>Ga0123353_10002361_pt1 | contig 23445 bp, 20 predicted proteins | sample TergutLab28metaG_3_FD_92763 | JGI IMG/M metagenome (GOLD analysis project Ga0123353, IMG submission 92763) | Labiotermes labralis P3 segment gut microbial communities from Petit-Saut dam, French Guiana - Lab288 P3 | ecosystem: Host-associated > Arthropoda: Insects > Digestive system > Gut ... | reverse complement strand
GTCGAATACCTCTTGGATTCGGTCACGGCGCGTACGATGCTCAGTAACAGCGAGTTTATAGTCATGAACAATCAGGCGGCTTCAGACCGCGTGGAGCTTGCCAAGCTTCTCAACATATCCAAAGAGCAGTTGTCACATGTCGAAAATGCCGATGCAGGCTGCGGGCTCATGCGGATAGGCAATGCGATTGTCCCGTTTAAAAATAAATTCAATACCAACACCGCGTTATACAAGCTAATGACAACTCGGCCCTCCGATTTCTCGGATAGCTATCCTCCAACATATAAGGCCAAGTGAGGGTTATTAAATGAAAACGATAAAAACTAAAGCTCATGTTGAGGGGATCAAGGTTTTCGATAAAGCTGCTGATGTGACAAAACGCGCTAAGAACGCATATAGCCGCACAAAAGAAGCCGCTGGGGGTACGAAACAATCGCAGCATTCCACGCCTTCCGAATATGCTATCGATAGTACAGAGAACACAGCACAGGCAGCGGTGGGGGATGTTGCGGATCATGCGGTAAAGGCACCCAAAAGGGTGTATGATAGTGCCGTTCATGCAAAGAAAAGGTTTCAGGAAACTCGAAACAAACAGCATCTCGAAGGGCGACAGTCGAAGAACACCGCGCCGGGAAGGGTAGCACCTCGCACAGACTATACCGTTAATAATACATCAAGCACAAGAAACGAAACGATAAAAACCGAAGCATTAAAAACCGGGAGTGGTCTTGACACTACGTCGAAAGGCATAAGGACGACAGCAAAACAACAGGTCAAGGCAACGCTCAGAACCGTCAAAACAACGGCGCTGACAGGAAAGAAGACTATAAAGACGGCACAGCAAACAGCCAAGGCTGCACAAAAATCAACGCAGGCTGCAGCTAGGGCAGCGCGGGTAGCATCTCAAGCTACCCGCATTGCTGTAAAAAAAGCAATCCTACTGGGAAACGCCGCAGTTAAGGTTACAATAGCAACTGTAAAGGCGATAATAGTGGCACTCAAGGCGTTGGTGTCTGCGATTGCAGCAGGCGGTTGGGTCGCTGTGGTGATCGTATTGGTAGTATGCCTAATAGCTATACTGATCGGCTCAGTGTTCGGCATCTTCTTCTCCGGTGAGGCAAAGCCGGAAACAGGGCAGACAATAAACTCCGTTATTGCTGAAATCGATAAGGGGTTCACTGAGCAAATTGACTTAATAATAAGCACAAACCCGCATGTCCTTCTGGATGTGTCAGGGACAAGGGCTTTATGGAAACACGTACTCGCCATATACACGGTCAGGACGGTGACTGACCCGGACAAACCGATGGAAGTTGCTGTGATGACGGATGAAAAGGCTCAGATCCTGCGTGATGTATTCTGGGATATGAACATCATCACTTATGAAACTATCCGGTATGACGTTGAGATGGATGAATTGGACGATGATGGTGTCCCGATAGGAGAAACATTCGTTGAGACTACGACCGTTTTGTACATCCGGGTCGAGGGAAAGACCGTTAGTGAAATATCAGCTCAGTACGGCTTCACGGCAGAACAAAGTTATTGGTTGGAAGAACTGTTAAAACCCGAATATATAAGTTTATGGAATGCATTGCTTTATGGAATTACTTCTATTGGTGACGGAACGCTGATCGAAATCGCCGAAACACAGATTGGTAATATAGGGGGCGAACCCTATTGGCGTTGGTATGGGTTCTCAAGCCGTGTGCCGTGGTGTGCTTGTTTCGTGAGTTGGTGCGCTGAGCAAGCAGGGTATATCGAAGCAGGGATCATCCCAAGGTTTTCTTCATGCACTTCCGGGATACAATGGTTCAAAAATCGCGGGCGATGGCAAGGGCTTGGATATACACCGTCACCCGGTGATTTGATTTTCTTTGATTGGGATGCGGATGGTAGGGCAAACCATGTTGGTATCGTTGAGCGTGTCGAGGGTGGTTACGTTTATACTATTGAGGGTAATTCCAGCGATTCTGTTAGGCGACGGAGTTATTTGTTGGGAAGTAATAGGATTTTCGGATATGGGATGCCTTCATACTAGCGAAATGACTTGCTCACTTTATATCAATCCTTGCTCGGACGAAATCATTCCACTGAGTAGGGATAACCTTGTTATTTTTACGAGATATCAATTATTCTGATTCTTCTGAAATTCGCATCAAGATTCCAATTGTAAGCTCTATTTTACTAAATGAATCTAATCTGGTCAGTGATATGTCAGAATTTGCTGGGTCTGCGTGAAATGCATCTTTGATGCTTTCAGCTAAATCTTTATCCGCTATTGAAAGAGGGGTTCGAAACACACCTTGGCTACCACCTTCCAAAGCCATAGGTCCGGAGCCAAAGTTACGCAAGAAAAAAACCAAATCGTTTCCTGAAAATAATGACAACTGGTTATTAGACGAACCCTTTTTTTCTATCATTATTTCAACAGTGTCACCAACTTCACTATTGCCTTTAAACATTTCTATAACCCTGAGTCTATATACTGTATGGGATTTTACAAAGCGATTTGCTGTGCAACCAAGATTTGGATTGCCTAGTATAGTGTTAATCTTTTTTTCCCTGCTGTCCAGAACTTCAGCCCTTATTATATCTGTTGAAGATCGGGCTAACTCATCAGCATCATTACGAACCCAAATCTCAACATTCGCAGGTGGTAAAGTATTCATAGATGAAGACGTGCACGCTTGTGCTAATATTAACGCTATCAAAGTAAAGAAAATAATAAGTTTTTTGCTCATCGTATTAACCTTCTGGAGCATTTTGCGTAATTCGCCACATAAACGCAAAATATCATTTAGTTTGGTTGCATCTAAAGCATACTAAACGTTAAGTGTTAATGCTATCAGCTTGCCTTTCATTCATTATTGTTATGAAACATCAAATACATGCTTTTGATACAATTGTATTATACTATGAATTAGTTTCACTGTCAGATATATCTGAAATATGCATTAGATCACCTACTGTAAGTGTCAAATTATTGTTAGGATCAACGCTCTCAAGAACTAATTCTGAAATAGATGGGTTAGTGCGAAATGCTTTTTTAATACCTTCTGTGAGTTCATTTGTTTCGTTAAAAAATGTGATTTTGTATACAGCTTGACTGCCAGCTTCAAGTGCCATAGGAAGGTGTCCATATCCTTGTGCTTCGAAGTTTCTTAAAAAGAAAATTAAGTCGTCACCCGAATTGAGTTGTAGCTGACGATTGTAAATTAGTTCATGATTACCTAGCCGACCACCCTTTTGCATAACTTCAACTATATTTCCTGCCTTTAAATCACCTTCGAAAACCTCTATAACCTTAAGTCTATGAACTGTATGGAGCATAATGAATTGTTCTGCTATTTCATCATCAAGATCAAAATCACTCAGAAGAGTATTAATCCGTTCCACTCTACTGTCTATAACCTCAGCCCTGATAACATTAGTAGAATAAGTGGATAATTCTTCGATACTAGTCCGAATCCAAGCATCACCGCCTTCAAAGTACTCAGTTATAACTTCATCATTATTAATTGGCTGCACACAAGCTGATAATACCAGCATTAATGCTATTAGACAGACAAGAATACATTGCTTTTTTCTCATTGTTGTAAACCTCCAATATTATATTACTAAGTATTAATTAATCCTTGTATCGTGATATACGCATTATTAACCATTTCATACTGTACATTCCCAAAAGGACGCGACTTCTTTTCCTTAAATATGATGTAACTCTGAAGCCTTTACATCGATATTAATTGTAAATAATACTTGCGCTTACTATGTCAAAGGGTCTTGGGTCTCTAATGTTGTTTCTGTTCCTACCTGCATTCATAAGGCTAGCATCACTGAAACCTCCTAGCGTTGTATGGTGACCATTTTGAGGCTGTTCACCATCCCTTAATCCAATAGTATGAGCAAGCTCGTGAGCCATTATACTCTGTACTACATTACTAAGATTGTAACTACTATTATTTGCTAAATAATTCTGTATTGTTGCTCCATTCAACATTATATAAAAGTCAGTCATCGATGTGCCTGTTATCTGTAAAGGTTGCATGTACCCTAAATACTCCGTATCGGTTGTTATTGCAGCTAGTACTTGTTTACCTGTGAATGAATTACTGCCAAAGCTAACTGGAACTGTACTGTTGTTCCATGCATTTCTTCCGTTATCCATGGCGTTCATCCATAAATTGTAATCTAAGCTCGGATCAATATAGTACATCTTTAAGAGAATATTTGTTATTCCGGAACTGGCGGGCGGCGTCCAATAATTCATGTGCCGAGGAGGATCAAGAGGAAACCCTGCCGGTAGCCACTGTGCAGTAAATGTCACCGTGCCATAGACAGCAGAGTTGTATACAAGAATCGTACGTGGGTGGTAAAGAACACCGTTCGGTCCCATCCACCCAGCAAAGGCATAACCCGGTCTCCCCATATTACCTTGTAAAGCAAGCTCAAAAGTTCCTGGTGTGGATATGATTTGGGTTGGAAGCACTCCGCTTGTATGCCCATTGCCATCATACTTAATTGTTACTATACTTGGAACCCAATGAGCAGTTAAGGTTAGTGTGCCCGCAACCGCAGTCGACCACGATACTGTCACTCCAGCGGCTAATGTGTTACCAAAATTGTCTTTCCAACCGTCGAAAGCATAACCAGTCTTTGTTAAATTGCCTTGAGGTCTTAATGCAATAGACCCGGGTGTTGTAAGCGTTTGGTTCGCTGGGACTGTTCCGCCTGTGTGTCCATTACCGATATACGTTATCGTTACTATACTTGGAACCCAATGCGCTGTTAAGGCTAGTGTACCTGCAACCGCAGTCGGCCACGATACTGTCACTCCCGCAGCAAATATATTGCCTGCACTATCTTTCCAACCAACGAAAACATGACCTGTCCGTGCTAAGTTGCCTTGAGGTCTTAATGCAATAGACCCAGGTGTGGTAAGCGTTTGATTCGCTGGGACTGTTCCGCCTGTATGACCATTTCCGCTGTACGTTATCGTGACTATGCTAAGAACCCAAACCGCATCAAAGTATATTGTACCTTGACCTGTAAAACTAAGAACTTGTCCAGCCTGATATACAACGCCACTAGTTGAAGATTTCCAACCAGCGAATGCATATTGTGATCTTACCATAGTACCAGGTGACTTCAACGTAGCTGTGCCGGGTGTGTTGACTGTATGGCTCGTTGGTACTTGTCCACCAGTATGACCATTGCCACGATATACAATGGTAACAACAGTCGAGTCTAGTGTATTTCCACCAGAGTAATCATCTGACTCGACATATACGTTGTAATCGTCTGAAATCAGTGTATCAGAAGTGATTGTGGAGTCCAAGATAGGAGTTCCACAGAAAAAATCTGTGTGATGCTCATCAAGAACAGGAGCTCTTCGAAACAATGCTGCTCCAGAGTCCATGCTATCATCATCAAGATGTGGTTCTCCTTTATAGGAGGGAGTATCGTCAACATCGAGGCAATCATCATCAAGTACGAATTCTTCTGAACTCAGTAGTAAAGCCATATTTTGTTGATCTTCGATGGGTGTGTTAAGTGTATCTGTTTTTTCCATATACGCTTGCATTGCTACAGTTAGATTACCTGTTGCAATAAATACCGCTGCAACCAGCGTAAAGCAAAGTACACTCTTCAATAATTGCTTTCTTTTCATATCTGTGCTTCTCCTTTTTATTCAAGATACTCCGAAAATAGATTAAACAATCCTTGTGGCACTTCGTCCAGAGATACCACTTTCTCACTGACTATACCATTAATGCCATGTATTTCAATATCGATGAAAATTGAACTTTAATGATGATCTCATAGAATTCACGTTTTGCATCTGGGAAAACGCTGTTCAATGTGTAGCGAAGACGAGTTCTCAGACATTTGCAGAATAATATAACCACATCATGTTTGTAACATATCATCGTTTTCGTTGCGTTTCAATAGCAGTTGCAACTTCGTCGAGTTTAAACGCAACTTCGTTATAAGGCTCTATTTTAAAGTAGTATTTTAAATGTAAATTTACACATCTCGGGGGATATCACCTTTATCCTTCAAGCAATTTCTGTCATGTACTCCATTCCGAACCCATGATTTATCATTACCGGTTTTATTAAAAATCATCATATACAGATCCTGGTGAGTAGTTGCTAACAAGTATCGATAAATAATAATCGAAAATGCAGATAATATCAGATTAATATTCCTGTCCATGACAGTTAATCTTACTATCCCTCGATTGCGTTATGTCAACATAATGGCTATTTAAATATTTTATGCCAATGCGGTGTCACCAATAGGGAAACGTGTTCTTGAGTTGTCGTTCTATGTTAAGTACTATGTTGTGGTGACTATGGCAGAAAATTAATTGTTCATTAACTATCATCATTTACAGTAAACCTATCCGCTTGATAACTAAACAGTTCCGCAAAGCGTTGCTTGTTTTTCAGCAACTCACCCTGCGTACCATCCTCTACTACACGCCCGTATTCTAAAACAACTATCCTGTCGGCGAGAAAAGTGTTGGATAATCTGTGTGATGTGAAGATGGTCATTTTATTATCTGTCAGTTCTCTCAGTGCTTCAAAAACATCATGTTCCGCCTTAGGGTCGAGATTCGAAGAAGGCTCATCCAATATCAAAGCGGTATGCCTTCGATACAAGGCCCTTGCTAAAGCAAGTTTCTGATACTGACCGCCTGATAGCTCTATGCCATCATCTGAAAAGAAGCGCGTTATATTCGTATCCAGACCCAAGTAGCACTTTTCTAAAACATCTCCGCAGCTTGAAGCGGTTATGGCTGAACGCATGGCTTCTTCTGCATTTTCTACACTATACCCATCGTCCGCATACTGGAAATTCTCACGTAAAGTGAAGCTGAGGTTTTTCATATCTTGAAAATACACACTGAAATTTGCCCTAAGCGAAGCAAGTGTGAATTTTGTTATATCGATCCCGTTTATAAAGATCATTCCGTCATCAGGATCGTAAAGCCGCAATAACAATTTGATGAATGTTGATTTGCCTGAACCATTTACCCCAACAAGGGCTATTTTCTCATTCTTATTTAGCAACAGATTTAGGCCATCTATCGCTTTTGTCTTTGTGCCGGGATAAGAGAATGAGACATCCTTGAATTCTATTGACTTCACTTCAACAAGCTGATCTGCACCAATATCTTGCACTCGATTAGTATAGTTGCCTAAGCTCTTAAAGTTCTCTAGCTGCATACGATTATCATATATTTCCATTGCAGAAAAGGAAAGCATAGATATAGCAGCCCATAATTGGGTAGTCAAGCCTACTAGGAGCGAGTAGTCCCCAACTGTTGCACTGCCAGCTAACACACGGAAAGCAATATCAACACATATGAGCAGAATTGTCAGTTCAGGCAGGATTTCTAAGAGGCAAAGCAACCCTGTTCGCTTACGGGATGCTTTTTGCCTATTGAAAAATAGTCCGTTCCAAATACGCATATAACGTTCTTTGAGTTTCTCTTTGATGTCGTACAAGCGTAAGTCCTGTGAGTATGAACGTTCCGTTGATATTGCTTGAATGTACCCCATTTGGCGCATCCCAGTTATCTGCTCAAGACTCAGGCTGTACAATAACTTTGTGGATCTTGCAGCAACGATTGAAGCAGGTATCGCTGCGAGCACCATAAAAACACCATAAACCAAACTCATTTGTGATATAACTGCAAATGCAACGGTAAAGGATATCCCATAACTCACTATACTTATAGAGTTCCATACCACATTGTTAATCGCATTAGAGTCCCTACTTGCGGAATTTAGTTTATCATAATAGTCAGGGTTGTCAAAGAATTCTATATCAGCTTCAAGTGCATGCTCCATTATAATAAGGGCTATTTTGGCATTCATAATATCATCGTGCATTGAACGAACATATTGCATCATTTTCTGCGACACACCACGGACAACGGCAATGATAAAAAGGCTACATAAAAGATATAGCAACAATCTTTCCTTGTTTCCAAAGAACTCAGATTGCCCTGTCAGAAGGTTTATTACGCTTCTACCGATAAAGGCGGCAACAATTGTTAGCAGTGGTGTCAATACTTCCGCAAGAATCCTTGAAGCTGTATAGTATCTTGAGGCCTTCCATGAAAGTTTCATGCACCATTGGAATGTGGTGAAAAACTCAGGCAACATTACAGTAAAAGCTTTGATACGGGTATACATTATTCTCATAAGTCTGTGTTTGAACAGCATGTGGTGTTTATCTTTATACCGCTTTCTATGTTATTTCCTTCACCTGAGAAAGCCTCATCTTATCGTCACATGACCTTGCCTACTCCTTTCGTGTACTCAGCATGATTAGCGGTTCACTGTGCAAATTGCCCCATATCCCCAGAAACGCTACAATAGCGGCTGCTAATATGACTATCAGGCCTACATAGGCAAAAGCGTTTAAATCGGGTGCGGAAATTCCAATCTCCATTTCAGCCTTCTCATCTGTGTTATTTACCCAATTGCTATAATAGGTATTAAAGGACTGCTCTTGACTGAGCATGATAATCTGCTCCTGTACCGTATTGCCAATCAAATAGCTGACTACACCGCCAATAATACAGCCAAGCAGAACAAGCAGCATCATTCCCGCCAGCAGGGACAAACCGCACTTTGACTTTCTCATCCCAAGGGAACGCTCGATAGCTGTTCTCTTTTTTTGTTTGGTTATAAATAGATAGGTGAAAAAAATCAGGATAAGTAAGTTTGTAGCCACACCCGAGAGTAATAGCACAGTAGAGACGTTTTTTATTGCGTCAGTCCCTGCCTTGAGTTCGGTGTATCCCCTGTCATAAAACTGGATATCCAGGTTTGTAATACCTTGCTTGTTCCACTCCTCCATGAAGGCTTCAATGGTTCCGTTTGGAATTTGAAAAGATGTGTTGAATGCCTGCATGTGGTCGTAAGCTACGATATTGTTCTCGTCGCTGTTTTTTACGGAGGCTGAGGGAATAATCACCCCGTTCCAGCCTAAGTCAAAGCCTATCCCATATTGTTCATAAATTCCGACAACACGATATGTACCACTGTCGAATACCGGAAATGCCTCACCTTGGACGTTGATATATGAGAACTCACCACCCCTCAACCCATCATAGCCAAAGGTATCGCCGGCTGCTTTACGGTAATTAGCGTAATAAAGCGGCAGCGTCAATGGGTCGCCGACTGACAGATAGTTGTTCCGAGCAAATGCACCGGAAATAAGACACACTTGCTCACCGGAGCTGTATTCCTCATCGGTGATATCCCGGCCATCGCTGATTACCGCGAAGCTGTTGTAAAAGGCTAGTAGTAGATTTGTACTGTTTGTCGGCGTTACCGGAATGGTCTGCCTAAATCGGTCAAAACCTTCCATCAACTCAAACCAGCGTCTTCCACGAGGAGTCTCATAGTAGTCTTCGGTAACTTCCTCCCACGGTGATACAAGTTCTATCTCATCGACAACCCAATCGCCGTTTTGGTCAAACTGGACGGAGCTTATTGTACCATTGATCTGATATTCTGGTTCATATCGAGAGCTCAGCGGGTGCTCAGGGTGCACAAACATAAGAGGGACGGGAGCCACCAACATCACATAAGTCCTATCGGCAAGCATTGCTGGGGGATTTTTATCGTTATGGGAACAAAACCAGATCTCGTCATTGCTCAGTTTTCCATACAGCACCCGTATAACTTTCAACCGCACGGGGCCTGCCGGTACGCAATCCTCCAGCGGTCGGACCTCAATGATCGCATTTTGCTCCCACTCAGTATTTAGGTTCTCATCGTTACTGCAGATCACAAAGCTATAATCGTATGCTCCGTAGTAGGGGCGTTTTTCCGGAGGGTGGATGTAATTAGCACCGTCAAAATCCAAAACCGACAGCAGTATTATCTCATCGTAAATTGGGAAATTAAAGTAACTGTATGATTGAAGACCGGCATCCCAGTATGGGTATGTTTCAAATGAATCAGGTACCTGTTGCACTGTGCCAATGGTGGAAAAACCTTCCTCAAAGGCTTGCATTTGTTCATCACTGACCGCACGCAAATGAACACCCAATGAAATCAGGCACATCGACAGCGCCATCAGGCATAAAAACAGAATGCTCCTAACCGGCGTACGAAGCATCTGCTTGATACTGTTTTGTATACTCTTCATGCGTTTTTACTCCTCACTGCCCCGATTGGTCAGTTCGCCGTCGTGCATTTGGTATACCACATCGGCTTGACGCGCTAATTCTTCATTATGTGTGATGACTATTACAGCGTAATTCCGTTCATGAGCCAGCGTTTTGAGCAAGTCAGCCACGATTTCGCCGTTTTTGGCGTCCAGATTACCTGTGGGTTCATCCGCCAGCATGATCTTTCCACCGACTGCCCGTGCACGGGCTATGGACACCCGCTGCTGCTCCCCTCCACTCATCATTAGCGGGCGCTGCCGCCATATCTTTTCGCTAAGCCCCATTTCACCGAGCAGCAATTTGGCGACCCTTGCAGCCTTTCTTTTTGTTCTACCCTGCAACTCCAACGGAAACATGACATTCTCTAATGCCGTCAGTAACGGGAACAAATTAAATGACTGGTAGATCATGGACGCCATATCCCTGCGGTAGCGGTCACGATTTAAGGAAGACAATGCCCGACCTTCTACATAAATTTCTCCCTTTTCAGGTATATCCAATCCGGCCAATAACGACATGAGTGTTGTCTTGCCGCTGCCGGATGGCCCCACAATGGCGTAGAATCGACCGGTATCAAAGGAGCATGAGACATTCTTCACTGCCTCGATAGTTTGAAATTTGTTCCTATAGCTGTAACTGATGTCTTTCGCTTCGAGAATGGGCATAGTATTCTCCTTATTCCGCTTTTGTTAGTACTTCCATTACGCTGAATCGCCCCAGTGTCACAACCGCGATGGCGGATCCTATCATGTACCCGCCGTAATAAGCAACCGAAATAACGATACCGTCAGTAAGTCCTATGTCTGTCAATAAAGAGGCTACTATTACCACAATCAGGCATCCGAACAGCGCCAGTATCGCGCTTTCTACTGTCAAAACAACTGTGCACATTTTCTGGCTGACGCCTACCCCGCGCATCATAGCCACCTCCGTTCGCTTGCTCAGAGTCATCAGGTATGACGCAATATACCCTACCAGGATGATCAGCAGGAATATAAAGGGCATGAACGCACGCATTATCAATAGATTTTTCTGCATACTGCCGGCAGAGCTAATAAAGGTTTTATCATTGACCGAGAGCCCGATCCCGTTCATGCTGGGTGGGGCTTGCGGGGAGACAGACAAGAATCCTATTTGATTCATTTCTGCTTTGAACTCATTGAGCTGAAACGGATCGCGGACGAAAAAACTTGCTGAATCAGCATAAAACGGGAGGTCATTTGCTCTCAGAAGTTCCTCTATCCAACCCGCGCTGCAGATCATTGCCGGAATCACAATAGAGCCGGTCGCTTCCGATGGGGTAAAGCTTCCAGCAATCAACACATCGATGTCGCTTATCTTATTGTATTGGAGCAAAACCTCAATCTCGCCAAAATCGATATAGTACAAGGGAAGCGTCATATAGTCACCGGGATTAAGGTTATTGTTATGCAAAAAAGTCTCTTCGACAATGACACCCGCTTGCCGTTCGGACATGAAATCCTGAACGCTACCGCTTGTCAGCGTGATGTCATCTCCCGATAGAAATGGGAAAGCTGCTAAATCGTTCGCGCCGGCGATTACGATCATTTCATCATCGCCTTCTTCATCTGGTATCGCCGACGCGATCATAGCGACCAATCGTGTCGTATACAGCAGGTCTTTAATGCTTTCGGAAACTCTTAGCTGCTCAATGAGCGATCCATCAATCAGCAGGCCAACCGCCTGGGTGCCGCAGTGGTCGCTTACCTGTGCCGATACCGGCAGCGCGGCGGGCAGCCGATCTAGCTGTTTTTTGATGATGGAAATATTCCCTATGTAAATAAACATGAACAAAACCATCAAAGCGCAAATTAAGGCTGTCAACAGGCTTTTATAACTTTGTTTTCTTATGTTTCTAAATACTAAGTTAATGTAAAACATAATCGTTTCTCCTGTGGTACTAGCAAAAACGGTTGTCTCTGCATAACCAGATCCACTTTAAATGCCTTTCATTTTGCAGTCAACATAGTGTTGGCTATCTTTAGGATGAGGTGAGGGGTATGCTCTATCTTTCACTAACTGCGCAATAATTTCTGACAGCCCGTCCAAACTGTAAAACATCGGATCATCGTACTCCTCTGCACCGAACTGAATACGGTAATATTTTTCTAACAAATATGTTAGGTAAGTCAATCCGCGCGGACTAAGTATACTACGCAGACCGAAAAAGGGATAATCTCTATTCTCAGTAAAGACAACATCTTGAGGTAAGAAAAATTTTGTTTCCAAGAGGTTCTCTATTTTCTTTCTAATTTCTTTAGGAGTAATATTCATATTTTCTTCTGCGACCATATTCATTTCGACACCTCTATTAAAAAACTTTCATTACAGCTATGATATCTTTCGGAGTTAATTTATTAATAATCATATCAAACATCCTATCGTTGTCCTTCTGATCTAATGCGTCGAACATCGGGATGGGACTGGTTTCAGACATTTTTGAAAGCATTTCTGAAACGGTTTCACGATAGATACTATTAGTCACGACTCTATTGAACTCCTCCGAAGTAGTAATGTCAATGAACAGATTAGATATATGAAACAAATCTACAGGCGCACCGAACCTATAACAACAGGATTTAGAAATTTCTTTCAAAAACTCTGACGGATCATAGTCAAAAAACGTACACATTACTAGCACATCAGGTACGGCGGCTTTGAATACCTGATGGTGCAGCAACCCAAAACCGCGTGTGAACTTTTCATTGAGATCCTGCATAGCGCCGGGTATGGTCAGTAAGACAAGATCGGGCTGTTCCATTTTAGCAATCTGAATTATCCAGCGATTAAAATAAATCACCTTATCTGCAGCATCAACATCTTTCCGGAACATGAAGCCAGGAAAAGAATGAAATCCCAGCATTTCACAGCCAACTCGCGAACCAATCTGGGTGACACGATAACCGGCACTAATCAATTGTTCCCGCAACGACAGGGAAACTTCAAACTTGTCTGTATTTTCCCACAATCCGGCTACTATTACTATCGGGACATCCAGTGGGCTGATAGAAGGGTATTTCTCAGCAGGTGTCTTTAAGTTATAGGTTGAAGGTTGCGTATACTCAGGATAATATTCAAATACGCAAGATGGACTAATCTGACTGCAGGCATTTCTGAGTTTGATTTGGTTTGCGTCGGTAAGGTTGGCTACGCAGAAGACATGCGTCAGACGTGGAATCAGCTTCACTATTTGATCAACCAACAAATTTTCTATACTCTCCTCTGCTTTGAAGGAAGGTATTAAAAGGCTGTCGAACTTTTCAGTCACTTTTTTGAGTGATTCATGAACAGACAATGATACGCCACTATTTCTTATCGTCACATATTTCCCAGCTTGTCCCCATCCGCCCGGAGAGGCCAGTGCCGCGATTTTATAATTCGAGTCCAATAGACCCGAATGTCGGATAATCGGTTCACAATCTTGTCCATAGGGATAAATAAGCATCTGCATATTGTCGTACTTCCTAACCTAATGTGTCATAAGAGACACCGAACTCTCTCATCCAGAGGTAGTCCCTGAACCCATCTTCCACCTGAGTGCGCACCATATCGCACTGCGACCTTCGCAGGTTGGCCGAGAGTTTTCCGCTATTATCACTGTGTTTGCAGCAAAGTGTGCAATGCCGGAATGCCCAGCAATTTTTGCAGTCTTCTGCTGTGGTTTGTGCAATGTTTAAAATCCTGTCAGCTTTGGTCATATTGAAGCCATTCCACAGGGTGCCGATTTTCATGACATCCGAGGTTTCACTGACTCGTTCGCAGGGAAACAAATCACCATCCACGCTGACAAACAGACGCCGCTCACCTGTTATACAGGGACCACCGGGTGCCACTACATCAGGAAGCGACACTGCTGGTTTCATGTTTAGGTGAATGCGCTGAATACCAGAGCATAATGTTGTGTGTGCAATGCGGGAGACGTTGTCCAGATCATACAAGTTACGGAGAGACAAGTAGCTTTTAAATGCATGACGTCCATCCTGCTGCATAAAGGCTTCACTAGGCACAGCTTTCTCTACCGTGAATGTGTCGTCAATAAGGGTAGATGTAAACCTTGCCTTACGAAATAGATCATCCTGATTAAATAGTTGGTGCAATGGGTCACAAGGATACCGCGGGTCAATCACAATGTTAAAAGATAGTTTATCATACAAGCCAGGGTATTGCTCCTTTATGGCATCCATCTTATCTCGGATTACAGAAAAACTGCCGCGTCCGGTATTAGCGAACCTACGAGATCGATCGTGGGTCTCCGGTGTTCCGTCCAGACTGATGGTTATTATGAAGTTGTGTTCGAAGAGATAGCGTGCAATGTCGAGCGTTAGCAGGGATGCGTTAGTGGTAATAGTAAATTTTAAGCTTTTCCCGTATAGTATTTCCTCAGCGTATGCTGTCACCCGTTGTATCAAAGAGAACTCTAGCAGTGGCTCCCCACCGTAAAAACCGATGGTTGGTTGATCTTGATTGATACAACGGGCTGCAAAAAAATCGACAGCGGCCAGCGCGGTTTCAAGCGACATCCGTTTGGAGGAATGATTACGCTGGAATTCAAAGTCATCTGCACAGTAGGCGCAGTATGCGCAACGAAAATTGCATTGTTGGGTCACTTGCAATGCCATCGCCATGATGTTCTCATTCAGATGGTAAGCTAACAGGTCGCTATGGCTATGCCGGATTTCTTGAGGATGTTTGGTAGACAGAAAACCTTGTGTACGCAACTCTTCAATATTCCTTTGCACACGGTCGTTTGGCGCTAATACACCTGCCCCTTGTTCGATATCATCTAGATATCGATAAGTGTCCTCATCTATATCAATAAATTGGTTTGTGTTTACATCGTATATGTAATTACACAAAATAGTTTTTAGCATATGGATAAACGGTTTTTCGATCGTCATAATTTTTTCACCTTATCCAATAATTCAAAAAATTGACAACCACTTGTTTCGGGTTCGTATGGATTGTGAGTATCAATATAGAAGAAATTCCACCGCATTTGCTTGAGTTCAGTATCCCGGATTTGTTCGCAGAAAACCCGGGTTACCTCTTCTTCCCATCCGGCAAAAGCTGGTTTTACACCCAAGATGACATCAAAACTATCATGTGCGATTTGCCTAAACTGGATGTATGCTATACAGCGGGAGACTTCTTCATTTGCGAATTCCACTAAACTTCTCAGCATAGAGGCACTGATCTTCCGTCCGGACGCAGAAGTGATAAAGTAGTGGTCTTTCTCGTGGGTTATGCTGAGTATGGGTGCGGATTGTCCGCAAGAGCAGGGCTCACTCTGCAGTAAGCCCCGGTCACCGGTTTTCAGACGGACAAGCGGCATGGCAGTGTTTTGAAGGGACGTGATGTAAACATCTCCCTCTTCATTTACAACCGGCTTTCCTGCTCGAATGACTTCAACTACCACGTTCCCAGAGAACACATGCAGATGCCCGTGCATGCAGGATGCCGCCACTGCCCCCGTCGCTTGAGTGGTGTAAACATTGGATGTTTGCACCCGAAAAAAATCTTGAAGCATGATTTCCATTTGTGTATCAAGCGTCTCCCCGTAAAACTCCAAATGCCGCAGACTTGATGGCAACGACATCCTATTCAGCTTTATGGTTTCCACTATCATTAGCGCAATACTAGGAGGCAGGATAATCCACGCGGGATCAAATGCTATTATTTTTTCCAAGCATGCCCGTAATATCTCCGGCGACAAGTCAAGTGTTGTAAACAATAAGGTTTTCTCGTCCCAGCTCAGATATTGAGGCAAATAGTCCATTATTTTATTTCCTGAATAATCTGCTGTACAGAATATACAGTGCTTGTCATCGTCCGAAATGCCGAATCGCTCTTTCCTGTATGCCCATAGAAAAGCTTGGGAGCGGGCATCATCCCGATCATCCCAATAGACCTCCAACGGAACACCGGATGGACCAAAGCTGCGTTTGATCAGCAAGTGCCCGATTTCCGGATATCTTTTACTTCGTCCATTGAAAAAGCGACCATGTTCATGTTGTACGGTTTGCCGGGTTAGTAGCGGGAATTCAGATAAGTCTGGGACGATTGCCTGTGTCTTGTGCGTGGAAAAGAGAGTTTTATAATACTCTATCTCCATAGCGGCATTATGTAGATATTTTTGTAAACCAGTGTATTCTTGCTGTCCTAGAACACACATCAAACCACACCTCTTTCGATTGCATTATTATTAATTAACTATATGGCTCAATATAAACCTTGGCTCACCATGATGAAAATGTGGTCAGGTTTCATCATGGTGGAACCGGAAGTCAATCACATTAACAGAGCGATTCAATTGTCTATCAGATCAGTACTGATATTTGTGATTACTTATATCCTGAAACAGATCCTGATCTCGATAGAGAGCCGCTGTCAGTTGTATTATTCGGACTATTCCTGTTTTGGCGCTCTTCAACAGTAAAAGAGCCGCCACCACTGCAACTGATGCAGGAACAAGCAGTGCAAGAGCAATAACAATAACAAACACATACCATTGCTTCAAGTGTGTTCATCCTATTGTTTCGAATCTTTATAAGTTTTCTATCCATCTTTTCTCCTTCCTAATTGATCTCTGTAGTTCACAAATGTTCCCCACTCATAATCGACCTAGCACAAGCAGTCATAATTTTAACTACAGATTATGTGATAGCACCCCGCATTCCATGTGACCACCCATGGTCACGGGCATGCGTTTGCATAATTTAGAAATGCATGTAGCAGTTCGGTAGAAAAGTGACATCTTTTTGTATAACCAATATTTTCTTCATGTCAGCATTGTTATCATACGCTCATACACCTTGCTATCCGATTGCTCGTTCACACATAAAACCTGCCCATCGGCTAGGATATCTGTTGTCGGATAATAGTTGCTTTTGTCACCATAAATCCATAGGCTAACGTTTGTGCATCGGTCGGGTGGAATATATGACACTAGACCCAACAGGACGATTTCACAATGGAAATAAAGCGCCATACGAGCAATAAAATGATCCAATTCGGCTGTTTCAGGCAATATAGTTTCATCCCATGGGCGGATACCCGGCAGATTTGAAGCCGCCCGTGCATTATAGTCATCCTCCCTGAGACGATTCATTAGAAGTTCAAGCAGGCAATGCAGCCGGTCGATTGAAAAGCCACTCAATACAACCACTGGGAGTTCAACTAAAGCGCCGTGATTGGGTTCGTTTTTCTTTACGGATGTGTGATGCAAAGCGTTTTCTTTAAGTAGGTGTGTTATTTCATTTTGCTCCAAATTAGCATTTACTTTGAGATAAGAAAGTATTTTGGCAGTAATCAGTGGGGTGGCATAACTGTTGGATAACTGGGTTTCAATCTCCTGCCCCTCAATTATCAAGTTGTGTTTGGCTGAAGCTTGTAAATGGATCCTTGTGAACGGATCATGGTAATATACATACTCCCCATCAGCTAGTTCCGGATGATATTGAACCCCAAAGACACCAGGCAAATAGGCAGGATATGTAACTGTACCCCGGTTACCGGTAGAGGCAACTAAAATCCGGTTTGTGTCATTTAAATTTTGCACAGCATCTTCTAGTAATGCAAAATCTTCAAATATATAAGTGCCCACACTGAGATGAATAAGGCGGATATCCAGAGAAACACAGAGTTCAAATGCTTTTAAAATCCTACCGATGTTTCCACGCCAAGTGTCTCCACATATAATCTGTATACTGTACACATCCACTTTGTCCAGATCAGTATATCGCGCTATAATGCGGGCACACATGGAGCCGTGGCTGTCTGATGAAACAGTATCTTGCTCCAAAGGGGTAAAATTTAATTCATCATCTACCAGAAAGCTTCCTGCAAGAGGGCAAGCCTTTGGATGGACTCCATCGTCCAATATTGCTATGCGGATGGGTCTATCAGGCATGTTAGTACTTCCTTCTATATCTTTTTTCGAGGAATTGAGTCTGTGGTAGGAACCATATATCTTTTCGATAGGAGAAGCTTATAATACACTCAGCAGAAACAGAGTTTTTGTGACACGAGTTTTCAAATAGAGATATTCCCTGCATTTTTTGAAGCAGACTTGAGCATATTGGAGAACATGCTGATACAGCGTAATGCGCGCTATTATCCGCTAACAGTTCTCCAATTGCAGCGCATTTTTAGCATTACAAACCCTTTACGAACTACGCTATTAGTTCTTTCTAAACTTGTTCATGCCTTGCGGTACTTTTGGCTGATGGAAGTTGTAGACACATAATGCATGTGCAGATGCTACGCCCATTGACAACGCTAAAGATGCTAATAAACCACCAAATACCATTAACAATATCTTAAGTTTTTTCATTTATCATGACCTCCTCTCTGCACATTGCGGAAATCCTTTTTTTTATGTTTCACCTTCATATGACTCGCTAAAAGTGATATTGCTACTGTTAGGTTCCCAAGAGTTATGGAGAGCGCGAACCTTAAATCTCTTAAAAAGAAAGACATAACCCCGACCAGAACAGTATATCCAATAATTACATATCGGCTTCTCTTTCTGAAGATATCAGTTTCTTTCTCAGTTACCGGTTTATTTTCATCTTCCGAAGGCGAAAATATGAAAATCTGTATGATTGATATAAGCAAACATAAAACAGTCGTCTCTATTAAGTAGTCATATGCGATATACTTTATTATTACCAGAAATAATGAGTATGTTAGTATTAGCAGTGTAAAACATCTAAAATGATTCTTTGCGTGGTACCCACCTGCAATCAACCGGAGTGGAATGAAGCCAATCATATAAAGGGTTGTGTACATTACTGTGTTACTTACAACTGCTATGACTGCCAGCACAATGAAGCTAAGGATCGTCGAGAAAAGTATTTCAAAACTGTACTCATAGACCTCCCGGTCTTCATTGTAGATAATCCCCTGTACAATAAAAAACGATGATATATCTCTTGACATACGAGTAATCATAAGATCGCCCCCATGAAAGAATGGTATCACCGTTTTTACGGCATTTCAATAGCAGTTGCAACTTCGTAGCTTTTAAAGCCAACTTCGTTATACAGGTTTATTTTGAAGTAGTATTTCGAGTGTAAATTTACACGTTTCGGGATTATAGTCTGGATGGACATCGCCATTATATTTTTTTACAATTTCTTTCATATGCTCAATTCCGAATCCATGATTTTTCACCTCCGGTTTTGAAGTTCTAAAATCATCATAGACAGGTCCTGTAGAGTAGTTTTCAACTAGTATAGATATATAGTCAGAGGTTCCAATAAAGTCAAGCTTAATGTTTCTGTCAACATCGGCAGATCCTATTATGCCCTCTATCGCATTGTCTAAAGCGTTTGCTAATAGAGTGGCAATATCAAATTGATCGACAAGTAATTTGTCGTCGACAAGAAGCTTGTTTTCTAATTGAATATCAGACTCTTTAGCTTTAGCTAGTTTCGCATTGATTACCGCATCTATTGGAGGGAGTCCGGTGTCAATAATTTCTATCGTTTTCCTAATGCTATCTTCAACTACATTGATTCGGTCTATTGCCTCAGAAATCATATTCTTAGACAATAATCCGGATATTGCTATTAGAGTATCATTGATGTCATGGCGAATAGATCTGACTTCACGTTGAGAATTATAGAGCTTTTGATAGTGCTCAATTTGCATATTGAGCCTTTGCTGAGACAAGTCATGCTTGCTTTTATACTGAAAAGCCTTTTGTTGATTCCTTATTAGAAACATAGCCAGATAAACTATTAGAAGAGAGACAAGAATAGCTGTGATACCCAAAGGTGAAACTTGTATTTCCTCAGCGTTTATTGAGTAGATGGACACAATAAAACATATTATAATCGACTGTACCGGCATAAACGCCATAATCAAATTAAACTGGTTGTCGGTTTCTCCTTTGTACCCTCTCATGATTACATGTAATATAAGCACTAAGAGGAGCGCTAAAAGCTTGGATGCTATCACGCCTATCATGTATAATGTTGTGCTACTCTGAACTTGCTCCATTGGAGTACCAACGAAATTGACAAATACAGTGCCAACAAGCTGCTCTGTTGCGAACAGTATCGCTAAAATGAAAAAAGCAAATAGTATTTTTGATGACATGCTTGAGATAAAATATAAGCTCAGTGCAAACATCATTAAGATTGTTATAATAACCAAAGGAACCGTGCTCTGTAATAATGTTGAAATATTTGCGTCAATAACAGCGATTAGCAATATTCCAATAATACTAACAAACCATTTACTCTTTTTTCTTACCCAAAATATCCCATAGAATAATAAAATTGCTGATATACCTATCAGAGCACCTAAAAAGTCAATCAGTATTTTTACCATAATCTACACCCTATATTTCGTAAGATAAGAGTTATACGCTCTAAGGCAGGATTGCTTTTTTCTTGTACTAATTTCAACTGTTTCACCATATGAAGTGATAATGGTTCTTTCTTCAATGCTCCTAATGTATCGCATGTTAATCAATGTATTTCTATGACATCTTAGGAACCCATAGTGTAACAAGTCACTTTGATATTTATCAAGCCTACCATTACATTCATGTACCTCATCTTTAGTTCGAAATATGATACGTCCAAAATAGGCTTCAATTAAGACGATTTCATTTGTGTCGAGGGCATATGTAGTGCCCTCCCAGCTAATTTTAATTATATGATGCAGGTCTCTATGTTTCCGCAATGCCCTGCCCAGCACCTCTTTGATTTTTTCCACACTGATAGGCTTCACGATATAATCGAACGCTTCAACAGTAAATGATTCAAACACAAATTGCCTGTGGCTGGTTATGAAAATGATAATAGCATCTTTATCGATGCTTCTAATAAACTGAGCTGTTTCAACTCCACTTACAGCTCCCATTTCAATATCCAAGAATATTATATCAAATGGGTTGTCTTTATGTTTTTTATACAACTCTCCACCATTTGTTGCTTCTTGAATAATAGTATCAGCTGGTAACTCTTCACTAGCGCCTAGAATATCTTTGATATTTTCCCTCGCCAGGTGTTCGTCATCACATATAGCAATTCGCATAGGGGATTCTCCTCTCTTATGCTTTTTTCCATTATATGATGTATCCACGTTATTCTCAAGTGCCGATTTTCTTTTCCACATTTTAGTACCCTGCCTCCTTAAAGTTTACGGTCACGAATGTAACGGAATCAGGAAACCGTTACATGACCATTATACCGACTGGAAACAGTCTGCGCATCGGCAAATATAGGAATCTTCGCACATAAAAAGAGACAATAAAAACGTAGTAATATCAACAAAACAACAGCCAATGTAACAATCTCCTGACTTTGTTACATTGGCTATTTTAAGTCGGAGGATATCATTATGCCAACTACTCAACCTATCCGTAATAAGAACCAGGTTCGTGAACTAACGGACTACTATCTAATCCGTGGTGAACTAAGAAACTATCTCCTTATCATTATGGGAGTTCACACTGCTCTAAGAATCAGCGACCTTCTTAGTATAACATGGGACGGTGTACTCGACTTCGATCGCAATCGGCTACGTGAGAGCGTAAATATTACAGAGCAGAAGACACACAAGACCAAAGATATTAAACTTAATAAGGCCATTATTGACGCTTTAAAAATATGCCTGCCGTTAGCTAAGCAAGGAGGGTATCTGTTTGCAAGCCGAAAAGGAGGCGCTATCAGCCGTATTCAAGCTTATCGCATTATTCGCGCTGCAGCAGAAGCTCTCGATTTCAATTCTCGCGTCTCGTGCCATTCCTTACGAAAAAACATTCGGCTATCACGCATGGAAGAATGGTGTTTCACCGGCAGTGCTGATGGAAATCTACGAGCACTCTAGTTTTGCTGTAACTCGACGTTATCTCGGCGTCACACAAGATGATAAGGACGAAGTTTACTGCAAACTTGGGGAGGCATTTTGAGTATCGGTGTTTACTACTATCATAACTCATTGAGTATATTTATCTTTAACGATTAGTAATCAATGAGTTTCTTGACTTCAACAGTACTTTTTGCAGCTCTCATTTTCCATTACATTAATATGAGTTTCTACTATTCTGATTATTTCTGATAAACGACCGGACTTGTCAATACCTGACAGTTGATCGAATGTAACAGTTTTAAATAATATGTCCATATACCTTATCGACGTACTCAAAGTAGTGTAGAGATTGTCATTAGCGCCCTGCTTAATACACTCCGGTATGTACGCTTCCCCCTCCAGCAAGGAAATCATATCATGGATGCTAATTGATGAGGCATCTTTTTTCAGCATGTACCCACCGCTCGCGCCCGCGTGAGTTTCAATCATTTTTCCATCACGTAGTTTTCGTACTATGTGTATGATATAGCGTTGAGAAACATGTAGCCTCTCAGCTAACTCTGTAGAAGAGACTATCTTGTTAGCTCGCGCAAGGTATAGAATAATCTGCATTCCGTAACAGGTGGTTACATTAATGTGCATTAATACCCTCGTTGTTAAAAGGAGTTTCGTAATTGATTCTAGTTTACATAGTGATTGGGAAAATGTATCCCTATCATATAGCTTACATATCCGCGATAGCATAGCATTGGTGTCGGATAAAATCAATACAAGATGCAACTTCGTAGCTTTTAAATGCAACTTCGTTATTTAATCCGTTTTCGAGGGAATAATTTGCAGATAGATAAATAGGTACTTGCATGTTTATTTTTTTGCTTTAATGTAAGCTCACCATTGACTATAAAGTGACTTTAAGTTCTACACTGGCTGTTCATTATCCTGTCATAATTAAGGGAAGGAGAGCAAAAATGGACAGCCCCTGTGGGGATCCGGTTATGGATCTGTAAACAGCTATTGGAATTGTCTAACTACATCGACAATTTCAAAAAAACACACAAATCTGACTTTTATGCAGCTACTGAGAAATACGTAGCTGCATTTTCTTATATCAATTCGCAAAAAGTACATATACCGCCTCAATCATTTTCGCTATGTAATCAAATAGTGCTGTTATGGGGATACAAAGATAGCGTAATCACATTTATTCCACAATATTATTGTTCAAATATCATGGCACAACCTCGCTGCCGAAGTCCTCCGCTCCAATCTGGACTCAAAAAATAATTCAGATTGGAGAAAGGACAATGTTTGATAATATTAGCCCGTATACCTTGCAGACAGAAACCGTTGATGGTGTCACAAGGTACTACGTTTCTTTCGCTGACGGTGTCGGC
>Ga0123353_10002360_pt1 | contig 23453 bp, 13 predicted proteins | sample TergutLab28metaG_3_FD_92763 | JGI IMG/M metagenome (GOLD analysis project Ga0123353, IMG submission 92763) | Labiotermes labralis P3 segment gut microbial communities from Petit-Saut dam, French Guiana - Lab288 P3 | ecosystem: Host-associated > Arthropoda: Insects > Digestive system > Gut ... | reverse complement strand
TCAGGAAAGGAAAAAATTGCCTCATAAATTGCGGCTTCTGAAGCTCGTCTAGCCGCCCACCCCTGTCATACAAGATAGAAAATAAAGGATGCCGAGAATAGGATCGAAGCCGGTACTCCAGAATGGAAAGTAAAACTAAGGCCTCGTTAACATTCTTTATATCGTGTTGTGTTTTGATGTGTTGTTAGTATGTTACCGGCTGCTTGGCAAATGAGCTGCTACCTGACATTTTTATCTGTAATCTATTTCAAACGTACGTAGCATTCTTTCATTTTACAGTCACGCTGTTTAGATACATGCTTGGGGTCGCTGCAAATGATAGCGTTTGTTTCTCTCACACACGGAATATTCGTGGAAGGTGCGAAAGAAACCGATTTAGAAAGAAAATTACACCTATTCAAATATAGATTTTGTTTGCAGTGCTGCTATGGGTTTTTATGCCCAGCTTTCTGGTTGCGTTGCCTCGCTCTGTTAATATCCGCTTTGTTAGCTGTTCGCCGCGCTCGGCTTGTAGAGCTGTGAGTAGATAGGTGTTTATTTGATTACGGCTCTGCTTTTGCCCAGAAAACGTTATCAGGTTACGCCTATGCAATCAGTACCCGGTGACCGTTCACTGCTATCCAGTAAAAACAGTTCCTGTTACTGTTTCATACTCTTCACACTCAGGATGTGCTCATAATTGTACCCCGCAAAGCCGGAAACCCATTTCAATTCGACAAGATGCAACGGCCCAGAAACACTGTTTACTGCACCAAGTCGCATGAAAGCTTCCAGATGATTCTGCTTGGGTTCTGATGGTAAATCCAATTCACGGGTGGAATATGTGCCCCGCCCCCATAATGACGGGAATGTAACGAGCGGCTGTTAGCAGCACTCGGTGCTGTGCTTTGTACGGAACCTTGACTTTTTGCCTATCAGGGTCGCAGCGTTCTTAGCATGTGGCGCGGCTTCTCTACAGTAGAGACATACGGCGTTTCGTCGTATGGTCACTATCATGGTCTTAGTAGGTTCTGATATTTAAAATTTTCTTTTTTAAAAAAATTATTTCCTCTTCTGAGATTTTACACAGCGTCTTACATTCATATCGTTTTTATGTGGGTATGTAAAACATTATCTTAAGTTCTGTCAACACCGCTTGCTAAAACAAGTATTATGCTTGGAGATGAACACTAAAGTGTACTGTAGGAACTTTTCCGTGTCTCTTTAATAATTGGCTTAAAGGAATACATCAAACCCAGTACGGCGTGGTGCATTATTTAGGGAACAGTCTTCCGCTATAAACTGGCATTACTTACTTTAAGTATTTTATGGTAATCATCATCGTTATCGGCGTCGAGAAAATGAACTTTGCAGTTTTAAGCTTCATGTCTTAATACATCGAAAGGGAGCTGTCAGTCTTCATCGCCATGATGACAATCTGTTGTCTTTATTAGTGCATATTTCTTTAAATTATATATTTATTCGAAACTCTCTGTGTTTGAGAGGAAAATATTAAGGAAAATATTTGGGCCAACTAAGGAACCCAACGGTATATGGAGAATTAAAACAAATAAGGAGTTGGATGAATTAATTAAACACCGGAACATAATGAATTATGTTAAAGCCCAACGATTGAGTTGGTTTGGATACACAAATAGAATGCCCGAAACCAGCATAGTAAAAAGAATACACAAATGGAAACCATTCACAGGAAGACCAGCTGTAAGGCCCAAGTCTAGATGGGATAATGATGTCAAGAATGATTTGAAAAAGATGAAGCTTGTGAAGTGGGCAGAACAAGCACAGGACCGCTCTAAATGGAAGGCTGTTGTCGAGAAGGCCAAGACTCTTTCAGAGTTGTAGCGCCATAGAAGAAGAAGATATATTTATTCGTGTTATAAGTTCTGTAACCAATTATGTATTATTATGGCACGATTCAGTTTCGCCCAGTACTTGATACTTTTAGTTTCATACGTGTATTTCATTTGTGATCTTGTCCTTGTAATGGCAAGGGAAGGTATTATAAATCTCATAGGGCTTCAATGCTCTTCAAGGATACTTTGTTGTTTAAATTGAAAAAAAAATAGTCTGTTGGCGCCACACTGCTGGGTTTGTTTGTATGGTGCCCCTGTTTCAAATTTTGAAACATGTTTACGATTTTTACAGTACTTAGCACAAACGTTCGCAGTCAGAGGCTACTCCACCGTCGCACTTTTGTTTTCCTATAATCACTGGATACAGCATGGCGGGCGCGCGAACTCGTTAGGCAGAAGCGACAGTACGGTCATTTACCGCAGTGCCTTGAAGTACAGGGTGGGGCATAAAGATCTCCGACTTTTCGAAGAGGTATAAAAATATGAAAGAAGCCATCTAGGAAAAAATTGAATATATTTCTGAAAAGCATATTAAAAACAGTTTTTAAATGGGTTTTAAAAATCAGATCAGACATATGGCGGCCGTCGTTGGCAACACATTGCTGAAGACGTTCCCGGAAGTTCATCATCACTCTCCGGGTCAGCTCAGGCGGAATGGAGTCGATTTCCTGTTGGATCCTTTCCTTCAAATCCTCAAGAGATTGAGGACGATGTTTGAAAACCTTTTCCTTTAGGTATCCCCAAAGGAAAACTTCACACGGGCTTAAATCTGGTGACCGTGCCGGCCACTCCACGTCTCACCTTAAAGAGATCAAACGCCCAGGGAACAACAACAAAGCCCCGGTGTTCACCGGTCCAACCCATTATGGCTGCTGACAATGGTAGAGGCTAACCAACCGCATGACACTACCCCCACCTCTCTACCACCACTACAGCTCGCACAGTGCCCCTTCGAAAAGTGGGAGATCTTTATGCCCCACCCTGTATATCTTGGGTAAATATGCAACTCTTGCTAAGGTAATATTTAATGGAACGTGTACTATCTACGTGGCGGGCGTCTGTGCATAAAAACGTCTTTACTTTTCGGTTTGGTGGCGATGTCATGTACCTACTATATATATATATATATATATATATATATATATATATATATATATCTCAGAAATAAAGATCGCAAGTAAATTAGTGCATGTAAACACTGCATTACTCTTATTGTACGGTCGTGCTGCTTAGCAGCCTTGCGTGCGACAGCAGTGTTCGTCTGTCCCGGGGACTTTTTCCCATAAACCAGAATAGAATCAAATATTCTTCCATATAGCTGGCGCTTCCATGTGTGTGTGTGTTTGCCAGATAAGGCAGATCGGTTGCAATATGTCTTAAAATCCACGAGCCCTTGCACAGGCACTGCAAGTGATGAATGACCATGTCTTCACAAGTTGTTTGCTCCAGCCATCTCGAACGTTTTGAACTGATCTCTCTAACGACAATACTTGGGACATATAATGGTGTGAATTTATATTTATACAGTTTCCTTTTACCTTGACATCTTTATTGTAAGTCGAGATATCCTCTTCAGCAGTGTACTTCGACGCCCTTCTTGTATTGTTAAACGTTAGGCAAAAGTTTAGATTTCGGAACCACTGGGATGTTGATTACAGTCCTCAGAATGTACGTGTATGTGTATATATATATATATATATATATATATATTTATAAATGTGTGACGTGACACCCAGCTCTCACGTTGTTCCAGAAGCACACCGGGCCTTGGAGCTACTGGAGGACTACCACGAGAAACTGACCAAACCGCAAGACAAACAGCTGCGGCTCGCCATCGAACGCGTTATCCGTATCTTCAAGTCTCGCCTGTTCCAAGCATTACTCGGTGAGTATACGTGCTGCATGGTTTTGACACAGACTGTCCCAAGGAGAGGATGTTCTGATGGCTCTGTTCTGTGTACTAGTTTCAATATATATACAATCCGACAATTCAGAGTGCATGCGATAACATAATAAGAAGGAAATCTGTGAGTTTACTATTACGAGTGTTGTCTTGAGGGATTTGGCGCAGTACGTGTATAGGCTAATTGCTAAGTAGGGACGTTTCGAAAGTGCCTCCTGCCGCCATCGTAAGTTTACCTTGAAGGTGTAGGATGCAGGTGTCACTAAAACATCGGAAAGCGTACTTCTTTACCAGTCTACGTGGCGTGGCATCCCAGAAGAAAGTACGTGTACAACAAGTGGATTTGTACATAGCGAATAGCAGTAGCCAGGCAGTTTAAGGCCCGCTTGGTGTAGAGGCAGGCAAAATGGGTTCGTGGTCTGGAATTAAGTTTGTTTGCGTTTGTGTCTCCATCTATCACCCTAGTCATTCGGAACTCTGTCGTGTACTGCCTGCTTCCCTTCGAATAGAAACGGCTGAAGAATATTGTGCAGAGATCCCCACGATTGAGCGATCGCGAAAAATCAGGAGACAAATATCGCTGCTGAAAGTGGTAGTCGCATGTTACCTGTGAATTGAGTCGAATAGTATATGTATTGCGCACTTTTTTTCCTTTCGCAGTGCCCATAGCCGGTACAGTACTCCACCGGCTGTGGATTGCCGTTTATTGCTCCCATCTAAGTTGTATAATTTTCCCTTGCGCTGTAGAGAAATCTAAGGTAGCGCCAATTTTATTGGTAAACAGAAATTACTCTTTTTCTTATTTGAGGTGACTGAGGGTTGAAATAAACCTGTCCAGTCATTAAACTTGTTCAGGATTTTCCTCTGTTATAGGTTGCCCCTTTACTTTTGCATTCTGGCCGAAGTGACATGTTCGTCGGATTGCCTTTGTGGGACACTTCAGGGTAAGCATTTTATACTGTGCACCTTTTTTGTGCCTCCCCCCCTTAGGCTTATCTCATTCAAATGTGCATATCAGCAGAATGCAATAAATTACAGGAGTCCCTTATATGCATTTTTCACGTAGGCCTTCCCCAGACGTGGAGTCAGCCTGTAATGTTCGGGCACTGTGGTCCATGCCAAGCACAACACCGTCCTCGAAACTTTTCCCTAGGAATCTCCCTTCAGCTTGGCTCCAGGAGAGTTGACCCTTGTATTCCAGGAATATTCCTGAGGGGTACATTTCGTCCATTTCTGCCGTGAACTTTATCAACAAGTACCGATAGAAGAGGCTGTATGCACAGTTTTGACAAAAAGAAGGAAGGCATATAATTGGATCGAACATCGACATTAATCAGAATTGTCACTAGTTGTATATTCAGTTAATATTCTTTGCGCCCATTTTAGCTGTCTTTGGTATCCGATTTTCTCAGTCCCTTCGGAAATGTGATCTGGATTGTTTATTCGATGTAGAATTTAAGTCAGGAAATTCCATTGCCATGGCCGATATTCTGGATGAATATCTAACGCACGCTGAATAGCGTACACATTGTACAATCAAACGCGTTTTCCAAACTTTGTGTCGTATTGACAACAATAAATGGAATTGCTGTGACCCTTGACACTTGTAATTCATAACAATTACACTAAACACGCTAGTCACACAATACTGCCCCTCTTGGTACATCTTGAATTTTAATCGCCACATTATCCCAGCATGTCACATGGTGGAAGTTGAGCGCTATGTCCAGTCAGACTCGTAGATACTTACTATTCCTTTCTTATTATTAGAGGTCTCTACAATACCTGTGTGCGAACTTCTGAGATGGGAAATTGTGCGCTGTTTATACCGTGCATTATGAGACAATTATTGTAATATAGGACCAACCAAATGCACACCCGTTATAATTTTATTTCACAAAGTATCTTCTGCATGCTTGGAGCCTTAAAGGCTCATCATCAGGAAGCTAGTTGTAAAGAGATATTATAGTGTAATGTGTGTCCGTGTCTTTATAACTAACTTCTTTCCAAAGAACTCGTGCTGTCCAACATCACGCCGTACGTTCTCTGTTCAGGTGGATTCCGTATGCCAGCAGGTGTACTGTGTAGTGTGTAGTGTGTAGTCTTCCGTTGTTCTGGACTTAGAGCAGTGTGCAGTATCTACTGCATGGACTGGAGACTGCAAAATCTAGGATTCTGGAACGCCATGTTTTGTCGCATACGTAGATTTGACGCTTATTTTGGAGCATCACTAGTTGGAGGCCTTAGACACTTACGTAATACATTTCAGTGTTTTGTGTGTGTTCCGATTATTCACGTTTAGTTTAGAACTGTACACATAACTCCAAACTCTCTTAGCGTTTTTGCAGAAACTGTTGTAGTGTTTCGACGTAGACCGCAACGTCAGCAATGAATTATTTCAGTAGCCGCACGATAAATGCTACTTAGTTTAACTGATGGGATAACGTTGAGTAATTTGCACCGAGCTGTTTTTCTGGCGATGCAATAAGGAGTGTAATAATTGTGTAACTACAGATATGCAGAATAACGTGATTGTTTAAAGTTGCGTCATTATTGTTTTGGTCCCTTGTTTTTTGGCTCAAAGTATGTAATATGATTATATGAGGAGGAAGTTGTGTTGTTCCGTATATATAGTTTTTTTTTTGAAACGCATTTGCGTCTATTCAATTTGGAAAAGATTCACTCTTTCGCGTTTAATTTTATAACAGAACACACCACAGTGAAAACTCCGTGGAACAGATTTATTTTATCAGCGGCAGTTTGGTATATCATTATATAAATAGCATTACTTTTTTACGATTCTCACGAGATATTTCCAACGACAGTTCTGTATGCACGCGCTTAGCCACTTAGCTAACTTAGCCACATGCCCAGCCTTTTGTAGTGTCGTGTTCTAATATCTCTAAGTAACCAATGCGGGTGTAACGAAGTTTATCGTTGTGCAATATCCTAAATATTTCAACCACGTCATCTTTCGTGTGTTAAAATAATATTATGAGCATTTTTTAATCAAATATTTGTAATTTATATACGTCTTTCAAAACGAGAAACCACATTTCACATTTATACCAAACAACTTAAGAAAGTAATTTTGTATATTCTAATCCTCAGAGTTTCTGAAAATGTAGGGGGCCAGTAAGAGTTTTGTAAAAGTCTAAAGTCTCATAATGTACAGATTGTATTCTTCTCTTGTTTGTCTGTCTCTCTCAGGTACCTAAAACTTTAAACACTGTGTTGTGGTTTAACACATATATTTTTTTGAAATGTGCTATTTTATGACACTGACAGTTATTAAGATCATGTACCGTCTGCGTTTTATGGATGTTTGAGTGTGGAGCATTGGTGGAGTAACCCAAGTACTCGGAGAGGAACTGTTCCAGTACCGCTTTGTCTACCACAACCGTCACATGGACTGGCGTGGGGTAGAGTTCGCGCCGGCGTCTAAACGCCCGAGCCGTCGCATTATGGATAATCTGCTGTCTAATAAAGCGTATTCAGGCAGAAAATAGCCGTCAGATTCCGAGAAAATTGCCGCGTCTCTGCACGACATCGCTGCTTTTTCCTCCTGAAATTTAACAGGTGCTACTGGAGTATAAAATATACATTTGTTTTAAGCCCTAGAAATCCTGCTAACCATTATCCGCTGTTAACTCTGCTTTATACGACATAAGGGATCTGAATTCTGAACAGAGTACTGAATTTAGAACAACAGCGTACTAAAGTGGTTACATTCATGGCTGTGGCGTCTTGTGATATTCGGATAGCAACAGTAAACAGAGATGGCATGTTGTGTGTCGATATCTTCCATCTGTACATACTTTTGTATAAATTACTGTCTGCGGAGAGGGAAGGAGGTTAGAAGCGAATGTTGGACTCGTACGATGCAATATCCTGCGTGCCAAATGGGGAAATGCACTTACGATGTTAGTTCGTCGTGTCGGCCGGCGAGTGATGGGTTTGGGGGACGCTTCCAATCGCCCGACGCACGGGTCTAAAGACTCCTTCGATGATTGGGTAAATTGAGTTTCGTGCACTCTCATATACCGTGGGGAACCATCCTTATTTACTTTTTTACAATTTAATTTAGTTTTATTTCCTCGAACGTTTGTCTTGAGATCGTACTGTTTTTGAGTTTCTAGTAGGCTAAGTTTGTTACTTGGACAATTGAAAGCTACGTACAGCCTTGTCCTTTGCTTTTGTGAACTAATGTGTGTGTCCTTGAGCGTCTGTTTTTGACGTCCTATACTTTACGCGGTACTCGTTGTCGTTTGGATTGGTTATGGCTATTTTAACTGTACATGTACAACTTGGAATGCAATAGAACACTGGGTAGTGTTCGAATGTAGGTTATGGACATCGACACAACATCAGCATAATGGGTGGCTGGCTGGCTAACATTAGTGATATTCGTCGGTGATGTACCCTTTTGCTCAACTGACACTGAGGTATGTATCGGTTTGTCGCGTTTGAAATTTAGTACAAAGCTACAATTAGCCTATGACCATAACTAATAAATCCTTCAATACTGGTGCTGTAGCAGAGTTAGGATGTTTAGGGGATTGGTGTCATTTATGTCAATATTTTCAAACGTGTTTGCTTCCTAGAAACCTAAAGGTGGCAATATGCAAAATTGTAATACTTTTTTAACTTTTCCATTTTATACTGTTTACAGGTTTACCACGTGGAGGTCACACTTTTACAGAAAATTCAGGAAAGTAACTTCGTTGAAAATGTTCTCATCGTTTCTTTAAGGGCCCTTCTTTGACCGCACTTATTATGACGCATGTCATGGGGTATGTTATAACGATAAGTTGGCAAGAATGTGGACGGAGTCGGTAGTGGGTTGTTTGGGAATGTTTCCCTGCATTCGCCTAGTGTAGTGTAGAGATTTTAAACGTAATAATTTTACACTTATTTGGATATTTAATAGTTATAGTGTGGGTTGTGATCGGAGTTTTCACATCAGCACACTGTTCGTTGCCGCTCTACCCTCTCTGTGTTCGTGTTTCTGTCTGGCTCGTGTCTAGAGACCGCAGCCGTGCTCTCGGATGGAGGCAACTGAACCTGCACCGCCGGTTCGACGTGGTTTGCCGCTGATCCTGAGCCTGTGACACCCTGTCTGCCCTACATTCCGGAGCGTTAGATACCATTCCCCACATTTCTGAACACGGCTTTCGTAATTAGGATTGCCAGAACTGTGGTTATTTTTTCCCCTAAATGAAAGGTAAATGTACTTGGCCAAACGATGCAGAGTAGTGTTTGTCACTCGCACTTAGTAATCGGTATTTCCAGGGAGGTGAAGGCGACCGGTGCGTAGGGCTGATAACCTTACGACTTTAATGTGCCGATTGTCTTGAAGTCTGGGTGCCTCAACTTTCTGGAACCTTCAGGTCCTGTAAAGGCCTGTACAGTTACTGCTATGCCTTTTACTTAGTAATTGGTCAGTTATAGTTTGGAGTGTTGGGCTCGATGCTTGTATCTTCGCCGAGGATTCTCGCGTCTTACCCCACACTTTCCAAGCAAGGTTAGGATAGAAGCTCGAAAGAGGCAACACTCTTTTCCCTCACGCTATTCGCAGTTCTTTTATTTCATCCCAGTCTTGTTTATTTCAGTGCGTTGTGAAGTAAAGAAGGTAGCGTGATGGGAAATGGACTGTTAGGGGACGCAGTAGAGGAAATAAGTCGAGAATTTGGGCTGAATTTTGTATTTGGAAGGCTGCATTATGGCGAAATACCATCGCGTTGGCGGGGGGACTGCGTTTTGGCGGAAATTTTGAAGTTAATTTTGGAAAGGCCGATTGAGAAGCATGCATTACAATGTGAAATTTGATTATGAGCATAGCATTTGCTCTAGGACCTAGGAAAACCGCGGAAAACCTTAATCGATTTGGCCGGTTGCAGGACCTTCCGAGTTTGAAGACTGAATTTAGTCTACGTTATACATAAAGATCCACTTCGTACTTTACAGGGAACGCGGTATATTTCTCTTAGAAAGGCCAGTCGGCCACGTTAGCCCGTCCGCGGTGCTGTAGGGAATTAGAAGATATGGCGTTGGGATGTCATCCATTGGCGTGATGCTCATGTGGGAATTTGTGAGAATGGATGATTTGATTGAAAATTGTCAGGAAAAGACACATTGACAGACACAGGGAACCACATATTTAAAATTATAATTTTCTACTTTTTTTGGGTAGGGGGGGAGGGGAGACAAATTTACCTAAAATCATACCTGTGTGTTTGGTATAGGATTTATTGTTATCACAGAAGATAAATATGAATGACCTTTTTATGGCAATTTGTCAGCTGTTTTTGGTAATTTTGAAAACAGAGTTGCATGTTTGTTTCCTAAATTATTTCGCGGCACGCTGTTCATTGCACGGGCAAATTATAGTCGAAAATTTGTCGGATTGTTCACCTGAGATTACACAAAATTTCGTAGAACGCGATTGTATCATTTTTCAGCTGGAGAATCTTAAGTAATCAAGAAGACCCACAGAGGAGGAATTCTGTTGGTCACATACGATGTACAGTGACATTTCGTCATGATTTGCTTCAGTCAAACCCTTCGTTTGCGACAGTTATTCAGCTTAATATAAACAGCCAGGTAATTTCTAGATTTGCTCTTGGCATAAACGAAATGGACAAACCATGTAGATGTAACGAAGCCCCAATTTCACTTCGTGGTCCTTTCTCGATAAACCGGATGGCTTTGATTCGGAGATGGTAACAAAACATGGTGGAACAAAACATACAAGTGACGAACACGGTAGCTGCCACCGAGATTAATTGATCTCCATTTGTGTGGTTTCATGAGACGCTGTGGCACCAATCAACTTGTCATGTCCCCAAGACCACGGGCCACGGGATATTGCCCACATGCGACGCTAATCACGTGGCATTGAAGTGGACTCTTTCGTTTTGCATATGAAAAGCAATAAGCAGAGAAAATTACTGTGTAGTAGAGCCAGCGGGATAGACGTCACAGCGTCTGAAAAGGTACAAAGGCAAGTACATATCGCCAGCGTAGGAGACTTCTTGTCTCCTTGCGAGATTTATGTACTGTTGTGTTTTTCACCGTTGTTTTGTTGGAGATTTAAGTAATTTTGTCTGTCAAAAGACGTTTGTAACTTGTGCAAATTTATAGTACTTTTATCTTCAACACTATTTTAGGACAATATAGTTCTACACAGAATATGTTAATATGCACGTTATGGTTTAGGTTATAGAAAGTTATTCGACAGTTGAATAAAGAGAGACCGACTTGATGCCACTTGTTTTGTTATTTCATTATTTACTGCTCAACATGTTTCGGATGTTAATACATCCGAAACATGTTGAGCAGTAAATAATGAAATAACAAAACAAGTGACATCAAGTTGGTCTCTCTTTATTCAGTTATCAAGATGATGCACGGTCCAATAAACATAAGATTATTCGACGGTGTTTAATCATTCGTCCACCGTGTAGCGCATGCGCAGTTCTGGTGTGTTTTGCGTACAACAAACTGCACTGATTCAATAATTTTTTTTCGTGACACCCCAGCATTAGACAACGTATTTCACTGATTCTTGTTGAAACAGTGTCGTTAAATGAAACGCAATAATTTCTATGCCTAGTTCAGTGGAGTGTGAGGTGAGGATGAAATAATTATTTGCCATGTGAATTTAAATTCCAGCAGATATTCTAGCGATGTTATCAGTAATTTTAGCCCTTAAACCACAGTGTTAACTATAGATTCTACCCAGCCTAGCACAGAAATCTCGATATTATGCCCACGTTGTGTACTTCTCATAGTCCTCACGATAAACAGCGATCATTTCGCTACGTGACACAAACCATTGTAGTTTTATAATAGGATGGACTGTGTTTTCTGTAAGGTACGAACTTATTTTTCAGCGTAACTACGAGAACGAGAAATTGCAGGATAACGATCAACAACAGAAAAAAAAAAGTTACAGGTATGAATAACTTCCGTTAACAAATTAACGCTGCCTCTTTGGAATCGGCCTATTCGCGAGTGATCACTGTCGCTAGACCAAGTCAAAACTGCCCACAACTACTCCCACATCTCTTCTTTTGAGCATTCAGAACCATCCTGCTGTTCGATGCTAAGAAATATATGTACTTGATTTAGATTCAGTAGACCCTAAATAACCCAAGGATATATAAACAACCACATCCTTGCCTGCATATGTGCATACTTGGTGTGCCGAAATTTGTCGGCTTCGTTCCATAGAGATGAGAGATGAAGATTAGGGATGAGGTATCAAGGTGCGGCATCTTACGTGAGTGTGCGTCAGCGCTATTTTCATGGCAGCACAGTGTTGACACCGTTCTCGACAGACCGCTGCAACAGGAAGTATACTGATTTTTTTGTAGTCTTGCACCGTGCGTGATATAGACTTCCTTTAACTTCAGTTTACGCCAGAAAGAGCGCCGTCTTTTTTGTATATACAGCTGACCTGGCGTTATTTCCGTAAACGTAAAATAAATTAAACATCCTTGTGTTTGTGTTTGTGCCAGAAGTATGGTGCTGTATAACTGTATCGTAGGTTCAGTGAAAATCCGGCAAGGTGGTGGAGAGGGGGGGGGGGTGGGACTGCAGCGTATCATGTCTTGAGTTATTCAGATTCCCTTTTCGATAGACCTGCTGCAATAGACTGGAGAGTGTAGGCGGTTATGACTAATCTGCCTTGCTGGCTCGGCTACCTACTGCAGTATTCCGCATTCGGATTTTCCTGTCGTCCGCTTATCTTTATATGCACATTGTGTATGATAGCGTTCCGCGCATAATGGCCAGCTTTAAAATCTGTTAAATTTGCTGCTGTATGTCCGTTACTGTCTAATCTAATTGTTAGCAATTCCTTTGACGCCTTAGACGTTAGTTGCCTGATCTAGCTGGCGTTTGATGACGTTGACACAGTGGTATTCCAGCAGCTCACTGCTGGCCTATGTCTTCCTCAGCACGGACACGAGAACTGATATCAGGACTGCAGATCCCAATTTGCTGGCCGTCGGTTGGTATCTGTTCTGTTTTACGCCGATAATCTTCGGTGATTCAGGATATTCCTGGAGCATGACAAACGTATAGGTCAGTCACCTAACGTCTGTTTGTGTTCATGTCCTTACTTTAATTTGGAATGCTTACGATGTTGTAATTGATCTTACTGTTTGCAGATTGGTGTTACATAGTAATATGAAAGTTTCACATTTGCGTAAAAACAGTGTCAAGAAGTGTGTTCTAATATTATTTTCCTGCGTTTATGTTGTTGCTTAGCACTTTGTCTTTCGAAGCATACATGGAGTTTCACTTGGAAATACTGCGAAAACCACGAAGAGACGTCAGTTGAAGTAGCCAGTAACTCAGTCGAAATTCCAGTCATTACTTCCCGAATTCAAATCCGGGGTGTTACTGCTGTACGAACTAACTATGTCATTCGTCACCATAAATTGTACCTTCTCAATTATTGGTCATTTAAAAGATTCTTAATCTTATCCTTGTCATCATCCATGTTGTGTTTAGTCCATGACACATCCTACCACGAAATCGTTAATTCCCTCAACACTTGTAACGGCTGTAGTTGTCGCAACGTTGTCATATGGCTTATCTTCATCTGATCCCGACATTAGATTGGTGACCGAATGTTAAATGTGTACATTCTGCATAGTATTACTTCATTTAAAGAATTTATTTTTCATGAAACTGTCAGCACGTCTTACACTTGGTGGTCGAAAACCACAGTTACATTAACATTGCTGTTTCATATCTGAAGAATAATAACCAACTAGATGCTGCTTATTATTTTATTGTACTTACTTATAGGCTCAACATGTTTCAGACACTACTATGCCCAACATCAGGAGCTCGCGACTATAATGTTGATTACCACATCGGTCGTTTCGTTCTTGGTTTGCTGTAGGTTGGAGGTTAGGTGCGGGTAGGATGGAGTAGTGTCCAGGCTGCAGGCTAAAGCACGACACCTGTCGTGCTTTAGCCTGCAGCCTGGATACTACTCCAGCCTACCCGCACCTCTCTTCCAACCTACAGCAAACCAAGAACGAAATGACCGATATGGTAATCAACATTATAGTCGCGAGCTCCTGATGATGGACATAGTAGTGCCTGAAACATGTTGAGCGTATAAAAAGTACAATAAAATAATAAATGGCATCTAGTTGGTTATTATTCTTAAGTTATCACAATGATGCACGGTCCAACAAACATCAAATTGTTGTTTCATATTAGAGACGCTACAGTTTAGATTATCGTGCTGAGGACCGGTCAACCTGGCTCAGATTTTTCATAGTTTTCCTCAATGCTTACAAATTCTGCACCTTTTAGTGGGGCATGACCTTGTCCTTCCGCAAGCTTGCTAATTTATTTGTCATTGTCGTAATTGGTAAAATTTACGCTGTACAGTTTAAGTACAGTCGAGAAAGTATAGTTAGGTGTAAGGGGCATCAAAAGTTAGCTTTTTCAAACGTAGAACTCGAAGCTAGAAGAAAGAGAACGAAGGGAGGAAAAGAAGCAAAATAGGTCTAAAGTGTAAGAAATAAAGTGAAGTAGAACCTATAAAATAAACCTGCAGCGAAAAGCTGCTACTGAAGAAAACTCGTATACCGTAGATTAGAGGGTGTATCCTCCACGGACCACTGTGTTGGACTGAGTGTAGGTGCTGCCTTACTTGCATGCCAGAGAATTCATGGCATTAGCCAAGAACATCTGTGGATTCCAAACCCACCCCTATGCGTGGGTCGTGAATACGCATCGTTCACACTGCCACGTTCCTTCTTCTTCAGGCGGGCACCACCAACATTAACATATATCGACGATTGGAGGGCTTCTCAGTCCAAAAAAATTTTAATATATTGTGGTAGACCTGCTAATGTAAAATTATTTTCACCGCCGTAATTTATATTGATAGGTACCAGTACATGAAACCGCCACTTTGTGTCTTAGTGACTGCAGGTGTATAAGCAGCATTTTTAATGAGAATAAAAAGAACGGAAGATAAAAAGAAGCCAGAAAAATAATTTTAATTAAAAATGGTCGAAACTCTAAGGATGCAGACGAAACCGAGCGGAACTAAATCACCTCATCACCATCTCACGTGATCTCGGTCCGCCATTTTCAGTTGTGATACGAAGTGCTGTAACTTACTTGGCTGATTTCTATTTGCTTTCTCATACTCGTATTTGTGTCGACATGACTGCGTCAGAGTGTATTACGGAGCATTTTCTACTATAGGCAATTAATATATATATAGTATGTGCCCTTTTTACATTCCTACCTACTGTGCCGGTTTATCGGAAGTCTACTGCATCAGATTTTCCTTTTTAAAGGTTCCCGTCTCTGTGTCATGCGTCTTTCTGATGTGGTTTCTGTGTGTCGTGGCGATTTTTTATTGTGTTGAAATTCGCCTGTAAAGTGGTGCATAGAATGATACTGTCTCCTCTGTTACCATTGTACCCCCAACCTGTAATGTTGTGAGTTTATAGACTTCTATTATAAAGTCGTAGACACTGTGTGGTGCTCTGAAACTAGACGAGGCAAATAAGTCTGAGTGCGTGTGATGTGGAGCCGTGCCCCAGCACCAGGTGCCTACACACACTCACTCTCCTAATAATGAACAGGGATGCGAAACGAACAGTTCGCTGTAGGGAAGTGGATTGTAAGTTTGGTCCAACGTAACGAGGTTTACACAAATGTTTCCCTGTAACACGCCCGTGAACAGCACTTCAGAAAAAAAAAACTGCCTGTCTAGTTAATTAAGTAGCTAGCTCCAAAGCACAAGATTTTCCTTTGAAGAAACTCTTGCACCTAATTAAGAAGTTAATTTTTGTTTTTTAACCTTAAATTTTATCGCAGGTGTGAAGAAATCCTGCAATTGTATCCCTTTGCTGAGTAGGTTCCCTTTTTTCACATTCCCGCAGCCACTTTATAGGTCTAAAAATTCCTTGTAATATTATTCCCATGTATATGTTTAGGTTTACCATTTTTTCTTGTGTGTGGTAAAAATGCGCACTCATCACTTTCTTTGCGAGCTAAATCCTTTGCAAATAATAAGCTCGAAAGCGGAATATCATCTAGCGAGCAGTAAATCCACATTACCGGACATTCCAAAACCAATGATATATTCCTGAGGTCTAGAAAATTACTTAGTGTAACTGATCTTATACCCCTGCCTAGTGCCTGAGGATTCAAGTAACATGTAAATAGATAGCAGTCTGATTATGATTTATGTAAAGTAATCCTTGGCCTGTATTGCGCCTATTATAGTAATTATACCTTTGGCCTGCTTGGTTAATGATGTTCCGAAAACCCCCTTTTGATTTTTCACCACATTCGGTATTCGAACTGCGTATGAATTTTGAACAACGCCCAGCTCTGCTTGTTTTACACGAATTCCGGCTCGCTGTAAGTGCTGAATGACAGTAAGTTGGAATGTTGCTTATATTATGTGAGGCGTAAATGATCCAAATCCGTAGAGATTTCCAAAAAGTGGAATAAGAAGTCAAACCCGTAATGGCTTTTGGCTTCTGCGGAACCCTGTGAAGTGGGTGTCGTGATAGACTGTAATGAAAACTGAGTTCGTTAAGTAATGCTTTAAACAAGAAGTTGGGATGCTCCCAATTATTTGTGGTTAGATCATACGCAGAAATTAGCAGCTTTGAAGGTACCTGAAAAAGATGCATTTTTTAAAATCTAAATCGCGACGATACTTGTTTGTGGGTGGGGAAGACTTTAAAAATGTGAGAATGGAGCTCATTGATGGTGATAGACCTTGGTATCTGTAACGTCGAAATGTGATGCAGCATTGCGACTTGTAAGAAGTTTGAATCCCTAACGATGCGATATTGTAGCTAAAACCAGCCAATGCACATACGTGTTTGATAGGACATTACAGACCTAATATACTTGCTACATGTGTCGGCCATTCATGTGGCCGTCCGCAGAGAGGTGCGTTACGAAGAATGGGTGCATCAAGATATTGTAGAAGTTTGTTAACTGATGTACAGGTCTCTGCATTTGTGTAGGAGGTTTATAATATACGTGTGCTATCATACACTTGTGTGCATTGGTTGGGTTTAGCTACCATACATGGTTGCTCTGTACAGGGTTATGGATCATCAAAATTCAGTAGCGATGCATTTGTCTGCGACACTCGAAGTTTGCTAGAATTGTTGCTCGATAGGAAAGCTATAGGCAATATTGTGTCTCGTACTGATTGTGATATGTGGTAGAGGGAATAACGTAACCCTACTACCAAGGGCATTTGCCTCTTTGATAGCAACTATGAATACTCATATATAAACAAGAATTACAATAAATAATTTTCTGCGATGTGATGCCGTGCATTCTGGTAGATACGTTAGAGGAAATCTATCGCTTCGGTCTTCGGGGTGGAAGGCTTATATCCTGAATATGGAGTGGCGGGTTCAGGCGAAACGTCGGTACTAATCTGTCAGACTACACGATGTCACATGCCAGAGGACAGTGTTTTTGTATTCGCCGCCGTTAGAACCTCGATTACACGGTGGAATGCTCAAATCTGCGAAATGCTGTCTTTAGAATTCTGCGTAGCTCATGTTCGTGGCCTCCGCTTTCGTTTCTTGCACAAATAAGATGCATTGCCTCTAAGATGGCGGCACTATACATAAGTTACTGGTCGTGCCTAGAGGTATAAATATACATATTTTCGCATGTAATTTTTTTTTATTTGGCGTAGCAGCCCCCAGTGGGCCAGGGCCTCGTTCACGAGGTTTCTAGATCACAACGACGCACCACAGTCGGTAGGACTCCTCTGCACGCGTAATTAGCTCGTCGCGGAGACCTCTACCTGACAACACACAACACTCAGAACAGACAGACATCCATGCCCCCGGTGGGATTCGAACACACAATCTCAGCAGGCGAGAGGTCACAGTCCTACGCCTTTAGACCTCGCGGCCACTGGGACCGGCTTTCGTGTATTTGGATCTACAAAAAATATATGTTTTAAATTGAAATTGTAGCAAATTCAGTTGAAAAATTAAAGTTGAATTAAAAAAAGATGTGTGTTTTATATTCTGCAGATACAAAATATTGATATAACAAGATGCTCTTGATGAAAGTAGGCCTACTAAATTTCAAGTTAAGCTTTATATAAAACACGAGATGCGGATAAAATGAGCACTTCATGCACATAATTCGTAATAGAATTGTCGTCTGTAATGGACATCCCATAGTCTGACAGATGCCAGCCTTCCACCACTCTTTCTCTCTTTCACCTTGAAGATGCGGCCATTAGGCTTCTTTGAAACGTCGGTAACTATGTTCTAGACAGTATGCTGTCACATTTCAGAAGGCTTGGGAGGTACCAGCAGAAACTGCGTTGAAACGTCTGAAAATATAGGTTGTTTTGGTGTTGATTTAGACCCCGCGTGCAGTGTCAATGTAATTAACTCCTTCGGGCTTCCGGTGCTACGGGGCGTAGAATGATTGCAGTTCGTGAAACTCAGACCTAAATGTGAAAGTTACACAGGCGATGGGATATATTTAGCAGTGCTGTGTGTAAGCGTTACGTGAACTTGATGTCGATTGAACTTACCCACTGGCGGAAGGATACAAATCACATGTCTTTTGCCTTCGAGGAACGTTCGAATGTGCTATCCTTGTGCACTTATCTTTATCACAAAAAATTCAATGAAACCTGATAATTTATTGAATATCAGCATACTACATTGCGGTTGTACTTGAATTATATGGGAGTAATATGTCAAAAACAGGGAGTGTATGTAAATCACATTCATACACTGCGTGAGCAGACATCTTTTCACCTACTCTTGGCGAAATGTATGAAAGAAACTGCCGATTCGGTTTCGTTGAGTACGAAGACGTCTGTCTGACTTGTGTTCCCGGTTACTTGATTTTTGTCTCGACCTGGGTACCATTTGTACCGATTGCTGTTCTTACACGGGCTCGAATAGTCGCGAAAAGCGCCTATTAGCTTCGTGTCCTTCCGTCGATCCCTCCGACGGCATGTATCAGCCCGGCTTCCTATGGACGGATTCTTGTGAAATTTGATACTGAGGACTTCCATAAAGATCCGTCCAGAAAATCCAAAATTGATTTAAATCAAAGAAAATTTCGGCCACATTACATAGAGACGCAAGTATGTTGCACTGTTGCCGGTAACATAAATTCGCCATAATAGAATTTTTGTGCAACACTCGGTATTTTTATATTGTTGACTTTGACTCGTGGTTCGCAATTTACGCAGAACGCATCGTCGCATCTCCATTCAAACAATGACGACGCGAACTGCTGCATTATTGCGTTATATGTACATTGCCGATCTTGTGAATGTGCTCAGTGTTTGTAGGAGATCTCTCATTTACATCAAGTTCATAGACATTTTGTAATCTCATTCAACGTTAAGTGTCTCTGTATTTGATACAGTGTGTTTAATGAACCTACGAACCAATCAGCACGTATGTTTGTTCTCTCTGAGTAAACATTTTTGGACATTTGCAAGCGTTGGATATTGGCTCTATCCTAAATGAGGTACGTAAAGTCCTATTATGTTTCGATTTTTAAAGCGTCGTTTCTATTTTAGCTCTCGCACCACCAACAGGTGGGATGCCATGCCGACGAGCATGTCTTTTGCTTCACGGAGCTGTCAACGTGAACTTTTACAGCCCGACGAGGAACATATCTCCGTGTCTCCTTTGAATTGGAGACACACTGAATGATAGAATGGGTAGTCTCGTACCTAAAGCTTTTGTTCTTACTTCTTCGCCTACGTTTTCCTAAACAAAGGAAAGTCCAGGATTAGAAGATCACCGCGATGAGTGTGTGGGCCTGTGTGTCCCTCCAGCTGAATCAGCTGACCGATTTTTTAGACGTTTAGTACGCATATTACGTCACAGTGAGCTAGCGAACGACTCAGCTTTCAGGGAATCCCTCATTAGGAAACTGCCTTGGTTTATACGTCTGTTGAAGCCATTCCTTCACATCTTGCATTTTCAAGGAGAGTTCTTGTTCTGTACCATTAAGTTTGTAGTATACTCAAATACGGTGTCATGCATGTGTGTGTTATTTTGGCTTTCGTCGACGTTCACTGATGGTTCTCACCGGAGGATCCGAAATCTGTTCGCCGTTGGTCCATCCCAGTAGACGGAGACTGTCAGGGTACTTCAACGTCGTCTCCTTTTTCTGCTATTGATCTCCTTCGTGGTCACGAATTCCATTTCTGTCCCTTACAGTGTTTTGTCTGTACAGTTGATAAATTGTCAGATAAATGGAATACGAACGAACCAGCCACCGAATACACGCGTCTCAAACCCGTTCAGTTCATGTACTTTATATGGTTAATTATTTGCACTACCACCCATAAGTTCCCCCCTCATAGTGCAACATACCCTAGTGGGCCAGGGCTTCCTCATTATCGAGGCTGCACTTCACTCTCAGTAGGACTGCTCTGGACGAGGGAGCATCTCGACGCAGAGGCATGTACCTTGCAACACATAACACTCGCAAGAGACACCCATACCTGCCTCCGGCGGGATTCGAACTCACAATCCCAGCAATAGAGATGGCTGCAGACCCAAGCCTTCGACGGCGCGGCCGCTAGGATCGGCATCACCCTTGAATTAGCTTGTAATTTAGGTCCTCTTTTCTTGTTGTTACTACTGTGGCTGTCTTCTGCTGGAGTAAATTATGCGCATGCCTTGGTGAATGTTAAGCTTGCCACTCTCACAGGGGTTCCGCCGATCAGTTGCATTCCAGGTTCAAAATGCGTTGAATGACTCAACGTTTTTTGAACCTCATCGTTCTGTAACTGTGCCTTCGCTTGGTGAAGCGTCCAACACAGTATCATGCATACAGTCCCGGCGTCCGGCGTCCGCCAACCCCCCCCCCCCAACCCACCACGCGGTTTACATGATGCTGATATCACTCAATGAGTGCAACAGTGGCACAATCCAAAAATTGCCCATTTTGAGTTAATACTACGAGTGAGCTGAAAAGTATAGCAACTACATCGTACCGTAATGTCATCTAGCAGGGCTTGTTTCAACTAACGAGAGACGGTATTGTCGGATATATTTGTTACTTTTTAAACTGAATCGTAGTACTAACTCTACATGGCCGTTTTTTAGTTGTGCCATTATTGCATTCAGTGAGCCATCACGGCTGCCATCCGTCCGTTCGTCCGTCCCACCCTCACCCGCCGGCCACCCTGGAATACGACAAACAGAATCAATCTGCGTTGTCTGAACATTCTATTATGTGTACAGCCTCGTTCCAGAGAAGAGAACCGACTCGGAGAGACATATTAATTAGTCTTCTAGTGTTGCTAACAGTTGCGGCTTTGCAAATTCAGTTGGACAAGCAGAAAAGGAATTTGTACCCTGTACACTTTCGCTGTCGCAGACTGCATTCTATGTCACCCGGACATGCAGAAATAACGACGAATTGAATTATGCAACCTTATGTTCCGACATCAGCGTCACGTTCGTTGGAATTAATCACAGTTTAGCACGCCTTTCTTGTAAACACGACATAGGCTTCTTCATGTGCATGGACAGAAAAAGACAGCAAATCGGTGTTCCGTTATGTTGGTAAGACCTTTCCACTGCACACCACCCTGAGCCAGTTTAATGCGATCTCTACTCGCACCCTTACGTAACATTATTTTGCATAACGTCAAATCATGTACATCTAGACCAACCATCATGGTTCCTTGTATATACCTCTGCGGATTAGATTTGTCCCCCTGCCAAGTAAAGCACTTCATAAATTCTCCGAATTTCAGGGAACCCGAAGGTTTGTTACCGCGTTCACAATAGTCCGGCATTTTTCTGTATCCGAGCAAGATCAATCCAGTCCTCGCCCCCCCCCCCCTCCAACCCGCTTCTAGAAATCCCATTTTAACATTGCCCTCGCATCTAATTCTAGGCTTTCCAAATCATCTCGTTCCCTCAGGTTGCTCCACCAAAACCCAGCATGCACCTCTCCCCTGCCCCATACATGCCGCTTGCCGCACTCATCTCATTCTTCTTATCATTACCCGGATAATATTTGGTGAGAAACACAGATTGTGTTGCTCCTCACTATGTAGTCTCCTGCAGCGTCCTGTACCTCGTGCCTCTGAGGCCCAATTATCTTCATCAGCACCTTGTTCTCAAACTGCATGCTCACAAAAGAATACCAGTCGCCAAACGCGAAGCTGCAAATTCCCTGAATACTATTACAGTGTAGTCCTGTATAACCTTACAGTCGAATGTCCGAGATCACTGACATGCATCTGCCACATGTGCGCTTAGCATTGTTTCTTCTGCCAATACCGGTGGCCATGCGGGCTAGTTTGTTGGTCTGCTGCCACTTGATGGCTTGGATCACGGGTTTGAATCTCGCTGAGGGCATGGATATTCGTGTTTTGTAATTGTTGTGTGTTTTGTAGGTAGCGGTGTTTGCGACGAGCTGGTCACTCGTTCAGAAGAGTCCTACCGAGTGTGTGCGTTTAATTGTGTGTGTGTGTGTGCTTAATTGTGTGTCTTGTAGAAAAATCAAGAGTGAGGCAGCCTAGGCCCGTTTTATATTGTTACGCCACAGAGAAAGAATGTTCTTTTTCCTGCTAAAGAACAGTCTGTACTAGACAGATTTTATTCAGGTGCAAGTAACTGTGGTGTGTCTAGAACCTTTTAGCCTCTTATTTTATCATTGTAGTTAAGGTTAGACACTAATTGTAGTAGGAAATGCATTTTATTCCCTTTTTTCCGAATTAGTCCTTCTGCTCTTATAGAACTCAGGGTTAGTTCTGAGGCAGTGAACATCGTAGGTACGTGACAGGCTGCCACAACATATCACCGGGATTATACTGCACCACAGCAACAAACGATAACACAACACACTGGCCACACATCCGTGCTCGGTGTGGGAATTTCGTGTCAAAATCCCAGTATGGGTTCCAATGGGATAGCATTGCCGCTGAAAACAAACGGTTTTTTTTTTCGTTTGCCTCATTAAGTGTTTAGTAAAATTAATATTAACTGGCTGAGGTGTGCTGCTTGTTTTAAGGCACTGGATTATCCTTTTGTGTTACAGTAATATACGGCAGGCCAGATAAGTCTTTATATCTTCAGAACTTTCTGTCCCATTTTTAACTGATTTCGTGCCAGTTATTCTTTAAAAGTACAATTCGTTTATTTACGAACACCTAAATTCTTTAATGTTGCTTTTATTTATAATCTGGCTCCGTTTATCTTTTCTTCGAAAGAAAATATTGAATACAACGAAATATTATTAGTCCATTTGTATGCTTTCTTCTAGGTAATTCCCCGGCGTCTGAATTTTAAATGTCGACGTTTCGGAACACTGTCTGTTCCATCTTCATAGGCAGGCAGGTATAAAGAATTCTTCATACCTGCCTGCATTTGAAGATGGAACAGAGTGTTCCGAAATGTCGGCATATAAAATTCAGACGCCGGGGATTTACCCAGAAGAAAGCGTACAGCATTCAGAACATGGCGAAAGTTTGAAATCAATAATTTATGCATTTGTATGTCAGTTTACCTTCGGTTTCTAAAACACGTCCGAAGCTTTTTTGTACGTAGAATATACCACAGAATTATTAGTCATGCTATGGGATTTAACGTCACGAAAAAAAAAAACCCTAACAACAACTCTTGTTTCCGGCGGGGGGGGGGGGGCGG
>Ga0123353_10002359_pt1 | contig 23456 bp, 23 predicted proteins | sample TergutLab28metaG_3_FD_92763 | JGI IMG/M metagenome (GOLD analysis project Ga0123353, IMG submission 92763) | Labiotermes labralis P3 segment gut microbial communities from Petit-Saut dam, French Guiana - Lab288 P3 | ecosystem: Host-associated > Arthropoda: Insects > Digestive system > Gut ... | reverse complement strand
GCAGGATTTCCGTAGTGCGTTCAGCGGGAATCGTGAGAAAGTGGCGGATGTACATTACGCATTCCAGGAATTAACGGATGTGCCTAAGGGGTACAGTTTGCCGCCTGAGCGTATAAAACCGTGGGGAACGGGACATGCTGTGTTGTCGGCAAGGAATGTAGTTCATGAGCCGTTTGCCGCAATCAACGCGGACGACTTCTATGGGGCAAATTCGTTTGCGGCGTTGCATGGTTTTTTGACCTCGCAAACTGTACGCAGTTATAAGCGCAGCCAGTATGCCATGGTGGGCTTCGCGCTGTCGAATACGCTGAGCGATAGCGGAAGCGTATCGCGCGGAGTGTGCGTTTGCGATGCGGGCGGAAATTTGATAGAAGTGAACGAACGCACACACATCGAGCGCAAGGAAGATGCACAGACGTATTACACGGAAAACGGGCAAGATATACCGCTTGATGAAGGCACGGTTGTATCGATGAACATGTGGGGCTTTGAGCCGGATATATTCGAGAGAATCCAGGCGAAGTTTGAGGACTTCTTCAAAGTAAACAGTGAGCGTATAACTACGGCGGAGTTTTATCTGCCTGCGGCTGTTGACGCGATGATAAAAGATGGTTCGGCCGATGTCAGCGTACTGAACACGGATGAACGCTGGCTGGGTTTGACAAATCCCGGTGATAAGGACGCAGTAAGCGCGGCAATTGCCAAGATGGCGGAAAGCGGGAAGTATCCGCGCAGCCTGTGGGGAAGTTATTCCTCCGCCAATTAAACATTGCGCATCTTACCGGTCAATTTGCCGCATAGCATCGTCATCAGAAGCTTACGTGCCGCTAGTTCAGAATTTTCGCGTCGCCTGCGGCTTGCGCAACGGCTTCGCGAAAACGGCTCTTCGAGCCGCCCGGCTTTCTCCGGGTTCGCAGGTACGCGGCGCTTCATCTTCCTTGCTCTGTGTCAAATTATCTCAGTAATCTTGCGCAACATTTAGCTGTTGGAGGAATAAGCAATGAGGATTTGGATATTAGCAGGCGTTGTGCTTGTGGCATTTATGGTCGCGATAGTGTCGTGCTTTGCGCCCGGCGGGGATACGCGGCGCGATGTGGTGCGGCTGGCGGTTATCAATGCCGAGATAAATTATTTGAGTTCATTTTCGATAGATGACCCATTTGCGACCGTTATCGCGGGAGCTATCGCCGAATACGAGGCAGCGTCCGGCAACCGTGTGAACGTGATTTGGAGCGGCAGCGAAACGACCGAAGAAGCGCACGCAAGGCTTGCAGGCGGGTTAAGGGTAGACATTTGGGATGGCGATTTGGAGCAGCAGCTTAGGCACAATGCCGAATTTATGCTTGACCTTACGCCGTTTTACGGGAGGTCTAACGCGCTGTTTGGCGGCCGCTCGATGAACAGCATAATCAACCCGTTCTTGCTTGACTTTGCCCGGCAGATGTCATACAGATTCGCACCGGAAGGCAGCAGCGGCGCGCTTCTTGCTGTGCCGTTCGCGCCGTTTAATGTGGCGTTTGTATACAACGAGGCGTACTTTACACAGACAGGTATCGGAGTGCGGCCAAGGACATGGAGCGAATTCCTGCTGGTCAGCGAACGGTTGAAACTTAGAGGTTTCATGCCGCTCAGCAGCCAGATGGAGCCGCATATTGCGTATGGGTACTATTTGGCGCGGATGATGGGAACGGATTGGGTGGAGGAGCTTATGGAGAATCCATCAATGTGGAGCGACCCTGCCGTGTTCAGAATGGCGACGCTGTTTGAGCAGCTTGCAAGCAGGGGATACCTGAGCATTCACGAGCAGCGTGCGAACCCGGGCCCTCACGCAAATATTAACGACAGGGTTGCGATGTGGCTCATGCGTACATCGGACATTCGCGAGATTGTAGCGAAGAATCCGCCCGGAGCGACATTCGGTGCATTTAACTTTCCGCGGGGCGAAGGTGAACGCGGCAGGTTTGATGACTTGCCGGCAGGACAAATTGCTGCTATGCACGGTTCGCATGCGTTCTTTATTGCGAATGACACGCGTTATGCCGATTATGCTTTCGAGCTTATCGCTACGATATTCAGCCCGAACTTTGACCAGCAGCTTTCTTCCGAGACGCTTACCGTGCCGTTTGCGGCGGATATGCCGTGGCCTGTTGAAATCAGAGGCACAGAACGAAGTTTTAATGAAATCGGCGGGTGGATACCATACGGCGGCGGGGCTTTGGCAAATTCGGACACAAAAAAACGTGCGAATGCGGAATTCAGACGGATTTTGCAGCACCGAGGCCCGGCGCGTGAATTTGTAAACACGATGATTCAGGACCGGGAATAGATTAACAGGGGGAAGTTATGAAGAACAGAAACCGTTGGCTTTTGTGCGCCATATTGATTGCTGTGATAGTGTTGGCAGGGCTGTATTTTTATAACGAGTGGCGTTATGCACGCGAGGCCGCTATGCGGTTAGCCGAACAGGAAGTGGAAGAACCGATTGAATACGAACCTCCGGTTGAATACGAGCCGGAGCCTGAACCCGAACCTGAGGCGGAACGAGTACCCGAACCAAGGGTAATGCGCCCTGAGTTCGCAGCCTTACGTGAATACTACAACAATGATGATATCATCGGACGCTTGATAATACCCGGCACTACGGTTGACTACCTTGTGGTGCAGGCCGAGGACAACGAGTTTTATCTGTATCGTGATATACATGGGAATGCGTCTTCCGCGGGATGGATATTTCTTGACTATGATGTTGACTTAACTCGGGATGACCAAAATACCGTTATCTATGGGCATAACATGAACGCCGACATCAAGTTCCACAGTGTGCGGCACTTCAGAAATTACGATTTTTTCAGGGAACACTCGATAATAAAGTTCAACACAATCTACGAAGATACTGAATGGGAAGTTTTCGCGTTCTATGTAGCACATATAAGCTTTCCGTACACGCATATAAATTATGCGAACGAGGAGCAGTGGATGTATATGCTGGAACGTTTCCGGCAGGTTTCGATACACGCAACCGATATTGTGCTGACCCCCGAGGACAGAATCCTCACGCTGTCAACCTGCACAAATGTTGACCAAGATACGCGTTTTGTGCTGCAAGCACGGTTGATAAGTTATTGCACGGCGATACGTTAATAAACGATTCCGGTTAGGCTGACTGCTGTTTCGTTACAAGTCTAATGACGGGCAAAACAATTTCGTTACAACTTTAATGACGAAGTTGTAGGGTGGGGGCTTGCCCAAATGTGCGTTCAAATAAAGGTATGCAAATTGTAGGGAACGGATTTATCCGTTCCGAATAGATGTTGCGGAGCGCATAAATGCGCTCCCTACGAACGTAGAATTTTCTTAATTGAACGCTGATGGGGCTTGCCCCGCCGAGGTAAACAGAAAAACCGGTGCAATCCTCATTTCGAGGGTTGCGCCGGTTTTATAGTGAGTTATCCGAACATCAGGCTTGCGATATACAGAGTGACAAAGCCGGGAAGCCCAAGCAGCCCAACTGCAAGCACTGTAAGGATATTTATGCCGACGAATACTCCGAATGGCGAGAGAAGTACATTTGCCGCAAGCATCCCTATAGTGCCTATGGCACCGCTTAGGGCAACGCGTGCCGGCGTGTTCACAGGGCTTGAAAGCAGCATCAAAGCTATCAGCGCGGTACATGCGATAATCATAAGCATTGTGACATCTAAGGAACTCATAAAACCCCTCCGGTTTGGGTGCCGGGGCTAATTCTGCATTCTTACGTTATGCCGACGCTGCCCATCAGCCCCCGTTCTTTGCAGCGGCGCAGGTAATACTCGTATTTTTTGTTGAGCGACATAATTTCATAGGAAACGCTGTCGAGCAGTGTCAGGTCTGTTGTAATATCGAAGGTTTGGTGTGCGAAAGCCAGACTGCTTTTGACTTGCTCGAGAGAGTTTATGAGTTCGGCGTCTTCCTCTACTATGCCATTTTGACTGAAAAACATTTTTGAAGATGATTTTCTTGCTGAAATAAATGCCATTTTGACTCTCCTTTCGCGCCGGTAATGAATTCCATATGTTGGGAGTATAGTCAAAATGTACGAACTTCATTCCAGTATATGAATATGTTGCTGAATTAGAACCAATGAGTGTGGATTTCGTCAGCTTCGTGTTAGAGCCGCTATGCGCGGAACGTTTACAAGGTCGTAGCATAGGCTGCATTCGGTCAGTGAGACTGCAACTTGCCCGAATGGGTGTAAAACTTCGAAAAAGTAAACTTCGCCGGCATTCATGTGAAAATTCAAGAATCTGGTGTTTTGAGAGAATGAAGCTGTTGATGCAACTAAAGAGCCATCGATGTTTACAATGCGCATGCTCACTGTTTGGTGTGAGGTGCTGAAATTACCGCCAATGTTTAACCTGTACTGCCCCGGTATGTGCGTTATGATGCGTGCAGCGCGTGTCCAAGTGTCGTGTGAGGGTGTTTGCACAGGAGGGGTGATAACCAGCCTTTCTTGAACCGTGTTGGAGGCTATGGTGTGGGAACGTGCGGTAAAGTCGCGTATTTGATTGTTCTGGGTGTTTATGGCTGCTATAGAGCCTGTTGCTGCTGTGAGGTTTGTATCAATTGTAGCGATGCGCGTGTTTAAAATGTTTATCTGCGTTTCTTGTTGGTTGAAGCGGTCGTTTATAAGCGAGTCTAGCGTTCGCGAAAGGTTCGAGTTTATCGCGCTTCTGATTTGCGCCCAAGACATGATATCATTCCTTTCGTAATGTGGGTTATGACACTGTTTCGATGATTCTGTTGTTTTGGAAGACAGTACTCTTGTTGGCGTTGATTTGCGGTTCGCTCCAGATTATGGTTTCGGTCATTTCTGTTCCGGCGGGGTTGAACTGTGTTGTGCGCGTGGCGAGGGTGGCGCGTGTGGTAGTGTTGAGCAGTGTTTCGGTGATGCGGAAGCCGCCGGGGTTGTTTGGGAAGAATTCGGTTTCGTAGCTGAAGCCGATACGGCGCGACCAATCATCGAAGAAGGTGTTTGCCTGCGCGAAGATTTCTGCCTTCACTTGGTTGAACCAGCCGTTCCATTGGGATGATGTTCCCTCGAACCATGTGTTGTACTCGCTGGCCCGGCTGTCCCAAAGCTGCTGTTTCTGCTTGAAGTAACTGTCGATTTGCGCAAGCAGGTTGGTTGTGTCTATTCCGACAAGGGAGTGGATTAAGCCGCAAAGGTTAGGGTCAAGGCGGCGGTCGGTGATTTGCGTCTGAGTCAGGTTTGTGAAGTTGAGCGGCACGCTGATGTCCGCGAGGGCGAGTTCCCAAATTTCGTTGGTGCGCGTGAGGGATGTATCGCCGCGTTTAAGCTCCAGGCTTATCGTGCGGCCTTCGTCTTGGCGCAGGTCGAGCCGCAGCACAACCCTGTCAACCCTTGCTCCGGTGCCAACGTTGCGGTCTATTTGGAATGTCCGTCCGTCGTCAAGCAGTTTGTAGAAATAGCCGTTTATCATGCCGTCGCCGGGCAAAACTCTCACAAACATGCCATTGTCGGCGGCAACACGCAGATTATCGCCGCCGTTGCGTATCCCGTTCGTGAGATACAACGAGAACATATCGGCGAACTCAGCCGCGGTGTATTCTCTGTCGAAGCGCGGGCTGCCGTCTTCGTGCAGCAGGGGCTGTCCGTCTTGGTCGCGCAGTTGCCGTCCGTTGAAAAATCCGCTTCTTTCAGCCATCATCTCACCTTCCTTTCAATTGATTCGATTTTGCGTACAGGGTCTTTGCGGTCTGTGCCGAAGCGGACTTCGAGGCTGTTGCCGCGCGGGGTGGACAGCTCGGTGACTTCGGTGACGCGCTGGTGGATTTTCTTTCCCGCCTTGCTGTGGATGACTGTTACGATATCGCCAAGCTCCCAGTCAACGCCGTACTTGAACGATTCTGTGTCGATTACGCGTCCCGCGACAGTCGGGAAAATGCCAAGGTCGCGCAGGTGTGCGTCTCCGACCATTCGCAGGTCTGCGTGATTTTCCGCAAAGCTCGAGGCGTTGAAGAATGTTTCGCGCAAGCCGATTCCGCTGGATGCGGCATCACGCGAGACGAAGAGCATGAAGTCGTTTTCGTCGATATTGCCGGAGATTGTGTAGACGGAGGTTCGGTGTTCGCGCAAATCCTCTTCGTAGGTGACTGCGCCGAGATTGTCGAGCCTTGCCCCGAAGATTACATTGGCGTTATCGCGCTGGGTCGCTGATAAGTCGCGCCCTTCAAGCACTTCGAACATCCAACGCTTACGGTGAATGTCAAGGCGGATATTGTAGCCGAGGCCTGCGAATATGGCGATGTCCGTCAGGGTTTCGTGCAGATAGTCGGAAAAGGTGGCACGCCAGTTTGCCGTTACACCGCGCCTGTGGTCGTGAGCGGCCTCAAGCTCGGGGAAAGCGCGGCGCGGGTCTTGCGGCGAAATGCACTGGCTTGCAACGAAGCGGTGCATGATTGTTTCGGCGGGCTGCCCGTCTACGCGGAAGAAGTTGTCGTCGTTGTTCGGCAGGACTATGCGCTGCTTCAGCACGGATGAAAGCGTACCGCCCGACAGCCCGATTGTCGGAGAATCACTGTCCGCAACTTCGATTTTCTCCAGCAGGCATGCCTTGGCAGGGTCACCGTCAACCAGAAAATACTTGCCCTGCGCTAAGATATCCATTGCGCCATCAAAGAAGGGCATGGTTGCCGCCCATTCGCCCGGTTCGAAAAAACGGCGCGTCAGCCAAAGCTCACTGATGTTGTCAAGCTCGGCAATTGGCAGCATTTCGGCGTTAAATACTCGTAATATGCTTATGTCGTTCACCTCCGGTGTATAGTCCGCTCCGTCTTTGCGAGGAGCGTAGCGACGAAGCAATCCAAAGCTTTCATTTTCCGGATTGCTTCACTACGTTCGCAATAGACTTGTAACGAAATTAATCTCATATATTGCCACAACTGTCACCCTGAGTGAAACGAAGGGTCTTGTCCGGCCAAAATTTTTTCTCAGCACTTACGGTGAATGGTCGAATGCCGCGATAGTGTCAAGATTCTTCGCTTCGACTACGTCCCAAGCGGTTTGCCTTTGGCAAACTGACCTTCGGTCACTTTTGCGAAGCAAAAGCGCCAAGGCTCAGAATGACAATCGTTATTTTCGTTATAACCGTAATAGAGTTGTAGCAAAATTGTTTTTGTTCGTCATTGCTTCCCGCCACGCTACGCTCGCGGTCGCAATAGAGCTGTAACGAAACGACTTTTCGCTGTCATCCTATGTGTCTGCCGGCGGGCAAACTGTCATCCTGAGCGAAGCGAAGGATCTTAGGCTTTGAAAACTAAGATTCTTCGCCCTAGTGGTTTGCCTTCGGCAAACTGGTGCAAAGCACCACTTTCGCATAGCGAAAGCACCAAGGCTCAGAATGACAAACTCTTGTTTCGTTACAACTCTAATGACGGAGTCATTTATAATTTCACTGCAAGTTAGATGATAAGATATCTTGGGCTGAAGCTGATATTCATACGTCCGATATCCGCGCCGATATCCGCACCGAATTTGATGAGGTTCAGCCCCGGCTGCAAGCTGAAAAAGCTCACGGGAGTGTCGATATCAAGGTGGTGCATGATGTTGGTTTGTGTGCCGTTGTCATCGTGCAGGGTTACGCGCTTGTCGCCGAAATGCGTGGTGATTTCGATGCGCTGTGTGGCGCGGAGGTCGTACAAAATTCGGATGGATTCGCCTGTGGTTTGGTTGGCTGCGCTTGGATTCAGGCATGGCCCGAAGATTGTCATCCTAAGCGGGGAGGGCGCGTCTCCGGGGTTTTCTACGGCAATCTGCCCACCCGCAAGCGAGCTGAACAAGAAGCCCGGCACGCGGATTCTCAGCGGGAAGTGCAGGCGCGGTGTCACCTCTAAGAATTCGCCGACAGTCTCGAAAACATCAAGGAAGAACGGAGAGGGACAGAAAAAATGTGCCTCGAACCGCTGCATGCGCCTGTTTGACAGCATCTCGCCCCAGTCAACCGAACTTCCGAGTCCGCATTCTATCTTGTAGTCGCGGAAGCCGTTGTTGTAGATTAAGTGTCCGCGGATATGCGGGTTCAGCACCCGCCCGATGCGGCGGCGGATTTCGAAGCGTTCAAGCTCACTGGGGGCGATTATGCAGCAATTCGCGCTGAGAACGCGCGTGCTTATGGTGCGCCCAAGCTCATGTACACCGTCCTGCCCGATTCCGCGCGAAGATTGCCGCTCGACAGGCACCTCGCCGAGGTCTAAATGCTCGAGTATCACCTGCCCCGTGTACCCGAACGAGATACTCGCACCGGTTTCGTTTACATATCTTAAAGTCTGTATAATATCACCCCTTTTTATTAATTCGGAATGCGAAATTCAGAATTCGGAAGTTAATGCGGAATTCCGAACTATATCCTTTAGTTAATTCCGAATTCCGCACTCCGAATTCCGAATTGGAGAAATTCCGAATTTACCCCAACACCATCCGCAGGCTTGCCGTAGCGGCCTTCTTCACCGCATACTGCGAAACCTCGCCGCCCTGTACGTTGAATGTCTGGTTGATTGTAGCCGAGCGGCTGTCGATATTCTGTGCTTGGGCGGATTGCGCAATCGGAGCGTTTGCCGCCGCAAAAGCCGAAAGGCCTTGAGCATGATTCATCAGCCCGAAAGCAAGTGGCGGCATTCCAACGCCGCTTCCGGCTTGGCTTGCTTCACGCGCGAGTGCCTCTATCCGAGCCGCAACTTGGTCAAGGTACTGCATGAAGATGTTGCGGTAGGCATGTCCGTGCGCCTGCCCTGCGCGGCGGTAATTCTCGCGCACCTCGGCTGAGACCAGGAATTGGTACATTTGCTGTTGTGTGCGTTTCAGGAGCATTTTTTCGTCGTTAGCGTTTGCCTCTGCCATTCGGAACTTGTCGCGGTAGAATTCTTCGATGTTCGTGCGCCGTTCCCGGAAATGCTCCACACCGGCGCGTGTTTCATCGTCCAAAGCTCTGAGTGCCGCGTCACGCTTGCGCGTAAGTTCGGTTATCTTGGCGCGTGTCTGCTCTTGGTAGAGCCTGCCTGCCTCTTGGCTTGTATTTCTCAGAATTTCTATCTCTTGGTTAGCGGCTTGGCGTGCCGCGCTTATTTTGTCGTTAAGTTCGGCGCGTTCGTCTTGCAGGGTTTCGCGTTCCCTGCGCGAGTTGAAATCTGCCAATGCCCGCTCAAGTTCGCGGTTAAGCCGGAAGATGTTCATATCATCGCGCTCGTACCGCAGTTTTTCTTCGATAATGCCGATGCGCAGCATGTCGCGTTCATCGCGCTCTTCGCGGGCTTGTGTCCGCAGAAGCTCATCGATTTCGGCAATCCTGCGCCTGTGTTCTTCAATCTCTGCATCTGCCGCATCGCGTACTACAGAAATGCGCTGCTGAAGCTCTTGCGAAATGCGTCCGCCTTGGTGGCGAAGCGCGGCGATTTCATCATCAAAGCTGTGCCTAAGTTCGCGCCGTTTCTCGTCTTGAGCATCGCGAAAGGCTTGCAGTTCGGCATCGAGAGCCTCCATTTGCAGCTGCTTGCGGGCATCAAAGTATTGCCGTGCGGCTTCTGTTGCGGCTTGCTTTATCTCCGTGTGTTCGGTTTGGAGAGCATCGAAGCGTTGGCGGGTAAGGTCAATCTCGATGTTTTCGAGCCGCAGATGATACTGCCTGTGAAGCTCTATCAGCCGCTCAAGCATCAGCGATTCATAATCGGTGCGAGTGCTGCCCATTTCTTTGTAGAATTCCATCTGCGCCTCTATCAGCGCGATGATTTCCTGTTTTGCCGCGCGTTCGGCCTCAAGCGTATGCGAGAATACGTCACCGCCTAAGCCTATGCCGTCACTTCTTCGCGATATCTCCATGCGCCGCTCGATAGCCTCGATTTCTTCGCGCAGTGTGTCCGCGCGCATGTCGGCAAGTTTGCGGTTGCGGGCTATCATATTCCGCGCGATTTCTTCCTCGATAGCATCGGTGATTTCCATATCGTCAATGTACCGTTGCTGCAGCTCCGAAAGTGAGTTGATTATTGCCGCGAAGTCGGTAGTAGCATCACGCCCGGTGGCTTCCGACAGTATCTCGCGCACCTCATTTGCCGCCATCTGCCGCCGCAGGTTGAACATGCGCCGCTCAATCTCAAGTTTTTGAATCTCCGCCCGCTCGAAAGCCTCAAGTACAAGCGCGTACCCTGCGTGAGCCTCTTCGCGTGTTATCCGGCCGGAGTCACGCAGGAGCTGAATCTTACGCGCCGCCTGCTCGATGGCCGCGCTGCTTATCCTAAGCACAAGCTCTTCACCGAGCGTGTCCTTGATTTCCTCGATACGCTTTAGGTGTGATACGGCCTCGTCCGCGCCGTCCTTCACGCCCTGTGCGCTGAGCCTTACGTTTATCAGAAGCTCCTCAACGGTCAATATTTCACCAACTTTCTTAATTGCGGCCACGATATATCGTGGCCCTACGCGTAGGGACGCCATATATGGCGTCCGTTTGTCGAATGTCCTACAACCCAAAAAACTTTTCCGCGCCGACTTGTGCCGATGGTGCGTTATCGCTGTCGCCCGGCTTATGCAGCGCGTTATGTTCGCTGAAAATCTCGGCGATTTCATCGAAGTAGTAGTCGCGCAGAAGTTCACGCTTGCCGATTCCGATGCTTAGCCCTGCCGCAATAAGTTTTTGAAGCCAGGCGTCTGTGTTTCCTTGCTCCTCAGTTTGTGCCTGATTTTCGCGAACCCCGCCATAAACTTTCCCGGCTCGTTAACCTCGATGAACGCGTTGATAATGGCAACAAGCCCGTCAAGCCCTATGTTTTCGTCATTCAGCAGAACTTCGGGGTCAATATCAACAAGTTTCGCGATAAACCGAACCGTATGTCTGGGTGCTTGGGTGAATATGTTGCCGATGCACGTTCTGAGCAGTTTTTCGTCAAACGCAGTGAGCCGCTCGACGATTTCCTTGAACTCCATATCGGGGAAACACGCTCCGATAAGCTCGTTCGGAAACTCACTTATTTCATCTATAGCTTCCAAATAGCGTCCGATGGGCATTTTCTTGATTTCGTACCCGCAAACTTTCTTGCTTTTGGGTACGGAGAGTTTAACTTTATCTGCCATGTTTATCCTCCTTTACAGTAACCAATTCCCCTCCTCGGAGGGCTGGTCGGTGCTGTCTTCCGCATTGAACCCTGCGGAAGACAAAACGCACCTGCTCGCCATGCAGCCCGGGTGCCTCCGTAGGAGGCGGGGTGGTCATGTTCTACCCTGCTATCGCCGGAATCACATCAAGCCATGCTGTGTCGTCGCCATCGTGGACTTCGCCCGGGCTTCCGTCGATAACTCTTCCTGTGAATGTGCCGACAAGCTGGTATGCGTTGATTGCGACATTGTCGCCGCGTGTGCGTATGGATGTCTCGCGGATTTCGTCAATCTTGAAGCTGTACATGCGCATCATGCGGTAGTTGCCGTTTGTCTGCAAACAGCGGAATGTCACGCCGAATTCGAGGTTGCGCCCTTGCGGGTTCCATTTGAGCGAGTTCGTGGCGGTGTCATACTCGCCGAAGCCGAACTGCGCCATCATCTCAAGAGTAAGCTCGGCCACGGTGATTGTCGAGCGTATCCCGTTCCAGTTCTTCACGTTGAGGTAGAGTGTGTCGTCGGCGTAAATTGCCGACTCCGAAGTGTCGCTGTCGCGCGTCATGTCTTGCACCCATGGCACAAGGAACGCGTTTGTGTCATCAACCGAATACGTTTCGGTGTTGTTGCTGTTCACGGGGAAGAGCTTGAGCCTGCTAAACCCCTGCAGCGCAATCTTTTCAGCCATTCTAAAACCTCCTGCTATCGTCTGTTTGTGTGGATAATCACGTTGAAGCCGTAGAGCGATGCCTTGCCTTCTTTCGCGATGAACGTCGGCAGCTCACGCGGGCGGGAGATGACCTTGCGGTCGGCGCAAAGCTCAATTACGCGCTCTTCCTCGGTCAGCCCGCTGTTTAGAAGCTCGTAAAGTGAGTGCGCCAAGTTTTCGGTCTTTTTCGCGCCCATACCCTTGACTATTATCTGCAAACGCCGCGCCCACAGCCCGTAATCGAAGCGCAGCGGGGAAGGTGACGCGCTGTACTCGATAATCTGCACGGCGCGTTCATGCTCTTCGGGGAGATAATCAAGGAAAATGGGCGGGCAGTCCTTAACATTTGCCTCGATATACGCTTTCAAGTCTTCTTTCAAAGTCACAATATCACCTCTTGATAGTTCGGAATTCGGAGTTCGGAGTTCGGAATTATTAATCATTTCGGAATGTTTTTTAATTCCGCATTCCGATTTCCGCATTCCGAATTATCCTTTCTCGGTGTTCAAGCCACGCACGTTCGAGGAATTTGTACCCGCGAAAGCGCGGGTTCTCGTGCAGGTCGCGCCGCCAAGCACCTTGCACACTTAGCGAGACATCTACGGCATGTCCGTTTGGCGTTACGGTTATTTCATGCGGGATGCTGTCTTCGAGGCCGAAGTTTTCCGTTGCGGCTGCCATGACTTCGGCAAGACCGGATTCAAGCTGCGCGGAGGCGGATTGAACAGGTATATTGCCATAGCTCTCGATTATGCCGATAATTTTCCGGACACTCATGAGCAGCTCACCTCGAAACCTTCCGTGCTGCCGAACATCCCTGTCAGCGCGGTTACGCTCAGCACAATGCGGTTATCCAGCGTATCGCCCGGCTCAACCTTATCACGCACGAAATACCTCGCTGTCGATACAACCTCACGCCCATGTTGGTCAAGCACAAGCCGCCGAGTGTCTTCACGGCGGCATGAAATTTCGGTTGCGTCGGCGAAGATTGCGTCTCCGTAGGCATCTGCGCCTGTTCGCTTACTGTGTTTGCATGTTTCATGCAGTTTGTTCCGAAGTATCATAAAATTCGATGCACCCCGCTAACGTCAAGGAACTCAAGCATCAGGCCAAACGCCTCATGGGAGGCTAAGCTCTCAGAGAAATCGACATGAGCGCGGTTTCGCGCATTGTTGTCGAACAGCCCGAAGCGCATATAGTTCTCCGTCACATTGCCGACAGACATGCCGCTGACACCCTGTCGGCGCAAGCCTCGCCGCTCTGCACCCTCTTCGTCTGCCAACGCCAGTGCCTCAAGGGCGCATGCCATTTTGACCTTTTCGGGTACGAAGGTGTCGCCGTTGCGCGGGAATGCAAGCAGCTGTGCCGGGCGGGTTCGTTCGCCTCGAAAACCGCGCTTGATGTTGTCAAGCAGGTCGATTGCAAGCGTTGCTCTTACCAGCAATGCCGCCTTAGCGGTGTCGCAGAGTTCGCTCCAGTCGTCCGTGCCTTCATCGCCGAGATACAGCGTGAAGAATTCATCCGCGAACTCGATATCAGCATATGGTTCGATGATAATATCGCCTCCTTATGCTTTCAGCCCTTCAATTATTCCGTGCAGGAAGCCCGGGCCGTGCGCCAATCCAACTTGTGCATACAGATGGTACATCTCCGCCGCGCCGTTTTTCGACAATTCTTCAAGGAAGATATGCCCCTTGCCGGGAACTGTCTGGAACACAGGCGCGACATGCGCGATATCGGCAACCAGTACCGTGTCTTGCGGCACGAATTTGTTGTACACCACGCCGCAGCGGAAGAAGTCGTTGTCGATTTCAAGCACGTTAATGCCTGCTCGGTTACGGCTCTGCGGCAGCATAAAGCCAGGCTGGTTCGAGTACGCCTCGCTGATTGCGGCCTTTTGGGATGAGTTTACGAAAATCACCATGTCATCGAAGTACGCGCCGTTGTCAGCCATTTGCTTGAACAAGCTGCCCAGCATATCCCTTGTGAGAACATCGCCCGATGCGTCCACGGTGCTTGCATTTTTAGCAACCGAGATAAGCCCGCGGGTTTTGCTTGATTCGTGCGCACTTTCGCGTTTGTGGTATGCGCCGTTAATGAACGAGAATTCGATATCCCTCGCCATTATCTTGAGCTTGTGGGCGATTTGGAAGTCGAGTTCGTTCTCGAGCAGGTTGTCCGCATTATTGCCGGTTACGCCGTACATGCGCCCCGTGTTCGACAGCCTTTGGTAGGTTATCCCCACGGTTTCTTGGAATATCTGCACAACGTTGGTTTCTTGGTCTCTCGTGAGGAACGTGGGTGTTGCGTTCCACGCGGCATCAAATTCCGAAATTTCGGGCTGGCGCGCCTCGGGATAGTCGAATATTACAGCCGTGGGGAACTGCTCGTTGTCGGTTCGCAGTCCGCCTGTCAAGCCGCCTGTCATCGACAACAGCGGCGTTCTCGTGCTGTCCGCCGTGAACAGCTCGCCGATAAATTGCGGAGACCTGAAGGTCTCCACCAAACCATACTGTACACCTGACATACAATCATCTCCTTAGATTTATATAGTCAATCAACCTAAAAACAGCCCAGTAAAACTTGTATTTTTCCGTAATTCTGCGTCAGTTCCTCCTAGCGTGCCTATGGGCACGCGTTGTCGTCACTTCCTTGCTTTACGAAAAAATTCTGCGCTTTCTTTGGTCTGTTTTCAAGTTGCTTAACTATATTTGCGGTAATCCACCGCTGACGCTTATATAGGCATCCATTAAGGTTGTACCGAAATTGTAGTCAGCTTCGTCTTTGCGAGGAACGAAGTGACGAAGCAATCCAGAAAGTAGTTGCTTTCTAATGCCTCCGGATTGCTTCACTCCGTTCGCAATGACAAGCAAAAATAATTTCGGTACAAGTCTATTGGCAGATTACCTAGATGTTTACTCCCTGTTTGCGGGCTTTGCGCTTGAGCGAGATTGCCTCGAGGAGGTTGCCTTTCGCGTTTGCGTGGTCGATTTGGCGGCGGTAGCTGTCGGCTTTGCCGGTGAATGAGGTTTTCGGGTTGAACGCTCCGCCTGTTCGCGTGCCTGCAAGCTCGGGGATATCTTTGAGGACATCTCCGACAGCCGTTCCGACTGCGTCTGTGTCAAGTTCTCCGTTCTCGGTAAATGTGCCGGCGGTGTCAACCAGTTTAGAGACGTGGCTTATCTTCTCGGATGGTACGCCCATTAATGCCGCGCATCTGCCGACTTCCGCGCGTACCAGTTTTTCTCGCATTCCCTGCATGAGCGTCTCGTGCGCGGCGCATTCAAGCTCAAGCTCGTTAACGCGCTTGTTCAAGTCGCTGTCAGCTCCAACTAAAAAGCCGCCCGAAGGTTCAAGCGGCTCTAGTGAACTGTTGATTTTATCTGGATTGTCTGTCATGCTGTGCCTCCCTTATTCGGTGGGGGCAAGCCCCCACCCTAACGTTCGCAACCTAAGAATCCACATATTGCCAATATGCTCTTTGATGATAAAGAGTAGACTTGTTCCGAAATTGTAGATAGTCTGTCATTGCGAGGGCTGATACACAACCGGAACCACTCGCGTCGTGCCCGAAGCAATCCAGTGTATAGACTAAAACCCAGAAAGTCTGATATCCCTGCTGGATTGCTTCGGGCCTGACAGTTATCGAACATTGCAATGTCTTTGCCCTCGCAATGACAACGCTTTATTCTCGCGAAGCAGTGAGCCAAGCGCAGAAATGCTTGCATTTCTGCATTCGGCGAGCGTCGCGGAGTGAACTACCCCGTAGCCTGCTGCGGGGTAGTTCACTTTCAGAACGTGTCTAATGGCAGAGCAGGCAAATTGACGTTAATAATTCGACAAGGAAATTTTTTGCAATTTAAGTTGCGAGGGTTGAGCCCCTACCCTACAAATTCCCCTCCTTTGGAGGGCTGGTCGGTGCTGTCTTCCACATTGAACCATTGCGGAAGACAAAACGCACCTGCTCGCCATGCAACCCGGGTGGCACGAAGCGATGGGGTGGTCGTAGGGGCGATTATTAATCGCCCGTAAACTGCTCATTAATCTGGCTGATAATTTCATCAACCATTGCGTCATCTACACCGTCAAGCCGTTTGATTGCCTGACGCTGGCTGGTTGTAGCCCGCCCGGCTGTGCGGATGTTCATTATCTGCGCGCTTTCGAGAGGGTCATCAGGCAGGCCGTCTTCCCAGATTATGCTTATTTGTTCGGCGGTAAACGTGCCGCCCCAGCCATGTTTTGCGGCTTCGGCTACTGCCGTTTTGAGGGCAGGGTCGAAGTTGACGCGGATACGGTTGACCTTGGCAAGCGGTGACATCATGCGGAGGCGCAGGGCTGTGCCGCTTTCGGCGCGTCCGTTGTTCAGATTATTGTCGAGCAGTGTCGCGCCCGTTTCCGAAACCATGTACAGGAAGTTCATCAGCATTTCGAGCTGCTTGAAGTTCGCCTCCAGCTGCGCGTTCCAGGTGATGTACTTAACATCGCCCGCGTTGCCGTCCATGAACGCATCATTGACGATGTAGTTGCCGGTTTTAAGCACCAGCCCGCCGAGGCCGTCATCGGAAAGTGCCGAGCCCGGTCCTGTCATTGTTGGCGCGGAGTGCTTGTCGAGTATGCGGGAAATTTGTGCCAAGCGCACCTCAACCTCTGCGACAAGTGTGTCGATGTCGGTAAAATCATCGATGCCGAACAGCCTGTCGCTTGTAAGCACATTGTGGACAGGCAGCACGGCGAAGCCATCAAAACCTGTAGGCGCAGGGCCGTCTTCGCTGATAAGTGCGCCGATTTCGCCGCTGTCAAGCTCGTAAATGCGTGTGGCAACACATCCGCGCTCGTGTATCTGCACCTTGAGGTACTCTTGCTCATCCTCGGTGTAGCTCACCGCCAAGACATGGTGCGTTATGTTCTTGATGTTGTCGGCACTGACAACCGGAAACCAGCATGACGGCTGTGTGATGTCAATCACGCCGAGGCCTTGTTCATCGCGGTACAGCAGGAACAAGCCTGTGCCGTAACGGCTGACATCGATAGCGACCTCGTACGCCTTGCCGATAAGCCCCGAATGCGCAATAACCTCCGATATAAGCCGGCTTTGCCCGGGTGCGGTTATCTTAGGGGCTTCGCCAAGCAAAAGGTCGGCAAATTTAATGCTCATCAGCTTTTGGAAGTTCACGGTAATAGGGTACGACACAACTTCGTCAAAATTGCCGATTACACGCTCGACACGCTTGAATTGCTCGTGATAAACCTCGGCATGTTCACCCTCGAACACGGCGCGGTTAAGCGCGTAACGCTCGAGCCGCTCTGTCTCGGACGGCGGCGGCCATGGTTGGCCTTCGTTCAAAAAATCAAGATTATGCAGCAAAATATCACCCCTTTTTATTAATTCGGAATTCGGAATTAGAAAAACATTCCGAAATTGTAGATAGTCCGTCATTAGAGTTGTAACGAAACAAGAGTTTGTCATTCTGAGCCTTGGTGCTTTCGCTATGCGAAAGTGGGCTTTGCCCAGTTTGCCGAAGGCAAACCACTAGGGCGAAGAATCTTTCTTTTAAAAAGATAAGATCCTTCGGCTTCGCCTCAGGATGACAATCATTGGGGAGCTTTGCCTCAGGATGACAGTGGAAACTCTGTTTCGTTACAAGTCTATTGCGAGGGCTGATACACAACCGGAACCACTCGCGTCGTGCCCCCCGGGTCAAGCCCAGGGCAGGCTGCGCAATCCGGTGTATAGACTAAAGCCCGGGAAGTCTGTTGCCCCTGCCGGATTGCTTCGGGCATGAAAGTTATCGAACATTGCAATATCTTTGCCCTCGCAATAACAACGCTCTATGTTCGGAACAACTCTAATGACAGAGAGGATTTTAATTCCGAACTCCGAACTCCGAATTCCGCATTATATTCCTTTGACGTGTTGAACGCCGCTTGGGTTGTCGCCGTTCATATACGGTTCAAGGGCGTATCGTACGGCATCGATGGTGTGGTTGTTCTTGTCGGGGTAGGAATCGGAGGCCAGCCCGTTTGCGTCAACCGCGTATTCATAGTTGTTGAATTCTCGCGCGGTATTGGGGCAGCGTCTTGGGTCGGCAATTATCTCGGCAACCTCGAGCGTCAGGAATTTCATGCCGTATGCCAGTGAACCCGGACGCTTGTTCGCTTTCTTGGTGCGCAGACCAAGCTCGTTAAATTCGGCGATACTCTTAGGCTCGGCACTGTCGGCGATGATGGTTGTACCGCTTGTGCGTGGTGTTATCAGCTCGACCGCCGCGCGGTTGGAAAGCCCTGTCTTGTATACTTCATCGAAGATGTAGAGCCGCCGCCGCGCCTTGTCGTACGAGAGTTTGACCCACGCGAATGGGTCTGTTGCGTAGCCCCAGTCAACGCCTTCGTGTATACGCTCAAACTCGGCAATTTTGCTGTCGCTAATCTGCTGCAGCCGTAAGTTTTGGAATATTTCGCCTCCCATGCCCGTGATTTCACCAAGGTATTCGTGCGCGTAGGCCTCGGGGTGGACTTTCTGCAGATGCTCGGCCTCGATGATAAACTGCTCGCCGAGCCATTCACGCGGGACATCTAAGTATGTTGAGTGGTGGAGAAGAACACTGGTGTCGTTGCTTGCTTCTAGCGCAGATAAGTGTAAATTTATCCAGTGGTTGCGCGATTTTGGCGGATTGAACGAGTAGAACACCGTAAACTTATCGCCGCCGCGTATCAGTGATTGCGTAACCGAGCGAATCTCCTTCATGTCTTGAAATTCTTCAAGCTCCTCGAACCATATGAACTTACAGTACCCCTGCTTGAACTTGGTAGATTTCAGCTTGCGCGGTTCATCCACACCGCGGAATATTATTTTCGCCCCTGTCGGAATGTATGTCAGTTCCAGCGGCGAAAGCCCCAGTTTCCAGTCCTCAGGCTCGAACAGCTCAATCGCCCACAGAAGCTGCTCATAAACACTTTGCCTGAGTGTCTGCCCAACCTTGCGAATCACTACGGCGTTGGCCTCCGAATCTTGCATAATTCCAAGTATAATCTCAATCGACACAAACGAGGATTTCGTACTGCCTCGCCCGCCTTTCAGCCAATAATGCGTATATTCGTTGGCCTCAATGGCAGCGTGAACACTGTGAAATGACGGCGCGATTGCTCTTAAAACATGTGAGTTTTGCGTTGCTGCCAATATTAACTTCACCTCCCGCAAAACAAAAACCCCGACCGGCATCGCCAATCAGGGCTTGGATTCAATTTTCACATCTTACACTTTACCACACGAGCAAGTGCAAAACAATGCAGTTCATTCCAATTCGGAATTCGAAATTCGGAATGCGGAATTGTTAACCAATGCGGAATGTTTTTCTAATTCCGAACTCCGAATTCCGAATTCCGCATATGGTTCGCCACAAGGGAAGTGTAGTAGTTGTCCATAGTTGACGGTGCGTTGAACAGCACGGCAAGCAGATATTTCTTGATGTTTCGGATATCTGTGGTGTTGTCTTTCAGGCATTTGAGAACGTACTCGATGTGGAACGTGTTCAGCTTCATGAACTTAGCTTTGACGAATTCGGCGGGGTAGTCGTCGCTGGCTATGCGGATTGCCGCCCGTGAAGTGCAGACGGTTTCAAGCATAAGCTCTGCAATTTCGTTGATGCGGTCATGGTCGTATTTATGGTCATTCAGCAAGCGCGGGTATTCAATATTGTCGTGGATAATGCCGCGGTAAACATCTATCGCGCTCATCTCCAATTCGGAGTTCGGAATGCGGAATGCGGAATTATTAACCAATTCGGAGTTCGGAATGCGGAATGCGGAACTACTAACCAAACCGACATATTTTTCTGATTCCGAATTTCTAATTCCGACTTCCGAATTCAACACATGTGCCGCTTCCGCTCCTTTCTTATCCGGAGGTTTGCCTTGTGTATTTTGCAACAGGGGTTGGGGTAGGATAGGATTAGATTCGGTGCTTGGTTTTTCAGTAATTGATTTACTTTCTTTACTTAATTGCGTTGGTTTTTCCGATATCGGATTATCCGTCAGCGGAAAATCGCATGGCAGTGAAAATGGTGGTTTATCAAGTTCCGGCGGATGTTCGTAAATGACGTAGTCGGTATTTGACATTTTGCCACTCTTGTCGCGCTTCTGGTGGCGTAGTATATACCCCGCATTTTCAAGCTCTAAAATCGCCGTCCTTATGGCGGCCACGCTCTCGCGGTTGATATGCGATAAGCCTTGAAGAGTGTAATCCCATGTGTCAGGCAAACTCAACATTTGCGACAACAACCCCTTTGCTTTTAGTGACAAGGCCGCGTTTCGTAAGTGGTGGTTGCTCATAATCGTGAAATTCTGTGTTTTTTCTGTGCGGAGTACCGCCATAGTCAAAGCTCCTTCCGTGGTTTGGTGTATGGATATGCTGACAAAATAAACCCCGCTTAGCGAGTGCCAAGCAGGGAATGTTGGTATGGTATATGTTACCACACGGGCAAGTGTAAAACAATGCAAGGGTAATGCGTGAGGTCGCGCAGGCTCCTTTTTGAAAAGGAGCTGTCCGCGGAGCGGACTGAGGATTAGTCGATAAACCCTTCCAATCTCAACCAGTATGCGGCGGCTTCGTCCGGTTCCATTTGCCCGCTGTCAACCAAGAAGTTGAGGTGCTGGGCTACGTCATCCGTAAGGAGTACCGCAATCGGGTTTAAGATATCGGCAATTTGCGGGAGACGCTCAAGAGTGTCTGCGCGTACGTTTGGGGCAGGATTGTAGAGAGGGAAGAAGTAGAGGTCGTCCTCCAGCACAACAAGGTTAAGGTGCGGGATGCGTCCGTCTGTTCCGAATACAACGCCTACATCAACTTGTCCGGCGGCAAGGGTATCGTACACAAGGCCTGTGAACATTGTTCTGAGGTCGAGATTATCAAAGTTAACGCCGTAGACTTCGATAATTCCTTGGAGACCATCGGGGCGGGCGATAAACTCATGTTCGGTTGCAAATCTGAGCTGCATGGTTTGCGAAAGTGCTGCAAGGTCGCTTATGCTGTGCAGGCCATGCGCCTGCGACATTTCTTGAGTTACCGCAAGAGCGTAAGTATTGTTAAGAGGCGCGTAGTTGAGCCAAACCACGCCTGCTTCGGTGTCTGTCGCGCGTACACGTTCAAATAGCTGAGTTGGAGTTTCGCCCGGGATGAGTTCGTTGCCCATCAGCATCATCCACGCTGTTCCGGTATATTCCCAATAGATATCAACTTCGCCTGTTTCAAGCGCTCTGCGGACATTCTCCGTTCCGGCGATGTTTGTCATGTCAACCGCTTCGATACCGTTTTCGCGAAGAGCCAGGATTGTAATTTGCCCGAGGATAAGCTGCTCGGTGAAATCCTTGCTGCTTACGCGGATAGGGGCATCGCCGCCTGCGGCTGTTCCGCCGCCTCCTGCGCAGCCTGCCAGAAGTATTGCGGATAGAATTAAGCTTGTGAAAACAGTAATAGTCTTTTTCATTGTAACCATCCTTTCAGTTTTGTTACCTTGGCATAAAACGCTCGATAAGCCCAAGGAAGTGGTCAAGCAGGAGCGCAACAATTGTTGCATAGCCTGCGCCAAGTAAGAGTGTCTGAGTGCTGTTGATGTTCATGCCTGTTACTATAATGTCGCCGAGGCCGCCCGCGCCCACATACGAGGCGATAATGGCAGTACCGGCGTTGATAACAACTGCGGTGCGAATACCCGCCATAATGACAGGCATTGCGAGCGGAACTTCAATCTTGAGCAGGGTGTGTGCCTTTGTCATACCCATGCCGCGTGCCGCGTCGATGATGCTTTTATCAACGCCGTTAACGCCGGCAATCGTGTTGTTGAGTATCGGCAGCAGCGAGTATGCCCACAGGGCGAAAATCGCGGTGCGTGCGCCAATGCCGAGTATACCGACAAACAGCGCGATAACCGCAAAGCTGGGAATAGTTTGCCCAAGGTTAACAACGCCAACCACAAGCGGCGTAATTTTGCGGAACTGCGGCCTTGTGAGCAGTATGCCCAGCGGAAGTGCGGTTAGTATCGCAAGCGCGACCGATACGCCAACAAGGTACAGATGAGTTCCAAGTCTGGTGAGTATATAGTTGAGGCTTATGAAGTTGGCTTCCATCCAGCCTAAGTTGTTAAGCATGTAGGCGGTGTAGCCGACCGCGATTGATATGGCGATTATCGGGAGGATAAAGTCTTGCCATCTGAGAGTTCCGCTCATTTGCCTCTCACCGCCTCGAATAGGTCGGCCATGGTGATAATACCTGTACAGCGGCCGTCGTCGGACATACGGTAGACGCAGCGTTCGCCGGAGCTGAATAAACGCCCGAGAGCATCGAACAAGGTGGCATTTTCGTTGATTGCCTGAAGTGCTTTAAATTTGACGATTCTGTCCTCGATGCTTGTTTCGTCGCCCGGCTGATATTTGAACATGGGAATGTAGCCGATTGGGCGGTTGTTGTCATCCAGTATGCCGATTATCGGATATGAGCTTGTACGTATAAAGCCCTCGATACGCTTGACAATTTCGTCTCGTTCGCTGTTTAGCTTGAATACCGATGATGATGGCTTTATTTGGTGGCATTCGAGCAGCGAAAAGCGTTTGAGTATGCGATTATGCCCGACAAGGCTTTCGACGAATTCATCACTCGGGCGGGTTAAGATATCTTGCGGAGTGCCGAATTGCACGAGCTTGCCTTGGTGCATAACGGCGATTTTGTCGCCCATTTTGACGGCTTCGTCAATATCATGCGTGACAAATACAATAGTTTTTCTGATGCGCGCCTGAATGCGCAGGAACTCGTTTTGGAGATTTGCCCTTGTGATAGGGTCGAGTGCGCCGAACGGCTCGTCCATCAGCATTATCGGAGGGTCTGCCGCGAGGGCTCTCGCAACGCCGACACGCTGTCTCTGTCCGCCGCTCAGGTGGCGAGGCTTTTTCTTTGCGTAGGTGTCGTAGTCGAGTTCGACAAGCTCCATCATTTCTCTGACACGGGCGGCTATACGGGCTTTGTCCCACTTTTTCTCCATCGGTACGGTTGCGATGTTCTTCTCGATTGTGTAGTGGGGGAATAACCCAATTTCTTGGATTACATAGCCAATATTGAGGCGCAGTTCCGTCGCGCTGATTGTGCTGATATCTTGCCCGTTAACGTAGATTGTTCCGCCGGTGTGCGGGATGACTTTGTTTATCATACGCATGGTGGTTGTCTTGCCGCAGCCGGATTCTCCGACAAGCACGCAAATCTCGCCGTCCAGTATTTCAAGATTAAGGCCTTCGATTGTTGCCTCATTCTGACCCGGATATATTTTTGAAACATTTTCGAGCCTAATCAATAGCCTCACTCCTTTGTTAATTCGGAATTCGGAATGCGAAATTCGGAATTATTTTTGCTTGTCATTAGACTTGTACCGAAACAGAGTTTTCACTTTCATCCTGAGGCAAAGCTCCCGAATGATTGTCATCCTGAGGCGAAGCCGAAGGATCTTATCTTTTTAAAAGAAAGATTCTTCGCCCTGGTGGTTTGCCTTCGGCAAACCGGTGCGTGGTCAGAATTTTCCGCGTCGCCTGCAGCTTGCGCAACGGCTTCGCGGAAAACGGTTCTTCGAACCG
>Ga0123353_10002358_pt1 | contig 23457 bp, 7 predicted proteins | sample TergutLab28metaG_3_FD_92763 | JGI IMG/M metagenome (GOLD analysis project Ga0123353, IMG submission 92763) | Labiotermes labralis P3 segment gut microbial communities from Petit-Saut dam, French Guiana - Lab288 P3 | ecosystem: Host-associated > Arthropoda: Insects > Digestive system > Gut ... | reverse complement strand
TCTTTCTCGTTGGCTTCATCGTTAAATTGCCATCCTGTGACGGTGAACGTGAATATCGGATCACCGGCACCATACACTTTGGCGATGTTGTCAGCAGTGATTGTCAGAGTTGCTTTCGTTATTGTGAAGGTCGCTTCAACAAATTGTATCATATAATTGCCGCTCGCATCAACGAGAGTTCCCCTGCTTATACCGTACGAGCCGGTGTTCTCTCCTTGCTCCCTTGTCAATGCGCCTGTCAGTATCTTGTCTCCGTTCGCTTCATCGTTAAATTGCCATCCTGTGACGGTGAACGTGAATATCGGATCACCGGCACCATACACTTTTGTGAAATCATCGGCGGTTACCGTCAATGCTGCCTTCATTATTGTGAAAACAGCTTCAACAAAATGTATCTCATAATTGCCGCTTGTATCTGTCAGCGTTCCCTGACGTATGACGTAGGAGCCTGTGTTCTCTCCATGCTCCCTTGTCAATGCACCCGTCAATGATTTGTCCGTTTCATCATTAAGTTGCCATCCGGAGGCCGTGAACGTGAATATCGGATCATCGGCACCGTATACTTTTGCAAGATCATCGGCAGTAATTGTCAACGTTGCTTTCGTTATCGTGAAAATCGCTTCAACGAAATTTATGTTATAATTGCCGCTCGTATCAACAAGAGTTCCCTGACGTATCACGTATGATCCGGCGTTGATCCCCGCGTCTCTCGCAAGCGATCCGCCCAGTATATTCTCGTCGGCTTCATCGTTAAATTGCCATCCCGTGACCGTGTACGTAAACGTCGGATCGGCGGAACCGTATACTTTGACGATGTTGTCGGCAGTAACCGTCAATGTTGTCTTCGTTATTGTGAAAATTGCTTCAACGAAGTGTATCAAGTAATTACCGCTCGCATCGGCAAGTGTTCCTTGGCGTATCGTATACTGACCGACATCAATTCCCGTATCTCTCGATAGTGATCCGCCGAGTACATTCTCGTCGGCTTCATCGTCAAATTGCCATCCGGTAACGATGAATGTGAATATCGGATCACCGGCACCGTACACTTCTGTGAGAGTATCGGCAGTAATTGTCAACGTTGCTTTCGTTATTGTGAAAATTGCTTCAACGAAGTGTATCAAGTAATTGCCGCCGGTCTCGGCAAGAGTTCCTTGCTTTATGCCGTACGTACGGACATTCTCTCCATGCTCTCTTGTCAATGCGCCTGACAGTATCTTTTCTTCGTTCATTTCATCGTCAAATTGCCATCCTGTGACGGTGAACGTGAATATCGGATCATCGGCACCATACACTTTTGCAAGATCATCGGCGGTCACCGTCAATGTTGCCTTCGTTATCGTGAAAATTGCTTCAACGAAGTGTATCAAGTAATTACCGCTCGCATCGACAAGTGTTCCTTGGCGTATCGTATACGGACCGACATCAATTCCCGTGTCTCTCGCAAGCGATCCGCCCAGTATATTCTCGTTGGCTTCATCATCGAATTTCCATCCCGTGACCGTGTACGTAAACGTCGGATCATCGGTTCCGTATATTTTGAACTGCGTATCGGCGGTAACTGTCAGCGTCGCCTTCGTTATTGTTAAAACAGCCTGAACGAACTGTATCGCATAATTACCGCTTGTATCCGTCAGCGTTCCCTGACGTATGACGTACGATCCGGCGTTGATCCCCGCATCTCTCGCAAGCGATCCGCCCAGTATATTCTCGTTGGCTTCATCGTTAAATTGCCATCCCGTGACCGTGTACGTAAACGTCGGATCATCGGTTCCGTATATTTTGAACTGCGTATCGGCGGTCACCGTCAATGATGCTTTCGTTATTGTGAATACGGATCCGACGAAATATATCGTGTAATTGCCGCCGGATTCGCTGAGAATTTCGTAAAATACTGCATATGTTCCGGTATTCTCTCCTTCGTCTCTTGCCAAAATCACGATCAATAATGATGATGCGTTCTCTTCATCCGAACCTTTCCATCCGGTCGCCGTGTAAGTGAGTTCCGGATCATCGGTTCCGTATACCTTATGTTGGCCTTCATCGACGGTTACCGTAAGGGCCGCGGTCGTTATCTCAAATGTTATTATCGCATTTCCGTAATAATCGCCGATGAAGGTTATCGTCACTTCGGCGGTCCCGACGTTCCTGTTGTCTTTGTATCCGACGACGTAGTCTTTTCCCGGAACCAACGGCTGTCCCGTTGATTTCAGAGACACCGTAACATCCGGTTTGATTTCTTCGCCCGTGTATACGTATGATCCTTCGATGCCCTCGATCTCGATGTCATTGATATCCGTGAACATCCTGAACTCGGCAACGATCATCAGATCGGAGCCGCCGGCGTGTATGTACGGGCCGTCATCATCGGTGACCGACCATTTTATAAATGTCCATCCTCCGTCCGCATGTGCTCTCAAATATATTGTAATCCCGTTTGCAAACGTTATCGGATCTTTGAGCGTCATATACATCCCGTGAACATCCGCGATCGCCCACCGTATCTCTCCGCTTCCCGTTACTGACCCCGTTATGGTGAAAAAACTGCCGGGATCTTTCGGATTATAAAATACGGCGTTTATCGTCATGTCGTCATGCGCGCGGAATGTGTATACTTCATCGAGTGTGATCAATCCGAACCAATGTGAGAACACGTGACCTTCCGCCGCAACCGCTTTGAATGATATTTCTGTGCCCGCGATTACCACAACCGGATTGTCAAACGGTATCCATTGTCCGCTCCCGTCGCCGTATGTGAAATACGTTTCACCTCCTTCGGTCCCGCCGGGCATTATTGTCACGATGCTGTCATTGCCGCCGTAAAATACCGCACCTATCGTCATGTCATCGAATACCGTGAAGGTGTGTATCTCGCTCACCGCAACAATTCCGATCCAATGCAACAGATCGTAATCATTTTTACCTTCCGCTTTTAACGTTACCTCCGTGCCTGCCTTCAGCGTCACGGGTATTGTGAATAACACTTCCTCGTTCCCTTCTATTGATATGAATATGTTGCCTTTCTCAGAGATTTCGGGCGTAAGCGTGTATATCTCATCATTTTCATCGTAGAATACAGCGCCTATCACCATATCGCCGGACACACGGAATTCATACGAATCCGTGAGAGCGCCCGTTCCGATCCAGTGTGAAAATGTGCTTCCCGTGTCGCCCGTTGCGGTGATCGTCACCGTATATCCTTCTTTTACCGTTATCGGATGAGTGAACTCCTCATTGACGCTCATTTCCGGTATCAGAATGAATATCTTCCCGCCGGATGCCGTTTCCGGAGTCAATGTGTATTCCGCCGATGTATCAAACGCCGCTCCGAGCGTACGGTTGGAAATGCTGACGGAAGCGGAAGCCTGAACGTAAATGATATCGTTCAGATGATAATTCCCCGATGTGTCATCGATCGTATTGACAAGTCCGCCGAACCAGTTCTCGAACTCCCACGAACCGATGCCGACCGCTTCAAAGGATATCCGTGTGTTTACCGGCACCGTTATCTCACTTCCGGTAAGTAACGAAGGTGCATTCAGCGGGATCTGATCCTCATCGTCGATCATGAACACTTGCCAGTATATCTGACCGTGATGATGCTGCGTCACCGTTATCGTATATCCGGATGCGGTGTAAAGTACAACGCCTATTGTGAGGTCGCTGTCCATCACGATCTCTTTTGGATTTTCATTTCCTCCTGTGTCTCCGACCCAATACGATAGATTTCCGTCTGCAACGATCGTTATGGCCGTTCCGACCGGGAATCTTATTGATTCCGTGAATTCAGCGAAATTCACGCCGTCCGCCGACCATCTGATTATTGCTTCCGGCGTACCGTTCGTATCGTCCCGGACAAGTTCGAAATATTCATTGTAATCGTAGAAAACCGCACCGATCATTCTGTCTTCATTCATGACAACGGATGTCCGGACGATCGTACCTTTCAGATCTCCCGTCCAGTATGAGAACCCGAAACCGTCGTTGCCTGCGGCCGTTATCGGAACAACCGTTTCCGCAAGCAGTGTGACCGGCATGTCAAATACTCTTTCCATTCAGCCGAGTGTGATGAACATTTTGCCGTTATTATATGAAGAAGGCGTTAACGTGTGCACGATATCTGTGTCTTTGTAGAATGCTGCGCCTATTGTGCAGTGACCGTCAAGATCGAATACAAACGGATTTCCGATTCCTCCCACGCCGGTCCAGTATGAGAAATTGTATCCTGCGACATTGAATTCCGTCCTTATCGATATCTGCGTTCCTTCGGGAAGTTTCAGAGATCGGATAAATTCGAATTCATCTCCGTCACCGATCGTCATGTACAATGTATACAGATCATCAATGACCGGCGTCAATGTGTATTCTTCTTTCCAGAATACCGCTCCGATGACTGAGTTCGCGAAAAGAGATATCTTTGTCTGTTCCGGCAACCCCGCGGAGATGCCCGTCCATCGTAAGAATTCGTGATCCGGATCGGGTATCGCCCATATGTGTATCTCGGTGCCGATCATGAACGATATCTCCCCTTCAAACAGGAAATGATCGTTCAGATCATTTCCGCCTGTCATTGACCAGTATATCATACCGTTATCGAATTTTCCCGGCGTTATCGTTATCGTGACGCTTCCCGCACCGTATGTCTGCATGACGAAGTTTTGTACCTTGTCGGTATGCATGCGGAAAGTTATCGGCATTTCTTCGTACACGCCGCAGTTCAGAGATATTATTGTTACATATGAGCCGGATGCCGCACGTATTTCATACCTTCCGTGGCCGTCGGTGATCGTGCTTTTTATCTCACCGCCGTCGATACCGTATTCCACTTCAATGCCGGCGATGGGTTTTGAACCGTCCATCACAACACCGGAAAGCGTGAATTCCGTTATACCGTCGGGTTCCATGTGTAAATATTTCGTTATGTCGCTTTGCACGAATATCGCTGCCGGCACCTGATATACCGGCATCAGAACGTAGCCGTCCTTTTCCGCGCCCGTGATCGTGACCGTTTGTCCCGCCGATGCCGTTATCGCGTAGTTACCGTGTGCATCCGTTCTCACTTCGAATACATCCGAAGCATCATCGATCGTGTAGAATATCGTAACATTCGGAAGTGCGTTTCCGTCATGTGTCACGTTACCCGTAATTCTGAAACTGACCGTGCTTACCGGCACCATGGTAAAATTATATTCTTTATTGTCTCCTTCCATCACGATGATGAAAGGTATGCCTGCCGTCTCGTCTATTATGAAACCTTCCTTTGTCACGCTCACTATTTCAACGTGTTGTCCGGAGAACACGCCGATCATGTAATGTCCGGAATCATCCGTGAGAACGAACCCTTCTTCTCTGTCTATGCGGTACGATATCAGAACTCCGGACAGAGGTATCGGACCTTCCGACGATTCTGATTTTATGGTTCCTGAGACTGACAACGCATTCTCTTTCGGAGACATATACACTTTCAGCGGATCAGCGGAGCCGACGGCGTATATCAGCGGGAGAATACCGACGCGGATGTATCCTTCAAGCGTTACTTCCGATATTATGACATCACTGCCGAACGGTATTCCGTTCAGTGTGAACTTACCGTTCTCATCGGAAACGACGGAACGGGCGGAGAAGGATGACGGATCGTTCGCCTCGTATACGATGTAGCCTATCGTCACTCCGGTCAGCGGAGTCTTGTTCAGAAATTCCGAAACGATTCCGGCGATGTTTATCGTTATGATCATATTCGGATCCACGGCCATTATGAGATCGTGTTCTGTCATCTCGTGTATGTACACCGACGGTAACGGATCTTTGTAAACGTAATTCTCCTTTGAAACGGATGTTATCGTGATAACCGATCCATACGGTACGGGGATCGCATACATTCCGCTGACCGTCGATGATGATACTTGTCCTCCTCCGATCGGTGTGTCGCCTATGTGTATCTCGTAACTTATTTTGACATCGCCGAGAAAGTGTCCGTTGTGCGTGACCATCCCGTGAAGTATCGTATTGCTGCCGTCCGGTATCATGAAAAGATTCTCTTCATGATCTTCTTCTATCTGCGGAAACACAAGGTTCATTGACGTATCACACAAATCGTAGCCGATTTTCTGAAGTGACGATATCACAACGTTCGAGAATATCGGTACCGTGATCTCATAGTATCCTTCGCCGTCTGTCGTGACCGATCCGTGCTGCGTATCATTTATCGTAAAGTTTATCGTTACGCCGGGCAAAGGATGTTCCTCGACACCGTCATCATGCAGGACCGTTCCGAATATTGTCTTCTTTGCACCGCTTACCGATAATATCGCATGTTCCGATATTTCAAAACCGAATACCGTTGATACCGCGCAGCGATAAAGATTGTCGTCCGTCTCATACGCGGTGTTGTGTATTTTGAACGTATCGGACACCGCCCCCCGTATATCCGACCACGTCTCTCCGTGATCTTCTGATATCTGCCACTGATAACGTATTAAGCCTACCGATCCGGTACTTGCGGAAACTCTGAACGTTGCCGTATCGCCCGGGTTTACGTATACGTCATCGGGATGTTCATCAATCGTGAGAATCGTCGCTTTTGACTGCAATATCGGATATCCGTCGTTCTTGTTCGGAGCCGTCGTCCACGTGTTGCTGAAATCCCATCCGGGAATTGCGGAACTTCCGGTGCCGATCGTTCCCGTGTAAAATATCGATCCGTTGTTTTCGGCCGTCTCGATCGGCGGCCTCATCTGTTCGGGAGTCTTTGCAACCGAGGACATTTGATTCGGTGCCCGGACGGGATTGTGTACCAATGTTCCGCCGTCTATGTTGCTGATCGCCGTTGAGTTACCGCCTCCCACTATCTGGCTCAATATGGTTCCGTTGACTATCACCGAATTCTGCAGGTAATACGAATTCGCTATTCTTGCGGCCGATGCGCCGACGTTGCCCGCTATGCCCCCGGCGAGAGGTACATTGCTGTTTCCCGTATACGCCGCGACCGTTCCGGTGCTGTAACAATTTCTTATTACATTTGATGTCTCGCCCGCGATCCCGCCGGCGCGTGCCGTTCTTGAGGATGATGTTCCGGAAGTCATGTTCTCACCGGTTATATCGCCGGTGTTGTAACAATTCGTTATCGGGCCGGCGGTCTGACCCGCTATGCCGCCCGCTCTCGCGGGATTACTGTCCAGCCCTCCCGCCGTTACGTGGCCGGTATTGAATGATGATGTCACGGTCACCGCCGATGATGCACTTCCGACTATTCCGCCGGCGAACGGTAACCTTGAGACGGATGTTACATCGCCCGTGTTGTAACAATCGGTTATCGGTCTTGTGGTAAGTCCGGTAATACCTCCGGCGTATGATGCGTTGCTCGTGCCCGAATCGGATGTGTTTATCGCAACTATCGAACCGATGTTCCCGCTGCCGGAGATCAGACCGTTGCGTCCCGTTATGCCGCCGGAATATACGGCCGAGGATGTCGATGTTGTGAAAACGGAACCGGTGTTGTAACAGTTCGTGACCGTCGTCGAAGCGGCGGCAAATCCCACGATACCGCCCGCCGATTGTACGGCGCGTGCTAATGTCGAAGATGCTATCGATCCGGTATTGAATGTATTGATTATCTGCGCGCTGCCTCCGTTCACGCCGATTATCCCGCCGGCGTTGCCGACTTCGGAATTCGTTCTTGCGGAAACCTGCGCCGAATTATATGAATCGATCACTTTCGTCGCGCCGGCCGGAGCATTGCCTATCAGACCGCCCGCGTTGAGCACTCCGGATGTTGATGCCGCTGCCACGATACCGTCAAAATGAGAATTTATGATCTGCGTTCCGGCGGATGCCGTTCCTATCATACCTCCTGCGCTGAGCGTACGGGTGGAGGTCACCGCCGTGACGGAACTTTCGATTATGCCGATATTCTGTATCCGTGCCGTTGATCCTGCGGTTGTCGTGAAGAGTCCGATGCTTGATGAAGACGTCGTGTATATCGCTATGTTCATTCCCGAGATTATGTGGCCGTTGCCGTCAAGTATACCGGTAAATCCCGCGGGTATCGGATTCATGTTGCCGTTGCCGTTGAACGTTATATCAAACGACGGCTGAGATCTGTCCAGCAGAAACGTGTATGCGAACGGAACATTTGTACTCGATCCCGCTCTGTAAAAACCTGCCACCGTTACCGTGTATACATCTTTTACATCCGATTGAGGTATGGTCAGTGAGACCGTTGATGTATTTGTTGTTCCGGTCCGTGACGCATGGATCGCATCGACGCGCACGTGAAGCGTATCTATTCTCCACACGGATCCGGAACCGCCGGGGTTGCTTACGGTTACGTTCATGAACGTTCCGGCCGAACTGATCGTTCCCGTTACGTTTAGCTCATGTCCGCCGTTCAGGTCGTCCGTTCCGAAAAATATGTTGTCGGTAAGATAATATTTGCCGTTCAAAGGAAAAGCACCCGCGGCGGCTCCGGTGCTTCCTATCCTTGACAGATCTTCGGATGATGATATCGGTATCCATGTTCCGTCATTGAAATCGTTTCTCAGAACGATCTCGTTCGTATCACAGCCGGGATTGTATGAAAAGATGAATGATACCGAGATCAGCATTGTCACTGCTGCTACCGCAAACAATTTACCGCGTTTTGCAGATGTACATCTCATAATAAACACCGTTTACTCATTCAAAGAGAACGATTCCCGAATGACTGAAGAAGAACAAATATAAAAACAATATCTAGTTTCTCTTTAGATAGTAGGTATCTTCGCTGTTAATATACCCTGCCGTTAAGAGTCCGCTCACCGGTGCCTTTGCGGAAGAGACTTCCGACTCATATTACGGATACGGGACAGAGTTATTTCGTGAAGAGTCGTTAAAAATAATTGAGTAATGTGCCGTAAATTATGTCCTTCACTTCTGTTTCTTATCGGCGATTATCTTCAACATATTGATCCGTGATCTCAACGCCCGGCAAAGCCTGTTGTTTCGTTCGGACAGCTCGGACGGGTCGGCAACGGATTCGGAAAGGATCGTTGCGTATTCATCTTCAATGCCGTCAAGTGAATCGAGATCGAGCCATGAAAAATCATGTACGAGCTGTATCTGCTTCTCGTGCGTGCTTCTGAACGGTTTGCTTTCTTCCCTGCCGTTGTTGAATTCGCTCGGGAACTCTTTGCACCACATTGATGTTCCGGAATCGTATATCGGCGCAACGGATATCCATTCCAGAGTGTCCGCATTCCTTACCAAACCGAAGTTATTGTAGTGTCTGTCATCGTTTGCTATTATGAAATCGAGTATAAGCATCATATCCAGCTTTTTACGAACGTCCGGAAGACCGAGTTCTTCAACTTTTTTGATAAAACTTTCGTAGTCGGAAACGTGGTTCTCTTTCTTTATCAGCGTCTTTATACGATACGCGGGAACGAGTTCCGTCTCGCCCGTAATAAAATCCTCACAGACGCTGTATCTGTCGTTATCGTATTCCGTTATCTCGTAATTCACATACGATATCCCGAGCCGTTCACAGATGCGTGATGCCAATACTTCGTTGGCAACCTCCTGATTGTTCGGCTTACTGCCCCCTTTTATCAAACAACGTTTTCCGTCGATGATCTTCCACTTCTTCTTCAGGACGCCGTCAGAAGTATTGTCGGGTGACGTAAGATCTATTGCGCCCACATCCTTACCGTCACGTTTGCCGAACAGCAGATTCCCTACATCTTCGGAAAACTCGTTATGAAAGAAGTTAATCTTCTCCCACCTCAATTCTTCGCCTTGCGGGCATATCCAATATTGATCCGATAGACTCAGGCCAAAACTCTTTTTCAGAAGTTCCTGAGGTAACGCCATATCCAATGATTCCAAGAAGTCTCTCAGGCCGTCGCGACTTGCCGGTATGGAACGTAATTTCCACCAATCCCTCAGTGCCGCCGCATCAACTCCATTCACGCCCGCCACTCCTAAAGGCAGATGTGATTCATCGAATACTTTCCTGACTGATGATATAAGTCCGCCGTCATTGAGATCTAATTCAACGACATCAACATTCTTGTGTTTCAACACAAAGAATCTTTTCTCTTCGTCGAATTGTGCGAGCCAATCTATGAACGCTTTAGTATCAGGGGACTTTATGATCCCTGTCAGCTCGATAACGCCTTCCGCATTCAGCACATCCGTCTTATATGATTTGCCGTCGGCTGATTGCATTTTCAGTTGTTTACAATTTGTAATCAACTCATTGCCATCTTTCTTCAAGCGAGTCTTCAATACGGCCCAATACACACGCGGATTCTCAGATCCCGCAAGCATGGCCGCAACATCGACCGCAGAGAACAGCCATTCCCTGCTTTCAGTATTGTATTCTGTTCTGATGAACTTTCCATTGAATGTGTTTTTAGATCCGGTCATCTGCGATTATCCCGAACGCCTGTCATGATTTAAATTGTGACCTGTTTTGTTCAACGTATCATCGCATTGTCAGTTCTCGGGATAAAATGAAGTGTTCACCACAATCTTCAATACTGTCAGAATCCGGCCAAAAAAAAAGGAGGTATGTAGGTCCGTGGACCCCGGGTTGCCGCCTTGCATACCTCCCTCGAACGGAATCTGCGGATACGTTCTTCGGGCGGCCGTATGCAAGACGGCGTGTGTGTTGTGCGCTCTTGTCCTTTTACCTCCTCACTTCATGTTGAAATCATAGCGTGTGTTCTTGCCCATGACGAATTCTATCGGCAATGCTTCGGATGCTTCACCGTTTTCCGATGAGATCTCTCTGATCACGACCTCGGAATCATTCGGCGCGTCCAACCTGTACTTGCCCTTTGAGTTCGTCACCGTTGATTTGGCGTCTCCGTTCACGGTGTACGATATCTTGACCCCTTCCGCTCCTTTGCCGTCATGCCTGACGGTGCCGGTGGGGTAATATCTTCCGTATGCCAGTATCGCGCCGGCGACTATCAGTGCCGCCACCAATATGGCAAGTGCGATCCAGACGATGTTGTTGTCATCTTCACCTATGTATATGAACACCGCACCTATGTTGCGGTCGTTTTTCGTTTCGCATGCAACGAACGAGTACATGTGGGTTTCCTCATCGGATCCTATCCAATGCGAGAACTCATGGTACCTGTCGGCAACCGCCCTTATGATGACTCCTTTGCCGTCGATGACCGTCACGGTTTCCGTGAACTCTCTCTCCAGGCCGCCGAGCGTGATGAAGAGCTTTCCGTTCTCGGATTCAGCCGGAGTGATCGTAACGTTTGATGCCGCGATCGCAATGAACACCGCACCGATCTCGAGGTTACCGTTTGCGGTGAATGTGTGAACCGCACCGGATGCCGCTATTCCCGTCAGATACGAGAACACGAATCCGCTGTCGGCGACCGCCCTTATTGTAACCTCCGTACCGTTGAGGACCGTCACGTTCTCCGTGAACTCCGTCTCGACTCCGTCGATCGTTATGAACAGTTTACCGTTGTTCGAGTCTCCCGGAGCGAATGTCGAGTTCAGTAACGGGTCGGGAATGAACACCGCGCCTACCGTAACGCTTGCGTTCGCGGGGAACGAGTGCGTCGGAGTTGTTGCTTCTATGCCGGTCCAGTGTGAGAATACCTGACCGAAAGCGGCGGCGGCCCTTACGGTCACCTGTGTGCCTTCGGCGAGTATCACGCTTTCCGTGAACTCTCGCTCGATACCGCCCAGCGTGATGTATGCTTTACCGCTGCCGGTGATCGACGGGGCGAGTATTACATTTGATGCCGACGTTTCAATGAACAGCGCACCGATCGTACGGTTTGCGGTTGCATCGAACGTGTGCACCGAGCCGGATGCCGCTATTCCCGTCCAATACGAGAACACGTGGCCGCCGTCGGCGACCGCTCTTATTGTCACGGGCGTACCGTTGGCGAGTACCACACTGTTCGTGAACTCCCATTCCGTGCCGCCGACCGTTATGAACATCTTCCCGTTGTTGTGAACTCCGGGAGTGAGCGTTACGTTCGACGTTGCCGTTGCAATGAACACCGCACCTATGTCGTGATCTCTGTCCGCAACGAACGTGTGCACCGCACCGGATGCCGCTATTCCCGTCCAATACGAGAACACGTGGCCGCCGGCGGCGACCGCCCTTACGGAGACTTCCGTACCTATCAGTAACGTGATGTTATAGTCGAACAACATCCATCTGTCATCCGTGCCGTCACCGTAAGCGAAGTATATCAAACCGTTTTCAACCTGTTTGGGCATCAGCATCACCGTGTTCTCGGTGCTGTAGAACGCCGCACTTATCGTGAGGTTCTCGGACACCGAGAATGTATGTTCCGCTCTCAGTGTGTAAAGACCGATCCAGCGCAGGAAATCATATCCCATGTCGCTTTCCGCTCTGAACGTCACTTCCGTGCCGGCCTTCAGTGTCACCGATTGTGTGAACTCGATCGGGCCTCCGTTACCTATGGTTATGTATACGGTTCCGTTCACGGTCGTTTCCGGTGTCAGCGTGTAGACTGTATCCGCCGCCGTGTAGAACACCGCACCTATCGTGTAGTCGCCGTCAATTTCAAATGAGTGCAAAGCGCCGAGCGCGGGTACTCCGACCCAGTGGGAGAATGTTGATCCTGCCGTACCGGTTGCGTTGATTATTACCTCAAACCCGTCTTTGATGCCGGTGATCGGTGCGGTGAGCGGTTGATCGACTATGCTCATCTCGGGAATGCTCACCGTTATCATACCTCCGCCGGATATAACGCCCGGTGTCAGCGTAAACGTCACATTGGTGTCGAAGTACACAAATAATGTACGATTGTCGGCGTTGATCTGAACGTATATCGGGTTGTTCAGGTAATGATTGTCCGCATCTTCGTTATCAATAACGAGGTTGCCGTCCCATTCCGTGAATTCCCATGAACCGTTGCCGTCCGCCTCGAATGCGATCCACGTGCCGTTCGGAACCGTTATGGTGTTGGATCTCAACGGCGTCGGTGCATTCAGCGGAGTGTTCACGATCTCCGGGCCGTCGGGAGTTGATATGGTGGTCACCGTGTACACGTACCAATATATCTGTCCGCGGAGATGTTGCGTCACGGTAATCGTGTGTCCCGTTCCGAACATCGCTCCCACTTCGTAGTCGGCGTCCATCACAAGTATTCTCGGGTGGTCATTCCCGCCTATTTCTCCCAACCAAAACAGGAACGGATTGGTCGATCCGCTCGTGTCGATCGTAATCGCCGTGCCTGCCGGGAATCTTACCGCTTCGTTCGTCAGGACCGTGAAATTCACGCCGTCGACAGACCATCTGATCTGACCCGTGCCGGTACCGGAAATGGTACCGAGCGAAAGTTCGACGACCTCATCGTTGTCATAGAAGACCGCCCCGATCGTCATGTTGCCGTTCAGGGTCACGTTACGCGGATTAACATTGCCGAACAGACTTCCCGTCCAATATGAGAATCCGAAACCGTCGTCACCGAGAGCCGCTACCGGAACAACCGTACCTGCGAGCAGCGTGACCTGCTGATTCAGCGCCTTCTGCATTCCGCCGAGCGTTATGTATACCGTACCGCCCTCTTGCGCTCCCGGAGTTATCGTAAACACCGTGTCCGTATCATGATACAGTACCGCGCCCACCAGATAGTTGCCGTCAAGGTCGAATGTGTACGGATTGCCGAGTGCGGCCACTCCGGTCCAGTAGGAGAAGTGGTATCCTGCATCCGTCTGTACTCTCAGCGTTATGATCGATCCTTCGGGGTGTGTCTCCGGGCCGGTGAACGGCCTCTCCGGTCCGTTGCCGACCGTTATGTGAAGAGTGTAGTTACCCGTGGTGTCCACCGGCGTCAATGTGTACATCTCTCTCCAGAACACCGCTCCGAGGGTCGCATTCGAGGTCATGGTCAGCGTGGCCGTGTCATTCGGTGAATTGACCGCAGCGCCCGTCCATCTCAGGAAGTTATAATCTGCGTCCGGTACCGCCCAGATATGTATCTGAGCACCGCGCAGGAAAGACAGCTCGCCCTCGAATTTGAAATAATTATCTAAATTATTTCCGCCGACGGTTGACCAGTATATTGAACCGTTGAAGAAGTTCCCGGGTGTAAGCGTTATCGTTACGCTTCCCGCTCCGTACGTTACCATGAAGAAGTTCTGCGTTCTGTCGCCGTGCATGTATATATTCATCGGCATAGTCTCCATCACGACACAGTCCAGCGACAGTATCGTGACCGTCAACCCGACCTTTGTGTGTATCTCAAAGGATCCTCTGCCGTCTGTGATCAACTGCTGTATCGGACCGTTGCCTATCATGTATGTTACGGTAACGCCCGCGATCGGTCTGGAACCGTCGTACACGACACCGGACAATGTTGCGTCAACATCCCCGAACGGTACCATGAACATGGTTGTCGTACTGTTGCCCTGCACGACCGTTATGATCGGCACCTGACCCGATATGAGGTTGTAACCGATCTTTGTTGCGCCCGTGATCCTGACAGTCTGACCCGATTCCGCGGATATGACGAATATGCCGTTCGCATCCGTTGTGACCGCGTGTGTTCCGAGGATGCCGTCAACCGTGTAAGATACGACGACACCCGGGATGGAATTACCTTCGTGGATAACGGAACCCGTGATCCTGAACGTCGTTTCGAAGTCCGGAGTCATGTACAGATTCTGTGTTATGTCTCCGTCTTCCATTTGGACCATAAAGACCGATCTTCCGTTCATCAGCGGTATGAAACCTTCCTTCACGATGTTCGTTATCTCTATCCACTGTCCGGGCCATGCGTATATGGAGTATGTTCCGTCGTTTGCAATGACGAATCCTTCCGTTAACCCGTCTATCGTGTAGAACACCTGAGCACCCACCAACTGTACGGCTCCGAAAAGGACGGGACCGGAAAGCGTATGTGCGTCATCCACGGAAGACATGAACAATTCTATCGGTTCCGCACTGCCGTTGGCATAAGTGTCGCCGATATACACGGAATAGACCATACCGACCCGTACGAATCCGTCGAGTAACACCTCCTTTATGAAGATGTCACTTCCGAACGGTACCTGCGGTATGATGAACGATCCGTTCGAACCTGAGAAGACCTGAAGTTCGGAATGCCATGCCGAGCCGTCCGGGTATTCGATCGTGTATACTATCCTGACGTCTGCCAGCGGGTCACCCGACAGATATTCGCTGACCGTACCCGCCACGTTCACCAACAGATCCGAATCAACGACCATGACAAAGTTTCGCTCCGTCGGTTCGTGTATGTATATGGACAACGGAAGAACTCCCTCATATTCATAATGCTCCTTTTCGATGGACGTTATCGTGACAACGGACCCGAAGGGTGCCGCTATCTCGTACACTCCGAGCACCGACAAGGCCGTGGCCGTCGTACGCAGATCTCCGTCCACATGTACCTGGAAACTCACTACGACACCTCCGAGCGGGTGCCCCTTGTGCAGTATCGTCCCCTCAAGCGTTGTGATTGTGCCGTCCGGCAGCATGGAGAAGTTGTTCGCGGAATGATCATCCCCTATGTCCGGGAACGTACGGTCCGCCGTACATGTCGGAGATTCCTCGAAACCGTCCTTACTCAGCGAGGTTATCACCACATCCGATCCGATCGCCGCGGTTATCCTGTATATTCCTTCGTGATCCGAGATCACGGAATTCGGCAACCCGTTCACGGTGAAGTTGACCGTGACGCCCGGCAAAGGATGCGGAACCGCCGCATGACCGTCGTCGTGCGTGATCGTTCCGGATATCATCTTCTTTGCACCGGTTACGAACAATGTCGCCGGATTCGATATCTCGAATCCGAAAAGTGACGATACGACGGAACGGAACATGTTGTCATCCATTGCGTACGTTACCTGAGTGACTCTGAGTGTGTGTGACACCGCTCCGGGTATATCGGACCATGTCTCTCCGAAGTCGGTGGATATCTGCCATTGATAGAGTATGTGGTTGATCTGCGGAGTCGTACTTGCGGAGACCGTGAACGTCGCAGAATCGCCGGGAAGAACGTGTTCTTCGACCGGGTGCTCATCGATGGTCAGATCCGCCGCCCTTGACTGCAGTATCGGGAAACCGTTGTTCTTGGTCGGGTCTATCGTCCATATCGTGTCGAAGTTCCATCCCGTTATCGCGGCCGTTCCGGCTCCGATCGTTCCCGTGTAGAATATCGACCCGTTGTTCTTCGCAACCTCTATATCCGGCTTCATCTGCTCGACCGTCTTTGCGGTATAGGACATCTGCGGTACAAGTCTCAGAGGATTGTGCGCCAATGCTCCGCCGTCTATGTTGTTGACCGCCGACGTGGTTCCTCCCGCGGTCAGCTGGTTCATCGTGACTCCGTTGGCCACCACCGTGTTCTGCAGGAAGTACACGTTTGCCATTCTTGCCGATGAATTGCTCACGTTACCGGCTATGCCGCCCACTAAAGGCGTTGAACCGTTCAGAATGAGCGCATCGACCGTGCCGACGCTGTAACTGTTCCTTATCACCTGCTTCGTTTCGCCCGCGATACCGCCGGCGCGCACGGTGCCGCTTCCGAGGGAGTTTGTCTCCGCTGAGATATTACCCGTGTTGTAGCTGTTATTTATCGGACCTGCCGTGTAGCCCGCGATACCGCCGACCCTTACCGCAAGTGTACCTGTCCCTTCCGCTCTGATATCGCCCATGTTGAATGACATGGATACGCTCGATGCGGATGTTGAACTTCCCACGATGCCGCCGGCATAAGGCTGTCTGGATATGGATGTTATTTCTCCCGTGTTGTAACAGTTGGATATCGGCCTTGCCGTGAATCCCGTGATGCCTCCCGCGTACGTTATGTTGGCCGAGTTGGAATCATCTACGTTCTCCGCGTGTACCGATCCCATGTTCCCGCTGCCGGATATCGTTCCGTTCCGTCCGGTTATGCCTCCCGCGAATGTGTTCGCGTCAAACGATGACGCAAATATGGAACCCATGTTGTAACAGTTCGTGACAATCGTCGTATTGGCGGCGAAACCTATTATTCCGCCCGCGGACTGTATCGCACGTGCAAGTGTCGAAGCGGATATCGATCCTGCGTTATACGAGTTGATCACCTGCGCCTGTCCCCCGTTCAACCCCATTATTCCGCCGGCGTTGCTGACCGCACTGTTCGTCCTCGCCGTGATGTCCCCCGAATTGTAAGAATCTCTGACGACCGTTGCTCCGTTCGGAGCGTTTCCGATAAGACCGCCGACATTCAGCGTTCCGGTGGTCGATGATGCCACCACGAGACCTTCAAAGTGAGAGTTTATGATCTGCGTTCCTGCGGATGCGTTGCCCACCAGACCGCCTACGTTGAGAGTACGTGTGCCCGTCACCGCGGTGATGGTGCTGTCCACCACGCCGAGATTCCGTATCTCGGCATTCGAACCGGCTGTTGATCTGAAGAGGCCGATGCTTGAGTTGCTGGTTGTGAACACCGCTATCTCCATTCCCGAGATCACGTGGCCGTTACCATCAAGTATGCCTGTGAAACCGGCCGGCAACGGGTTCATGTTACCGTTGGATTTGAATGTAATATCGAACAGTGTCTGTCCGGGTCCGGACCTGTCAAGTATGAACGTATACGCGAACTCAAGGTTCGTGCCGCTCATTCTGTATTGTCCCGCCACGGTGATCGTGTATTCATCTTTCACATCCGACAGCGGTATCTCGACCGAAGCCTGTGATGACTCGCGATTATGAGAATTGAAACCGTAAGCCGTCTCTACGCTCACATGAAGCGTGTTTATCCTGTTGGCAGAACCGGTACCGTGCGGATTTGTGACGTTCACGATCGCGGATGTCCCGTCCGCGCTCACAAGTCCGTGCACCCTCAGGGTGTGTCCGGTATTGTGATCATCGTCTCCGAAGATTATGTCATTGGTCAGATAATACTTACCGTTGAGAGGCCAGGCACCCGAATTTCCGGTGCTGCCTATCATCGCCAGTTCCCCGGACGTTGATATGGGAATCCACGTCCCGTCGAAATCGGTCAAAATAACGTCGTTGTTTGTATGGTCATCATTCATGTTTCCGTCGACAACGACGAAAAGCGCCATTGATACCAACAGCAAAGCAGCCACGACAGAGCACGCTTTGCCTCCATTTGTATTTCTAGTTTTCGAGCACACCATTTCGTATAATTTTATGAATAAATAAAACAAAAGGTATCATATTTATACTAAGTAATAGTAGATAAAGGTATCATATTTATACCGAATAATAATAAAATACTGCGCCGGTATACACCGGCGCAGGTGGGCATATCAAAATGGTAAATTGTTTTTATGTACTGCGGAGCACGATCTCAATGTTGACCCCGTCCGGAACTTGGATCCTCATGAGTTGCCTGAGGGCACGCTCGTCCGCATCGAGATCTATGAGTCTCTTGTGAATGCGCATTTCCCAGCGGTCCCATGTCTCGCTTCCTTCTCCGTCGGGACTCTTCCTGCACGGAACTTTTAATTTCTTCGTCGGAAGCGGTACGGGTCCGCGGATGTTGACACCGGTTCTCTGGGATATCCCTTTGATCTGATCGCATACACCGTCGACCTTGCGCGGGTCAGACCCGCTGAGTGAGATCCTTGCTCGTTGTGACATGATTAAACCCTTTTGGTAAATGGGAAGAGAAGAGGGTTTACCTCTTCTCAACCTCGACACACATGCCTGCGGCAACCGTCTGTCCCATATCTCTGATGGCGAACCTTCCGAGCTGCGGGTAGTCCTTCGACGTTTCGACAACCATCGGTTTGGTCGGCTCGACCTTGACGATGGCGATGTCTCCCGTCTTCAGGAACTGCGGGTTGTTCTCTTTCGCCTGTCCCGACTTCGGATCGATGGTCTTTACGAGCTCAACGAACCTGCACGCCACCTGTGCGGTGTGACAGTGGAACACGGGTGTGTATCCTACCGTGATAACGGAAGGGTGGTTCAACACTACGATCTGTGCCGTGAACGTTTTCGCGACCGTCGGCGGACCGTCTACCGGACCCGCGACATCTCCTCTCTTTATGTCGTTCTTAGCTACACCGCGGACGTTGAAACCGACGTTGTCGCCGGGTACCGCCTGCGGAAGTATCTCGTGGTGCATCTCAATTGATTTTACCTCGCCGACCACGTTGGACGGCTGGAATGAAACTTTCATGTTCGGCTTCAGGACGCCTGTCTCGATACGTCCGACCGGAACCGTACCGATACCCGTGATCGTGTAAACATCCTGAACGGGCAGCCTGAGCGGCCTGTCCGTGGGTTTTGCCGGAACGGTGAGCATGTCAAGTGCCTGGAATATTGTCTTTCCCTTGTACCAGCTCATGTTCGGCGATATCGTCTTGACGTTGTCGCCTTCGATTGCGGATACGGGCACGAACGGAACGTTCTCCGCTTTGATACCGACCATGGACATGATCTTGGACATCGCTTCGACCGCGTCCTTGTATTTTGCCTCGTCGTATTTCACCGCATCCATTTTGTTTATTGCCACGACGATCTGTTTGACACCGAGCGTCGTTGCAAGGAACACGTGCTCTTTTGTCTGAGCCTGCGGTCCCTCGATCGCGGAACAGGATATGATCGCCGCATCCGCCTGGCTTGTACCCGTGATCATGTTTTTGACGAAGTCACGGTGACCCGGCGCATCGATGATTGTGAAGAAGTATTTGTCCGTGTAGAATTTCTTGTGCGCTACATCGATCGTAACTCCTCTCTCCCTCTCTTCCTTGAGTCCGTCCATGACCCATGCGAAAGCGAAAGATCCCTTTCCCTTCTCTTCTGCCTGTTTTCTGTATTTCTCGATAATGTGGGGCTCGATCGCACCTGCCTCGAGGAGAATCCTTCCTACAAGTGTGGATTTACCGTGGTCGACGTGCCCGATCACTACCAAGTTCATATGCTCTTTCTCTGCCATTTTGATTCCTCCCATTATTTTGCCATAGGTATGATTTTTTTCTCCATACTGTACTGTCTATTTAAGTTTACTCTCAGCCCGAGTAGTATCCCGCATCGTACGGCTCCGGGTTCAGGCCTTTACGCGTTCTTATCTCTTTCACGACCTGCGTCTGCAGCTCATTCGGCATATACTCGAAGCCCGCGTTCTCGGTGGACCACAGTGCGCGACCCTGGGTCGCACCGCGTATTGCCGATGCGAAACCGAACATCTCCGACACGGGACATTTTGATGACACCGTGGCGTTAACATCTTCCTGGCCCATGTCCAGGATTATTCCGCGGCGTGACTGTACCTCTTTGACCGCATCGCCCATGTAGTCCTGCGGAACGCTGATGAACACTTTCTGAACCGGTTCCATAAGCGTTCTGCCGGCAATGCACATCGCACCGTATATACCTGTCCTTACGGCCGGTATGACCTGTGCGGGACCCCTGTGTATCGTATCCTCATGCAGTTTTGCATCCATGAGCTTGATCTTCACACCGGAAACTTTCTCGTTTGCAAGCGGCCCCTGTGCCATCGCCTCTTCGAATGACTGTTTCACGAGTTCCATCGTCTCGTGCAGATATTGTATACCTTTGGTGCAGTCGATCAGCATGTTGCTGTTCTTGAACGCGGTGATGCCTTTTGCTTCTTCCTTGTCCATGCCGTTGTCCGAAAGGATCTTTGCCACCGCTTTGGCATCCTTTATCTTCGCGTCAACGGATATGTCGCCTCTCTTGATCGCATCCATGACGCTCTGCTCGATCGGCTCCACTTCGAAGTAGAATTTATTGTGCTTGTTCGGCGACTTTCCTTCGAACGGACCTGCCTTCTTCTTGATACCTTCCTGGTAAACCACTATCGGTGCCGATGACAATATCTCAACACCGTGGTCGTTCAGTATACGGTACTCCGTTATTTCCAAGTGTAATTCGCCCATACCGGAAAGTAAGTGTTCCCCGGTATCATTGTTGATCTCAATGTTCAGCGACGGGTCGGCCTTTGCAACGGATCTGAGAACTTCAACCAATTTGGGAAGGTCCTTCATGTGCTTCGCCTCTATCGCTTTCGTTACGACCGGTTCGGAATAGTGAGTCATTTTCTCGAACGGATCCATGTCCTTTATCGTGGAGACCGTTGAACCCGCGACCGCGTCTCTGAGTCCGGAGACGGCAACGATGTTGCCCGAGCAGCATTCTTCGACCGCTATCCTGTCCGCACCCACCGAAAGTGCAACCGTCTGCACTCTCTGCGGGTTCGGCATGCCCGCTATGTGCAGCGTCTGCCCTCTTTTCACGGTACCGGAGAAAAGCCTTCCTATCGCAACCTCTCCCGCATGCTGGTCCACGATGATCTTATTGACCATCAGCGCAACGTCTCCTCCTCTGTCGCATGAAAGCATCTGCTTTCCTATCTGCGATTCCTGATCTCCTTTCCATATGACAGGGATACGCCTCTTCTGCGCTTCCAGCGGGTTCGGGGTGTGGTTTATCGCCATGTCCAGAATAACTTCGTGAAGCGGCGTTTTCTTCGACAGTTCTTTCTGCTTCCCGTCTTTCAGGAAATCGAACACGTCTTTGAACGTGATACCGCTCTTTTTCATGAACGGCGCGGATATCGCCCAGTTGTGATACGCGGAACCGAACGCAACCGTTCCTTCCTCTATCTTCACCTGCCACTCTTTGTTGAGCGGTGCCGGCAATATGTCGTATATCCTTTTGTTCACTTCGGCAACGATCTTCGAGAATTTCTCTATCATCGCTTCCGGCGTTATCTGCAGTTCGTTGATCATCCTGTCAACTTTGTTGACAAAGAGCATCGGTCTTACGCGCTCTTTGAGCGCCTGCCTTATGACCGTCTCGGTCTGGGGCATCATACCCTCGACCGCGCATGTCAGTATGAAAACGCCGTCGAGCGCTCTCATCGCTCTCGTGACATCTCCTCCGAAGTCAACGTGCCCCGGCGTGTCAATAAGATTTATCAAATACTCTTTGCCTTCGAACGTGTGCACCATTGATGCGTTCGCTGCGTTGATCGTTATACCGCGTGCCGCTTCCTGCTCATCGAAATCCATGAATCTCTGTTTTCCGGCGAGATCTTCCGACATCATGCCGGCACCCGCAACCAGGTTGTCCGAGAATGTTGTCTTTCCGTGGTCGATGTGCGCCGCCGTACCGATGTTTCTGATAAACTCGGGTTTCGACATGAGCTGCGTCGCCTTCTTGATGTTATCCTCTTTTCTGCCCATTGATACCACCTTGCTTAACGGGCAGACTGCGCCACTCTCTCGATCTCTTCTTTCTTGGTCACCGCGAACGATGTCATGTCACCTTTCGCCGCAAGCACCAATTCATCGGCTATGCATACGGAAATCGCTTTCTTGCTTTTGGACGATGCGTTCACGGCACCTCTGCTTATGTTCCTGAGCGCAATGTCAAGCCTTCTCTGCGGCGAAACGTCAACCGCCTTCGGCACGGATATGCCGCCGAACTGTAACCTCGTGACCTCTTCGCGGGGTGCGGCGTTCTCAAGACCTTCCACGAGTATCTGGACCGGATTCTTCTTCGTCCTTTCCGCAACGAGGTCGAACGCATCGGAAACCGCTTTGTAGGATTTGAGCTTCTTTCCCGTATAGTCTTCCGTTCTCATGACGTTGTTTATCAGTCTTTCGACTATGCTGAGCCTTGATTTTCCGAACCATCTGTTGGCATGTTTTCCGCCCGTGTGAGGCACATTCGTCGGGGTGAGGTCTATGTACTTCGCCAGGCCGCCGTCGGTAACAACTACCTCGGACATGTCATATTTGCCGAACAGGAGAACTTTGTTTGAATTTTCCATAATAAGATCACCTTACGGGCTTCTCCATCCTTCCCCTTACCATTTCGTTAAGGGAAACGTTGTTCACTTTGATAACTTTGTAACGGACACCGGGGATGTCACCGTATGAACGTCCCATCCTTCCGCCGATACCTTCCACGAGCACCTCATCGTGTTCATCGATGAAGTTGATCGCACCGTCGCCCACCGCGAACGCGGTAATCTGACGGCCGTTCTTGATAAGTTGGATCTTCACGCATTTCCTGATGGCCGAGTTCGGCTGTTTCGCTTCAATGCCGACCTTCTCAAGCACAATACCGCGTGCCTGCGCTGATCCCTCGAGCGGATCGGATTTCTCCCTCAGCTTCAGTACTCTTTTTTTGTATGCTCTGTCCTGCCAGCGAAACTTACGTCTGTCCTCCTTAAGTTTCCTGGCTGTATGTAGACCTCTACCCATATTTTTCAACCTCGTGCGAAGTGTCCTGCGATTACCGTTATTATATTTAAAGCTTGACGGTTTTGCAAACTGCCAAGCGTAACGGGAGCGCTAGGTTAACCGTATATAAAATATCTTCCGAAAAATATACCGTGTCGGATAATTCATTTTGATGTCTTTTACGTGTTTTGAGAGATCTTGCATGTTCATTTTGTGCCGAAGATATCATCTGCGGTCGTGTTCTGATTTTTAATTATAATTAAACCAGCT
>Ga0123353_10002355_pt1 | contig 23471 bp, 23 predicted proteins | sample TergutLab28metaG_3_FD_92763 | JGI IMG/M metagenome (GOLD analysis project Ga0123353, IMG submission 92763) | Labiotermes labralis P3 segment gut microbial communities from Petit-Saut dam, French Guiana - Lab288 P3 | ecosystem: Host-associated > Arthropoda: Insects > Digestive system > Gut ... | reverse complement strand
GTCTAGCTGTTTGATTACGCATTTCTTGGGGATATTTACAATTATTACTTGGCATGTGATTACCTCTTGGTCTTTCTATGCATACGATATCACAAACCACTCATGTTTTCCCGCCGCAGACCACTTTGCTTTTTGCTCATAATAAACTCAGTTCCCCTAGATAGTGTGGACATGACATTAAACCAGTATCTTTAACCATAATGCAATACACCTAATTTGTACAGCGGCGAGAAACGAAGTTGTGTTCTTGGCATAGCGTGTAGCGATACCTCTCCAGCGTTTGAGATATAAGAAAGCGTTTTCAACCGAATGCCGTAGCTTGTAGAGATATTCATCGTATCCTCGTTTTTCTATCCTGTTTCGCTTAGGTGGAATAACTACCTGCATCCCTGCCTTAATTGCATATTCAACAAGTGTGTTACAGTCATATCCTTTATCACCAAGCAAGGCTTCGGCATCAATACCATCTATCAACTTCTCTCCATACTTACAATCCGCAACGGTACCTGCTGTAACAAATACTCTGACTGGCATACCATTCGCATCCACGGCCAAATGTATCTTGGAGTTGAGCCCCCTTTTGTACGCCCCATATCCTGATTACCTCCAACTGCTCCTGCTGCATGAGGATGAACCTTGATATGACTGGCATCTATCATGAGCCATTCATAATCAGGGTCATCTATCAAAAGTTCAAACAACTTTTCCCATGTACTTTCTTTTACCCAACGCCTAAAGCGTTTTGCTACGCTGTTCCAATTGCCGTATGATGGCGGCAAATCTCGCCATGGTGCTCCGGTACGCAGTATCCAAAAGACCGCGTTTACGAATGCTCGGTTATCCTTTGCAACCCTTCCCCATCGGCCTACTTGGCCTGGTAGGTGCGGTGCTAGCAGTGCCCATGCCTTGTCAGAAATATCATGTCGGTATTGCGCACATTCCATATTGTTCACTCCCATAACCTGTCATAACATGGAGTATACTATTGTCTCTTGTCCACACTATCTAGGAGATTCTGACGAAAATCGCCTAAGTTTAGTACTATGATATGCTTATTGCTTTTTTCAAATTCTCCCAGCTTTTCTTGTTCGCGCTGACTAACTATAAACAAAATAATCATGCCAAATACAATAATAAAAATTATCGCTAACACTTTTTTCATCATACTTTGCTCTGCTCCCATTCTTTATACCAGATGTAATGTTAGTCCGGATGGCACCTTAGTCTCAGGTGCCGGTGGTTTATACCCTAGAGCACTATGTGGTCTGATTTGATTATACTCTATTCTCCATTCCCCTGTCAGTTTTGATGAGAACAGTCATTGCTTGGCCGGAGATATGGAAAATTATATATTTCTTCCTTAGACTTTCAGTTAATCTAGTTAATCTAGAAAATTCCAGTCGTCAATTTCTCTTATAAAAGCGTCTAAATATAAGTAATCTTCTTTATAGAAATTATCTTTATTTATTCCCCAATTACCAATTCCAGTAAAATCAACCCAATATATGCAAAAATAAGAATCTTGGATCTGCTCAATAATATTTCTACTTTGATTTATTCTCCAACTGCAAACCGGTATTTTAAAAATATCACGATCGCCGCTCTTAATAACAGTATTGTCGCCCAGTAACTCGCCATTTTTTACAAAAAAGTCTATCTTATGCAAAACATCACCATCCTCATGAAATAAAGGAGTATACTGATAATAATACTTTATTGACTTAATATCTTTCTTGCTAGTATTCTCAATCACTACATTTAAAAAAAGCCACGGCGAATTATCTTCGTCCAAACCTAGCTGCCAACTAATCTTATTAACTTTTACAGGTGGATTGTCAAATGAATGCTTGCTGTTACACGCAACTATGTTCAAAGATAATGCAATAAGAATTATAGTTGAAATAAATATTAAATATTTATTTTTCATCTTCATATTAAATAACCTCATTTTAACCATGTTATATTTTATCGTTAATCTCAATAGTTTTAGGGGCCACAATTTACCCTCAAATAGTACGAACAGTGCATCCCTAAATCTAGATAGCGCGGGAAGTTTGTGAAAAAAGAAGCCTTAAGATTCTTTGACATGATGCGCTTCTCTCGCTGAAACAGCTTATTTTATTTCACCATCTTAACGAGAGAAGCGTGCATCAGTTTTTAATTGTCTTATATGGGATTAAAGTCAGGTATACGCACTGAATTATAAAAAAGAAAATGAAAAGTATAGGTACTAGTTTGGATATCAAATCCTTTTTGGCCCCAACTACTACCAAAACTGTTAAAATCTACCCAATAAGGCATGATATTACTGTCAATTAAACTATGAATGTTATATGTTACACTGCCAAATTCATATTCTACACTACAAAAAGGCAAAGAGTATGTTTGTGTCTGTCCGGCTTTTAAGAGACCATTCATGGGCCAGTCAATTTGTAATGTTATAGCCCACCCTCCTTTTATAGGACTGTTACGATCTCCACTAAGAATTCCTCCAAGCTCATTGTTTTCATCGTACCAAAACAAATCAGCACCAATATAAGATTTAATAGCCTTAATATCTTTATTGCTAGTATTGGTAATGGTAACTTCTAAGTAAAACAATGATGCGCCGCCAGAATCTTCATCAATATACCACTCTGTCTTTTCTATTTTTAGTGGTGATGGATTATCTGTATATGGATCTATTGGAGTGATGCTACGTGCTATAACAAAGATTGACAAAGCAAATAATGCCGCACCGATTAGTAAAAAAGCAACTCTTTTTTTCATATTAGTGTGTCAGTAGGTAAGCCTTAAAGGATCGCGACTACAATAGCTAAAATAGCAAGAACTATGCTAGCTACAGTAGAAGCGTTATTAGAATTTGACATAGGAACGGCACTTACTTCATACGACCCTAGATGATCACCGGTCGTTTTGTCAAAGCCAGTCCCAAGAACAATTCCACCATATTCAGTGGTCGTAACAAAAAGAGTTGTATGCTTAGCACTGCCCATAAATCCAGTTGATACTGCATCATTAAGAGTGTAAGGGCCAGTATAATAAGGATGATACTTTAAATTGGAATAAGTTGGTGTTGAATCTAAACTTACTTTTGTCCAACCGTTGTAGGTTCCCATGAATGTATAAGTGCTATATGCGTCAAATACTATATTGCCATCACCATGCAGGAAATATGCACATGCATATATTATAAAGTGAGTATCGTTAGAAATTGTACCATAATAAAAAGCACTGGCATCGCAATAAAAACTGCATTGGCTCGGGCAGCTGCCACTAACAGTTGCCATATACGGATCTTCATTTTCCACAGTCCCACTACTGGATATTAAAGCAGATTCGTGCTCATGTCCAACTGATGAATACTCAATACGTACACCCAAATTAGTTGAATCAAAATAAATAAGCAACTGTTCTGCCGGAGTTAGCGAATTAAAATATGCATTTATATCATCAACCATTTCCATTTGCTTATTTAGATAATGGAGTCTAGCAGCAATTTTATCTTGAGTTTCTTGCGTCATACTTTTAAATGTTGCTGTAAAATCATTAGATTGCGATAAAGTCAAAGCAACAGACGCATAAAGCTGCTGATTCTGATATTCTTCAGTATTTGATTTAGCCAAGGCCACGCCACTAAACATAGACGCTAGTATCAATACAGATGCTAGTGTCATGCCTACTTTTTTAATTATTTTAACCATTTGTTTTTTCTCCTAATAATATTTTTGTTGTCCAGGTTTTGCGCATGGCAATAAAATTATGTTTTCCTAATTACTTAAATAACCAAAAATTATAGTGTTACGTTTAATCATCTCCTTCCTGCGTCGTATTAGATATATAGCTTAGTAATACTTATTTATAGATGCTTTTAGCATATAGTATAATGTTACAATCAGGTCAATAGGACTTTGTCATGTATAACACCTAGGTATTTATCGGTATTTATACCCTTAAAACATCAATGTTACAGTGTAGTTAATATTGAATACTAATCTGTGGTCTAGTATAATTAAACGAAGCTTCTTATAGCAGGAGGACTACTGATGGCAAGAAAAAATGATGGCTTTTTATCTGTAAACGAATTTGCTAAGCTCACTCGTACAACCAAAGCGACATTATGGCATTACGACAAAATCGGGCTACTTTCACCGGTATCACGCGGTAAATATAATGACTACCGTTATTACCGAAACGAACAAATGACCAGTATTAACTTCATTCGTACTTTTCAAGCCGTTGGGATGTCATTGGAAGAGATTAAGAGCTTAAAAGGTAATCTCAATCCAAAAACTGCTGATGAGTTCCTTGCGCATCAACTAGAGAAAATTGATGCCAAGATTGATGAATGGGTTCGCACCAAGAAACTCGTAATAACAACCAAAAACATTATAAATTCAGTTGCAAATATCAACGAGAAAGAAATCACTGTCCAGTATATGCCAGCGGAAGCGATTATTCTTGGTGAGTTAAACGATTACAGCCGTGGTAGAGATGGTTATGATGTGTTATTAAGTTTTCACCAGATGATGAGCAAGCAATGTCACGAAGTTGATCTGAATTATTTAGTGTGCGGGATTCTTTCCGTCGAGAGAATTATGCAGGGGGACTATGTTCATCCTGACAGATGCTATTTTAAGAATCCTGATGGTCATGACCGAAAACCTGCGGCACTGTATGCCATCGGCTATAACCGCGGTTGGTATGGCAAAGGTGGAGATTTATATAAGCGCATATTGACGTACATAGAAAAAAACGATTATGAGATATGTGGTGATTTTTATGAAGAACATCCGCTTAATGAAATTTGCATGGGTGACGATAACAATTATTTGATGAAAGTGATGGTACCTATTCAAAAGAAAGGAACCAAAAAAATGTCAAATAGCCTATAATAGCCGAGAAAGATAAGAGCTTATAAAATGACCAAATATAAATGCGCCTGTTGCGGCAACTACACTTTAGATAGCGAAGCTATAGGAACTTTTGAAATTTGCCCAACCTGCTTTTGGGAGGACGATATAGTACAACTTGATAATCCAGAATATGAAGGTGGGGCTAATAAAGTTAGTTTAAATCAAGCAAAAGAAAGCTACAAAATGATTGGTGCAATTTCCCACCAAGCGTGCCATTTATCTGTTTATATGGAATTTTAATCGTAAAAGTCGCTCAAAATTAGTGTTTTTTAGTCTTAATGGCACACAGATAGCACAAAAATTTAAGAATCAGTTTTGGTTTCCTATGCATATGCTGTCAAAACACACTGAACGAATCTCAACGCAGACCACTTCTTAAGTTTTTGCATTCTGAGGTTTTTTAGTCACACGTAACATATAAACAGCACCCAGTATACCAGCTACCAAAGAGCCTATAAGAATAGCCAATTTAGAAGAAGCTATTAAAGCATAACTGTCGGCATTGGTAAAGGCTAATAAAGTAATAAAGATGGACATGGTAAAGCCAATACCGCATATCATACTCATAGCTATAATCTGCTTCCAGCTTATCGACGGCGGTTTTTCAATCCAGCCCAGCTTAGACATAAGGAAAGTAAGACCAGTAATACCCAGCGGTTTACCAACCACTAGACCCAACAAAATACCCAAAGCTACAGGCGACAACAGATTAACGCCCTCACCGCCAATAGTTACACCGGCATTAGCAAAGGCAAAAAGCGGCAGTATAAAAAAGCTAACTGGCTTGGCTAGGCCATGCTCTAAACGAAGTAGAGGAGAAGTAATATCTTTGTATTTAGTGCCTAATTCGTCTAGTACTTCCTGCTGATGTTCCGACAGTATTATCTTTTTCATTTTTATGAACGAACTGCCAGTCTGATCTAGCTTATTCATGGCAGCACGTCCTTCAGCAGTATATTGCTTGACGGATATTTTAGCGGCTGCCGGTATCGTTAAGGCCAGTAATATGCCGGCAATAGCCGCATGTATACCACTGTGCTCAAAACAAAACCAGATAACTAGGCCTACCAACAGATACGGCACTAACGAACGCACGCCGGCCATATTAAGAATAAACAGGAAGATCATAGCAGCTAGCGCCACCAAGAGATAAGTAACAGCAATATTACTGGAATAAAAAATGGCAATAACAATAATGGCACCGATGTCATCAGCTACTGCTAAAGACATAAGTAAAACTTTTAAAGCTACCGGTACACGTTTACCAAGCAGCATAAGTACGCCTAAAGCAAAAGCAATATCAGTAGCCACAGGAATCCCGAAACCATCAATATTGCCGTTCTGCATAGAAAGATTAAAGACTATATAAATAGCGGCTGGTACAATCATGCCGCCTAAGGCGGCCACTATCGGAAAGGCAGCTTTTTTGCCGGTGGAAAGCTCGCCCGCTAAAATCTCACGCTTAACTTCTAAACCAATCATGAGAAAGAAAATAGCCATCAGAAAATCATTGATGAACGAGCCAAAAGTCATCTCTAGGGCCCAGCTGCCAAAGCCAATAGTAAGCTGTAGATCCCACCAGGAAAAATACGAAGAGGCTAGGCCGCTATTAGCAAAGATAAGAGCCAACAAAGCAGCAAATACTAAAAATATGCCTGGAAAGGCTTCCTGACTAAGAAAGGCTTTTATCTTGTTCCAAAATAAAGATTTAGACGCAACAGCAGCTGACATAGCATTCTCTTTTCATTATTTAAACTGCCTAGAAACATTTTCATTACGCAACTGTTATCATTATATAAAAAACTTCAGTAAACTCAAAATAACTAGATGCAGCAGCTCTCATATTGTTCCTTTGACGTACTTCACTATAACAATCAGGGGGTGTATACTGGTAGAAGCAAAGGGGATTAAGCAAAACAGCTGTTTCATGACCTAGAATTCAACTGGAATGGAAATAGTTATATGCCTTGGCCGACTGTATGCCCATAGCTAAATATATGTTACAATGACTGTAATATTTTGTAAAAAGGAGCACCTTAATTAAATGGCCTTTTCGCTAATACCTAAAGATGTAAAATTTGCTGAGTTTTTTGAACGCAGCATAGCCAATATGTGCTTAGCGGCCGAGTGCCTTGCTGAGCTTTTTGCTAACTGGAGCCAATTAGAACAAAAAGTGCAAGAAATCAAAGATAAAGAACATATCGGCGACACCATTACCCACGAGATTGTTTCCACTCTTTATAAAACTTTTATTACTCCATTTGACCGTGAAGATATTAACACTTTAACCCAAAGCATAGACGATGTGGTAGACCATATGGACAAAGTTGGCCAATCTCTTAAAGTGTACAATTTAGAGAAACCTTATCCGCCGGCTAAAGATATGGCCAATATAGTATTGGATTGTTGTCGTCAGTTGGAACAAATAGTGCCTTCTTTACGTTCTCCTGCAACATTAAAAAATACTGAGGAATATCGCAAAGAAATCCATCGTTTAGAAAATCAATCCGATACTATCTATCGTCGTTCATTAGGAGAGCTTTTCAAAGAATCTGATGATTTTAAATATATCATCAAATGGCGTGAAATACTTTCCCATTTAGAAGAAGCCGTGAACAGTTGCGAAGACGTGGCCGGCGTCATAGAGGGGATTGCTGTCAAGCATGCTTGATCTTTTACTGTTAATTTTAACCGTCACCATGGCGCTGGCTTTTGGTTTTACCAACGGCATGAACGATGCAGCCAACGTCATGGCCACACCCATTTATACCCGTGCCATGACACCTAAACAAGCTGTCATTGTAGCCGGCATTTGCAATTTTGTGGGTGCTATTACTGGCACAGCTGTAGCTATAACTATTAGCAAAGGTATAGTGCCCAACGATGAAATGACATATTCTGTCATTATCGGTGCATTATGCGCGGTTGTTTTATGGGGTATTATTGCTACTAAAATGGGACGCCCTATTTCTTTAACTCACAGTCTAGTATCAGCTCTGGCTTTTTCTGGTGTAGCCGCAGCAGGTTTTGGCGGTATACAATGGTCAGGCATGCTTACCATAGGTTTGGCCGTTATCTGCGCTCCGCTTTTGGGCTTTGGAGCCGCCGCTATACTAATGGTTATTATTTATTGGATATTTCAACGCGCCAATCCTTCCAAAATTAACACTGCTTTTTCACGCGGCCAATGGTTTGCCAGTGCTTTTATGGCCTATGCCCATGGTAAAAATGACGGCCAGGGACCGGTGGGCATCATTTTAATTGCCTTTATACTTTTTACCGGCGATGCCGCAATGTGGGACGAGGCTATTCCTATGTGGATCAAAGTTATATCCGGTCTCTCTATTGCTGCTGGCACAGCGATTGGCGGTTGGCGAGTGATTAAAACTTTAGGTATGAAAGTCACCAATTTACGCATGGTGCAGGGTTTTGCCGCTCAAGTAGGCGGCGCCTCTATAATAGAGCTGGCTTCTTGGCTGGGCATCCCCGTTTCCACCACTCATTGCATTACTGCTTCTGTGATGGGCGTAGGAGTAGTTAAACGTCCGTCAGCTGTACGCTGGGGTTTGGCCAAAGATATAATTCTGACTTGGCTCGTAACTTTCCCTCTCTGTGGTTCTTTAGGTTTTATCGCAACTTCAATTTTAAATTTCTTCATTTAATTTTATCAGCATAAAACACTCGTAGGCTGTTTGGAGATTTATGCAACTGCCCCAATACTTGAATTTGACTTTATAAAGCTATTATTGCTATTATTTAACGGCAAATCATTGCCGTATATACACAAAAGGATTTAATTAATGAAAAACATCGTTATGAAAGAAAGTGCCTGCTTAGCCTGTGGCTTATGCCGGGTTTATTGCCAGGTAAAACACTCTCCTACCACCGACGTGGTAAAGACTTTTCTACGCTATGAAGCGCCACAGCCGCGCCTGCGCATAGAAACTGATAGACCGGCATGTTTTTCCGTACGCTGCCAGCATTGCGAAGACCCAGAGTGTGTTAAAGGCTGTTTAACCGGCGCACTTTCTAAAGACTCGCTTACCGGCATAGTAGACGTAGATCATGATAAATGTATGGGCTGTTGGACTTGCACTTTGCTGTGCCCTTTTGGTTCTCTTATTAAAGATAAGAAGAGCGGCAAAATCAGTAAATGCAATTTATGCGCTGATAAAAGCGAGCCTCAATGTGTAAAATATTGCCCAAACGGCGCTTTGTTGGTAGCTGAGGTTTAAAATATGATCGCTATTGTCGATTACGGAGCCGGTAATATTAAAAGTGTAGCCAATGTTTTTACCAAACTGGGCGCTGATTTTATGGTAACCTCCGACCCACAAGTAATCGCCAAAAGTAAGGCTTGTGTTTTTCCAGGTGTAGGTGCTGCTGGTTTTACTATGCAAGCCCTCAAAGAAAGGGGCTTGGATAATGCCGTTAGGCGGGCTGCTGACTCTGGTAAACCGTTTTTAGCAGTATGTGTGGGTATGCAAACGCTATTTAGCCATAGTCAAGAAGATAATGCGACTTGTTTAGATATATTTAAAGGCACAGCGCAGCATTTTGCGCCTAATCTTAAAAGTCCACAGATAGGCTGGAATCAAGTACATTTTACTAAAGACTGCCCGCTATTTGAAGGTATAAGTAATGACAGCTACTTCTATTTTGTGCACAGCTATTACTGCGTGCCAACTAAGCCAAGTTTAACCTGCGCTACTTCCGACTACGGTATAACCTACACCAGCGCTATTTGGCAAGACAATGTTTACGCCGTACAGTTTCACCCCGAAAAAAGTGGCTTTAACGGCATCAAAATATATTACAATTTTATTAAACAAGTTAAGTAAAAGGTGCGACAACAATGATTAAATTTAAGTATGTTATAATCGGCAATTCGGCTGCCGGTATTGCTTCTGCCGAGGCTATCAGAAGCAAGGATCAAGAAGGCACTTTGGCTATAATCTCTGATGAGCCGTATGCTGCCTACGGCCGTCCGCTGATATCAGAATTTTTAGCCACCCGCTGTGATATGAAAAGAATGCTCTACCGTCCCTTTGATTTCTATGAAAAAATTAAGGCCCGTACTTTTTTCGGTCATGCAGTAACAGATATAGACAGCGCTGCCAAAATTGTTAAAACCGATAATGGCCAAGAAATTGCATATGAAAAGTTACTATTGGCTACTGGCGGCAAACCCATAGTGCCACCCATTAAAGGCCTAAACCAAAAAAGCGTATATACTTTTACTAAACTTGATGATGCCAAAACTTTAGATGCCGTCATCAATAAAGGGCAAAAAGCCATCGTTATCGGCGGTGGCTTAATAGGCTTGTCTTTGGCTGAGGCTTTAGTCAAAAGAAACGTTGAAGTAACTATTGTGGAGATGCGCGACCGCGTTTTAAATACTATTTTAGACGAAGAGGCTTCGGCCTTGGTTAAAGAGCGTTTAAACGAATACGGTATTAAAGTAATGACCAATAGTTCGGTGACCGAGGTTATTGAAGATCCTATGCGCACCGGTGTAGCCGGCGGTGTGGTAGTAGACGGTAAAATTACCATTAAAGCTGATATTATTTGTGCGGCCATCGGTGTGACCCCTAGAACTGATTTAGCTAAAATTGCTGGCATTGAGATAAACCGCGGCATCTTGGTCAACAAAAATATGCAAACTTCAAATTCCGATATATATGCTGCCGGAGATGTAACCGAAGCCTATGATTTTATGAACAACACTAATGCCGTTATTCCGGTATGGCCCAATGCTTATGCCCAAGGACGCATCGCCGGTCTTAATATGGCCGGTACGCTGTCCGAATATGACGGCGGTACCATACTTAATTCTCTTAAATACTTTAAACTGGCTGTTACTACTGCCGGCCAGATTGTACCTCCCGACGATAGTTACGAAGTTGTCTCCTGTCAACAAAACAATGTTTTGCACAAAATAGTGCTTAAAGACGGTTTTATTACCGGGCTGTCTTTTATCGGCAACGTTGAGCTTAGCGGCGTAGTCTATCATTTGATGAAAAATAAAGTAGATGTCAGTCAATTTAAGGAAAAACTGGTAGCACCTAACTTTGACCTTATTTCGCTGCCAGCCCCACTCTGGCAAGCAAAACTGGCGCGCACTTTGGTACAAAAATAGCCTAACCTTTAAAAAGGAAAGTATATGAAAGATCTGAAAAAAGTTTCCAACCCCTACGGCGACAGCAAAGTAATGGACAACTGTGGTATTTTCGGCGCTATGGACACTTCAGGCAAAGTTTTTGGCGGCGAAGGCGTGGTAGCAGCTATTGAGAATATGAAAGAGCGCGGAAATGGTTTAGGCGGCGGCTTTGCTATCTACGGTCTCTATCCAAACTATGCCGATTACTATGCTTTCCATATTATGTATCTTAATGAACAAGCCCGCCAAGAAACTGAAGAGTATCTGAAAATACATTTTAACATTAAACACGCCGAAGAGCCACCTACCCGCCCTAATCAGGTTCCAAACCCGCCAATTACACGTGTTTATTTTGTTGAACCCAAAGAAGAAAACTTTGAGATAAACGAAACAGCTGACGATTATGCTGTGCATCATGTTATCAAAATAAATGAATACATAAACGGTGCTTTTGTTTTCAGCAGCGGTAAAGACATGTGCGTCTTTAAAGGCGTAGGGCATCCTATAGACATCGCCGAACATTTTTGCCTAGATAAATATAATGGTTATATGTGGACCGCACATTCGCGCTTCCCCACCAACACCCCGGGCTGGTGGGGCGGTGCCCACCCCTTCTCTTTGCTGGACTGGACAGTGGTTCATAACGGTGAAATTTCCTCTTACGGGACTAATGTACGCTATATTGAACAATTCGACTATAAATGTACTATGCAAACCGATACTGAGGTCATTATTTACGCTATAGATATTTTGATGCGTAAACATCATCTGTCAATAGAGACTGTAGCCAAAATTTTTGCTGCGCCTTTATGGAAAGACATCGCCAAAATGGACGACCCTCAAAAAAGAGTAGCTACAGCTTTGCGTCAGGTATATGCTCCTTTCCTGCTAAATGGTCCTTTCACTATCATTATTGGACATAGCGGCCAGATGATCGGACTGACTGACCGCATCCGTCTGCGCCCTCTGGTAGTAGGCGAAAAAGACAGCATGCTCTATCTTTCTTCAGAACAGTCTGCCATTCGCCTAATTGAACCTAAACTAGATAAATCATATATTCCGGCAGGCGGCATGCCGGTTATCGGCTCCATTAAAAAACCTTTGAGTACGGTAAAGGTTTAAAAATGCTAACCAAACGTATTATTCCATGTCTTGATGTTAAAGACGGGCTGGTGGTTAAAGGCATTAGATTTGTCGCTTTAAAAGATGTGGGTGATCCAGTACGAATGGCTGCTTATTACGCTCAAAATGGTGCCGATGAATTGGTTTTTTTAGATATATCGGCCAGTGTTGAAGGTCGTAAAACGATGATAGATGTGGTAGCCCGTCTTTCCGAACAAATCTTTATACCACTTACGGTGGGCGGCGGCATTTCGGAAATAGATGATATTAAAAATTTACTGCGTGCCGGAGCCGATAAAATATCGCTTAATACTGCTGCTGTGCAAAACCCTGACATCTTAAGTGAGGGTGCCAAAAAATTTGGTTCACAATGCATGGTTATTGCCATAGACGCTAAACGTATACTCGGAGATAGCGATAAATGGGAGGTATACACCCATGGCGGCAGGTATCCCACCGGCATAGATGCCGTTCAATGGGCTCAAAAAGCCGTGGCTATGGGGGCCGGGGAAGTGCTCTTAACCAGCATGGATGAAGATGGAAGGCAGCAGGGTTACGATATAGCACTCACTAAAGCCATAAGCAGTGCTGTTAACGTACCAGTGATTGCTTCGGGAGGAGCCGGCAGTCCTAAGCATATGCTCAGTGTATTAAAAGAAGGACAGGCTGACGCTGTACTGGCCGCTTCAATATTACACAATGAGATCTACAGCATTAAAGAAATTAAAGAATATTTGCAAGAGAATAATATCCCAGTAAGACTCTAAAAGGAACCTACAAAATGAAAACTTACCTACCGGCCAAGTACCAAGTGTTAAGAGATAAAGAAAAATGCATACATTGCAAGGTATGTGTTAGCCAATGTTCTTTTGACACTCATTATTTTGACGAAGAAGACGGCGTGGTGCGCTCGACTGATATCAATTGTATAGACTGCCAGCGTTGTGTACTTTTTTGTCCGACTACTGCCTTAAACATTGTAGAAAACCCGCTGGCTTACCGCCAAAACGGTAATTGGAAAGCCGAAATTATTGATGACATTAATAAGCAGGCCGAGAGCGGCGGTGTCATACTTACCGGTATGGGCAACGATAAAAACCATAAGATCTACTGGGATCATATGCTATTAAACGCTTCGCAGGTTACTAATCCTTCAATTGACCCTTTGCGCGAACCTATGGAACTCACCACTTTTTTGGGTTCTAAACCCAACAATCTGGAGTTTAATGAAAAAGGAGAGCTTATCTCACAGATGGGTCCGCAGATCCGCCTGGAAGTGCCTATGATGTTTGCGGCCATGAGCTATGGTGCCATCTCAGCTAATTGTCAGGAATCTATGGCTAGAGCAGCCACCAAAATGGGTACGCTGTGGAATACCGGTGAAGGCGGTTTTAACGTTAATTTGCGACAATATGGCCCCAACACCATCGTACAGGTAGCTTCAGGCCGCTACGGTGTGGACCTAGATTACTTAAATGCCGGTGCCTTGGTGGAAATTAAAATCGGTCAAGGTGCTAAACCAGGTATCGGCGGCCATTTACCCGGTCGTAAAAACAGCGCTGATGTTTCACGTACACGCATGATTCCTCAGGGCACCGATGCCATCTCCCCTGCTCCCCATCATGACATTTATTCTATTGAAGACCTCTCACAGCTTATTTTTGCTTTAAAAGAGGCTACCAACTTTACCAAGCCTGTTTCGGTAAAAATAGCTGCCGTACATAATGCTCCGGCCATTGCTTCCGGGATGGTGCGCGCTGGTGCTGATATAGTGGTTATAGACGGCTTCAGGGGTTCTACCGGTGCTGCTCCCAAAATTATCCGCGACAACGTAGGCATCCCTATAGAAATGGCTTTAGCCAGTGCTGACGCCCGCTTAAGGGCTGAAGGCATCCGTAATCAAGCTTCGATTGTAGCGTCTGGCGGCATACGTAACGCCGGTGATGTAGTAAAAGCTATTGCTTTAGGCGCCGACGCTGTAAACTTAGGTACTGCCGCCTTAGTAGCCATGGGCTGCCATGTATGCCAGCAGTGCCACACCGGTAAATGTGCTTGGGGCATATGTACCAACGACCCAGTTTTGGTAAAACGCATCAACCCCGATATCTGCAGCGAACGGCTGTCCAATATGCTGCGCGGCTGGTCTATTGAAATTAAAGATATTCTGGGCGGCTTAGGCGTCAATGCTATTGAAAGTTTACGTGGCAATCGCCTGCATTTACGCGCCATTGATCTTAGCGAGCAAGAGTGCAAAATTCTGGGAATAAATATGGTGGGTGAATAAACTGACATGAGCAAAATTGAAATTAACGCTAAAGATTATGTGGTGTATACCAAAACCAACGAACAGGCTTTTTCCCATAAGGTAAGCCACCAAATGCATCACGCTTTAAATAACGCTTTGCGGCAAGCTAAAAAAGACGGCTTTACCGAAGTAGTAGTCAACAATGTTTGCGGCCAACGCTATCTAGGTACAGACCTGCAAACTGACAATATGACCATCACTTTAAACGGTACTCCCGGTAATGACTTGGCTTTTGCTATGAACGGTCCCACTATTATTGTTAATGGCAACGCTCAGGATGGCACCGGCAACACCATGAACAACGGCGTAGTGGTCATCCACGGCCAAGCCGGTGATATTACCGGCCTTTCGGCCAGAGGCGGCCAAATCTATGTGCGTAATGATGTTGGCTATCGTGCCGGTATCCATATGAAAGAATACAAAGAGAAAAAACCAGTTTTGGTGGTGGGTGGCAATATTCAGGATTTTGCCGGCGAATACATGGCCGGCGGTATCTTTATTGTATTTGGGCTGACCCTTAAAGAGGATGAGCAATATGCTGCCCATTTTATCGGCACCGGCATGCACGGTGGCGTAATGTATTTACGCGGCGATATAGACAAAAACAACTTAAGCAACGAAGTGGCTGTTTCCGAACCTGATGAGAAAGATATGCAAATTATCAACATTTATGTTGATAATTATGTAAAGTACTTCGACGGCAATAAACAGGATATTATGTCCAAACCTTTTACCAAACTTACGCCCAAATCTTTGCGCCCTTACGGTGGCTTATACCGCGATTAGGTTTTTTACAGGCAAAATTGCTAGAATATCTTATAGTAACAATAAGAGAATAATTTTGAGTAATAATATATATCTGGTTTTAGAAGACGGTAGTGTTTTTAGCGGTCAAAGTTTTGGTGCCGATACTACTGCTTACGGCGAAGTGGTTTTCAATACTTCAATGGCTGGTTATCAAGAAATGCTGACAGACCCTTCTTATGCCGGCCAAATTCTAGTACTGACTTACCCGCTCATAGGCAATTACGGCACCAACAGTCAAGACAACGAAAGTGCACAAGTACACGCCCGTGGCTTGGTATGTCATGAGTATTGCAAAATACCCTCTAACTGCGCCTGTAAGGCCACTTTGGATGAATATTTAGAGAAAAACAATGTGCCAGCCATCTACGGCATAGATACTCGCGAACTCACTAAAAAACTGCGTCAGAAAGGCGTAATGATGGGTGTGCTGACCAATCAGATGAGCCCGGAACAAGCTTTGACAGCTCTAAAACAGCAGCCCTCTTACGATGAAATAAACTTTTTAGACGAAGTGGCCTGCAAACAACAAGAGTGTTTTACTGCTGAAACCGAAAAATATCGCCTTGCACTAGTAGACTGCGGTGTAAAACGTAATATTATACACATACTAAACAGCCTAGGAGCTTCAGTAACAGTTTATCCGCATAATGCCAGCGCACAAGAGATTTTATCGTCTGAACCTGATGGTGTGTTTTTATCACCAGGACCTGGAGATCCGGCTAAATTAGACTATTTAACTGCTACTGTAAAAGAAATTATAAACAATAAAACACCTCTTATGGGTATTTGCTTAGGTCATCAGATGATCGGACGCGCTTTCGGACTTAAGACCTTTAAACTTAAGTTTGGCCACCGCGGCGGCAATCATCCCGTACAGGATACAGATAGTAAAAAAGTCTATATTTCCGCTCAAAACCACGGCTATGCCGTAACCGCCGACAATCTGCCGTCAGGTTTAGAAGTAAGCTTTATCAACTTAAACGACAATACAATAGAAGGGTTGCGTCATACAACTTTGCCGATTATGTCCATCCAATACCATGCCGAGGGTTCCCCGGGACCCATGGACAGTAAATATCTCTTCGAACGATTTTTACAAATGATAGACCAATATAAAAAGCATTAAGTTCGGTTTTTATCTAGTAACTTAAAGGACGGCAAGTGGCGGTTGACAAACAAATAGTAACTAGATAGAATATAAATACAAAAGAATATTGCTATCAAGAGATGCGGTAAGGGAATCGGCCCGCTGACCCGCACGGCAACCTTAGTTTTTAGGTGCCAAAGCCGACCTATAAGAGGACGATAGGTCTTAAAAGACGCTAAGTTTTTTAAGAAAAGCCTTTAAGCCTCATATTGTACGAGGCTTTTTTATTAGGTTTTGAAAACCGCCTTTTTTACGCATTTTGATAGCTAAAAATAAGGGCGGTTTTTATTTAACCGTCTGTAGACAGAGATTAAAAAAAGATGAAAAGAGATTATTTATTTACCTCAGAGAGTGTTTCCGAAGGTCATCCAGACAAAATGTGCGATCGTATTTCTGATGCTATTTTGGATGCAGTTCTAGCCCAAGATCCGCTTTCCAGAGTAGCCTGCGAGACGCTAATTGCCCGTAACAACATATTTATTGCCGGCGAGATTACCTCTAAAGCCAAAATAGACTACGCCGAAACAGCAAAAAAGGCTTTGCGCGAAGTTTCCGAAAGGCCTAATCTCAATTGGTTTAATGAGAAAAACTGCATCATCCAAACTAATATCGCACATCAGTCTTCCAATATTAGTAACGCTGTAGATTGCTGTGAAGAATTGGGTGCTGGCGACCAAGGGATGATGTTTGGCTACGCCTGCAATGAAACAGCAGAATATATGCCGCTAGCTATTTATCTGGCACATCGTTTAATGGAAAAACATGCTCAAGTACGCAAAAACGGCCTGTTACCTTGGCTTGGCCCAGATGCCAAAGCCCAAGTGACCGTGCGTTATCAAAACCATACTCCCGTCTCGGTAGAGAAAGTGTTAATCTCTACTCAACACGAAGAAAACATAGACAATAAGACCATATATAACAAAGTAAAAGAGTACATTATAGAGACTGTTATTCCCAACGAATTAAGGGGCGCTGATATTGAATATTTAATTAATCCTTCCGGCCTCTTTGTTTTGGGCGGACCGGTGGCCGATACCGGTCTTACCGGCCGCAAAATTATCGTTGACACATATGGCGGTTCTTGTCCTCACGGAGGAGGTGCTTTTAGCGGTAAAGACCCAACCAAAGTAGACCGTTCGGCCGCTTATATGGCTCGTTATATGGCCAAAAACATTGTAGCTGCCGGGTTGGCTAGCCGCGTAACTATTCAACTTTCTTATGCTATAGGCATACCGCAACCCACTTCGTTAATGATTAACACTCACGGCACCGGTATCTATAGCGACAGCGAGATAGAAAAAGCCGTACGCGTAGTCTTTCCTCTTACTCCTAAAGGTATTATAGACAGTTTAGATCTACGTAAACCCATATACAAAAATACCGCATCTTACGGCCATTTTGGCAGAAAGGGCTTTAGCTGGGAAAAAACGGACTGCACAGAAATATTAAAACAAGCCTTAACTGCATCTGGCGCCTAGGATTATAGCGATAAAAACAATACTTTTAAGGTATTATGATAAAAATAGGGTTTAAAAAAGGCGCGCAATATTCTGCGCGCCTTTCAACATGCTTTGGTGGAGACGGGGGAGAGTCGAACTCCCCGTCCAAAATAACATTGCCTGCATATCCTACAAGTTTATTTGCCTGTTAAAATTCAGTCTCAAGCCCACGGCAACCAGTGCTTTTTGACCTACTACTCATTAAATCTTAGTTCTAAAGCTAAGAGTCAGCCCTAAAACGCACCCTAACTGATCTGGCACCTTAGAAAGCTCCGTTAAAGAAAGAGCTAACAAGATGAGCACGGTATCTTTAACCGGCTAAAACTGGTTGTTTATTGACAACTATTTTGTGCCATTTTTTGAAGCGGTTATGGCAACCTCTACTTGCAATGCCAGTACAACGCTACCCTGTCGAAACCACGCGTCCCCTTAATATTTTGACTATATTTGGTTATTATAGCATATTTATTTAACAAGTATACTACGAATAAAAAGACTAGGCCATAACAATTGCAGATAAAATAGCATAGAGAGTCTAAAAAGCTAAGATAGCCAGAAATAACCTCGAAGCTAAATTTGTTTGCTAGCCAAAACTTATGTGCTAAAATATAGTTCAATAAGAGGAACAATCATTGCTTTCAAAATCAAAATATCTAAACGGCCTACAATGTTTGCGCTTATTGTGGTATCGCGCACGCAAGCCTTCGGAATTGCCGCAACCATCAGAAGCCACCCAGCTCAAATTTGATCAGGGTATAGAAATAGGCATGTTAGCTCAATCTTTATTTGATGATGGTCTAGTGTTAAATCATAGTGACTTTTTTAAAGGTATAGCCGACACTCACGAAGCTCTAAAAAGCCGGCGCGTGCTCTTTGAAGCAGCCTTTTATGATAAAGAGAAAAACCTTTACTCACGAGCCGACATCTTAGTGCCCAGCGGCGAGGATGCTTGGGATATATATGAAATAAAAAGCTCTGCCTCAGTTAAAAGTGAATATGTAGAAGATATGGCTTTTCAAAAATATGTCTATGAGCGTGCTGGCTTAAATATCAACAATTGCTACATCATGCACGTTAACACCAAATACCTGCGTCAAGGAAATCTAGATTTAAGTCAGTTTTTTAAAATAGAAAACATTAACGAAAAATTGGAGAGTGTTTTTCAAGAAATATCGTTACGCATAGATGAGGAAAATCATATTATATCCACTGACAATCCACCACCACCGCAACTGGGTGTACGCTGTTTCAACCCTTATGAATGCCCGTTAAAAGAAAAATGTTGGCAAAATGTGCCTGACGGCAGCGTTTTTGAACTGAGCGGCGGCAACAGAATACCTGGTGAATTATGGAAACAAGGCTATACATACCTAAAAGATGTGCCAGCCAATATGTTGGAGTTTAACGAAAAACAGCGTAACCAAATTATAGCTTACCAACAAGGCCAAGCCCATATAGAGAAAGAAAAGATAGAAGAATGGCTAAAGCAGCTGCAATACCCTCTTTATTTTCTAGACTTTGAAACTTATGATACCGCCGTACCTCTCTATGATGGCTGCCGCCCCTACCAAAAAATACCTTTTCAGTTTTCCTTGCATATACAACAGGAAAAAGACGGCCCCATTACCCACATTTCATACTTAGCCAACGGACATGGCGATGAAAGAGCTGAGTTTGCTGCCGTTCTTAAACAATCTCTAGGAGAAAACGGCAGTATCGTAGTATATTACGATAGTTTTGAGAAAAAGGTTATCCGTGAGATAGGCGAACTCTTTATGGAGTATGCTCAATGGAGTGAGGAAACTTGTCAAAGAGTAGTGGATTTACTGGTGCCTTTTCAAGAGTATTATTTTCATAGTCAGTTACAAAAGGGTAGTACTTCTATTAAAAAAGTATTGCCGGCCTTAAGCGATAAGAATTACGACGACATGAATATAAGCAACGGCGAACTGGCTAGCTATTATTTTACTCGCATTGTGCTGGGTAAAGCCTTAGACGACGAGAAAAGTAAAACCAGACAAGATCTGTTAGATTATTGCCAATTAGATACCTATAGCATGGTGCTTTTGATATCAGCTTTATACAAACTAGCCAATGGCCAGACCATAAAACTTAAAAAAGATAAGCCTAAACTAAATGAACAATTAAGGTTCCCAATATAAAATGCGCATAAAGGAAAGGGCAATGAAAAAATATCTTAGAGTTATGTTAACTGTCATAATGATTGTTTTATGCACGGTAGGGCTTACAGCTTGCAACAATCAAGAAAGAACAAAACCTCATGTACCCAATACGCCTTACGAGCCGCCGCAGACTATTGTCAAAGCCGGTGAATATAGTGTTCATTTTATAGACGTGGGCCAAGGCGATGCTATTCTGATAGACTATGGTGAATTTGAAATTTTGATAGATGCCGGCGATAACGCCAAAGTTAATCGTGATAACCTTATTAATTATCTTAAAAACTATGTGGATGGCCCGATAGAATATGTAGTGGCAACACACTCCGACCTCGACCATATAGGCGGTATGAACGATGTTTTTTCGCAGTTTGAAGTAGGAGCTTTTTGGCACAACGGCAGGATGGACGGCACCGCTACTGCCCGAAATCTAATGAGCCAAGTAGGAAATAAAGGCGTACCTAATCATATTGCACAAATAAACGACCAGATTACCTTTAACGGAATTACGCTTACCGTTATTTCCACCAATGCTCCCAGCTATGATAATAATAACAGCAGTATAGTGTTTATACTTGATGACGGCAACACACGCATGCTTTTGACGGGAGATGCTGAAAGGCCGGCTGAACTAAACTATATCCAATATATAACTGCGCCCATAGATATCATTAAGATAGGACACCATGCTTCGCGCACTTCTACTTGTGATGAACTTTTGGCAGTATGTCAACCGAAAACAGCTATTTATATGAGTAAAACCGGTAATTCTTATGGTCATCCTCACATTGAGATAATAACCAAACTGCAATCTTTAGAAATAGCTATATACGGCACTGACACTATGGGAGATATCATAATAGCCGTAACACAAGCTGGCTACACGATATCCACACAAAAGTGAGATTCAAACAACAAAATATTCTTAATAGTGTTAATTATAGGTCTTTTGATGCTTGTGTACTGATAAAACAAGTTTGGTTTGATTATATTTTTAGGGCCTAGACTAGAATAGAGGCCCCTTGGGTGATTTTCAGTAAACCAGATATGAGAAAAAATATTAAGACATCTACCGTCTTTTTGTGTCCATTTATTTGACTATAGAGCGGGCGTGTTATAAATAGTATGCCACAGCTGCTTCTTTCTGTTCAATAGAATACCGTTGTATTTTTAATTTATGGTGAAGCACTCCTGTTTTAAGATATTCTTTATGCCAAAGGCGCAATATATTGCCATGTTGATACTCAGACATCCTTATATCGTATCAGCAACCTTTAGACCATTTTTAATTAAGAGCTTTACCGCTTTCATGCGGTCTTCGTATGAATACATCAAACTCCTCCTGTCTTACTATAACAAGTCCAGGATTTTGTCCGCACCCCTGACCACAACTAAAACTTTTCAGCATGTCTAAAAGTTTTACACAAGTTTTACGCAAATTTTACCAAAATATGATGTTACGCTTTATTTTTAGCCGTATGATTTAAGTAACCATAGAATTTTAAAAAAGGAGGTGATGTATATTGCGATAAATTTTACCAAAACATAATGTCGTATTTACTTTTAGACCATTTAAGTAACCATAAAATTTTAAAAAGGAGCTATCATGATAATCAAATCAATACAAAGAACTCTCTCGTTAGTGTTGTCGATATTCATACTTTTGACGACGTTTTCGGCTACAACCTTTGCGGCAGAGACCGTAAATTCAGACATGGCGGTGAGAAACGCTATCGCAAGTGTTCCAGCTGGCGAAAGTATTGAAATCAACGTGACTGATAATATTATCCTGACTGGCGTGATTACGATTCCAGCCAATGTAAATGTTAACCTCTATTCATCTACAGGTGCAACAATCACTGCGGCAGCAGGCAATCGTCATTTCGACGTACGCACAGGTGCCTCTCTAACTCTTACCAATATCACTCTTGACGGAAATTATAATAACTTTGGCAACGCCCTATACAATCCTAACAATTTCCCTCATGGCGGCATTGATAATTCCGGTATTTTGACGCTCAACAAAGGAGCAGTCATTACCAATTGTTATGGTGCTACCTATGGTGGCGGTGTCTATAATGTCGCATACAGTAACGGCGTTCTCAATATCAATGGTGGCGTAATCACAGGCAATACTGCTTTTTATGGTGGTGGCATATGCGCCGACAGTTACGGTGCAGTTAATATGATGGCTGGCAGTATTAATGGTAATTACGGCACCGTTGAAGGTGGTGGTATTCACTCCCGGTTTGGCGCAATAAACATCAGCGGTGGCAGTATCAACAACAACGGCTCGTGGTACGGCGGCGGCATTTGGCTTTCTTATTATTGCAGTCTAAGCATAACCGGTGGTGAAATATGTGGAAACATTGCATCACAACGCGGCGGCGGCATTTATCATAGATCTTATCAGGGAAACAGTCTAGTCAATATTATTGACAACGCGCTTATCAGTGGCAATACCGCTGGGTATTTTGGCGGAGGAATCTATGATGAACCTCAGGGCGGATGGAACACCAACTATATTATCAAGATAACAAATACAATCGTTACCGATAATAATGGTGGCAACATATTCTCAATATTAAATTGTGTAGAATTTGATCCGGTGCTCATTAAAGTTTCTGCTTTTGTTGAGCAACTCAAGGGAAATAAAAATAATCTGACAATTTCTATCAATATTCTCAAATATTCTGATGAACAGAAAGATATTGTGTTAGGCGAATATGTTGAAACGTTCTCAATTAATAACAACGCTGCAGACAATTACAAGGTCGGTGATTATGTCGTTTACGTTGATACAAAGGGAAACGACCAAATTCGCGCCTGCTATATTATTCAATAACTTAAATAAGCCTTAATGGAAATCGGCAGTTATTTGGTAATTCAAATTTCACGTATTATTCCCATAAGTAAATCAATGGATGAAGGGACTTTAATATAAGCCCCTCTGATAAAAATAAAGACTCGAAATAACCAAGTAGATAATATATAACTATGGTTATTTCGAGTCTTTTTCTGTATTCTGAAATTCTTCTGATGTAAAAATCGAGGGGGTGCGGACAAAAACCTGGACCAAATATTAGACAGGAGATAGTCAATGTATATATGAAGGCAGAATTATGGCAGTTCAGCTTTACATCAAATATGATATGAATATTACTGTAGTTAGGTATGGGTTAGGATATCCATAGCGCAACATATTATGGATCTGTGTTGGGATGTGTTCAGCGGGTTTTGATAGCATATGCATATTTAAAAACAATTATGCTGGCAGCCACTCCTTCGGGGGTGGTTTTTTATTGGAAAGATATTTTTGAAGTAACGCTAACTTT
>Ga0123353_10002354_pt1 | contig 23479 bp, 21 predicted proteins | sample TergutLab28metaG_3_FD_92763 | JGI IMG/M metagenome (GOLD analysis project Ga0123353, IMG submission 92763) | Labiotermes labralis P3 segment gut microbial communities from Petit-Saut dam, French Guiana - Lab288 P3 | ecosystem: Host-associated > Arthropoda: Insects > Digestive system > Gut ... | reverse complement strand
TGAACTTTTTTAGCGCGAAAGTTTTGCGTGAGAAAGAAAGCGTATATGCTGCGTTCGGGAAAAATAAAATCGTTATTCCCGGCGCGGACGCGGACAAATTAGCGCGCGGCGGATATATCGGAAAAGAAGCCCTGCTGGGTATTCGTCCCGAAGATATGTATGCGGATGAAGTCAGTATTTCGCAACCGCACGAATCGGTGATTGAAGCGGATGTCGTATCGGCAGAGCCTTTGGGCGGCGAGACAATCCTTTATATAAAAGTCGACGGCAAAGAATCGTATGCCGCAGTAAAAATTGAAAATTACAAATTACAAATTACAAATACGGATAAGGAGCGGGAAACCGCAGGAGCCGATTTACAAACCGGTTCGCGCATAAAACTTAGACTCGACAGTGCCCGCCTGCACTTTTTCGACTCGGATACATGGAAACGTATATAAAGCGTATGCGTCGCGCCAAGGGGACGGCTCATTAGGGGAAACAATCGGTCGTAAAAGTAGACGCTAAAAAGATAGACTTCGAAACTCTTTACAATAGCCGGACAATCTGTTAGAATAAGCCCGCATGGAACCCTTTATCATGATAGCCGTCGCGCTCGGGTCGTACCTGTTCGGCAATATCAACTTCGCGACGCTGATTACCAAGCTCAAGAAAAGGGATATCCGCTCGATGGGCAGCGGCAATCCCGGCACCATGAATATGCTGCGCAATTTCGGCATCCCTTTAGGCGTGCTGACGCTGTTTCTCGATATCGTAAAGGGCGCGCTTCCGTGCGTTATCGGGTGGTTTTTAATCGGCGGAATCGGCTTTAACACGGGCGGGGCGGCGATACGCTTCGCGGGGATTTTTTTAACCGGGGGGAACCGTCTCGGATTGTATATCGCGGGCTTTTCCGTTATACTCGGGCACGTTTTCCCCGTATTTTATAAATTTAAGGGCGGTAAAGGAATCGCGAGCGCGATCGGCGTCTGCGCGGCCGCCCAGCCTTTGTTGGCGCCGATGATGCTGGCGGCGGGAATCATATTCATCCTCATTACCAAAATGGGCTCGCTCGGTTCGTTCGTTATCATTTCGATTCCGCTCGGCGTCGAAGGCTTTCTGGTTTCGCAAGCTTTGAACCAAGGCTCCTTGAGCGCGCCGTCCGCCGTCGGAAGCCTTGCGCTCATTTTTCTGTTATTTTCGCTGACCGTTTTTACGCACCGCAAAAATATTTATAAATTATTTTCCGGCGCCGAAAGTAAAACCGTGCTGCTGGGAAAAAACAAATCCGTCAAAAAAGCGCGGGCTGCGGAGGCTGATAAAACCACCGGGGCGTAGGCTCTTAATTCGCTTGTCTTTTACAAGCGTTTTGTGTTATTATTGTGTCATATTATTGTGTCATTATAATGAACGGAAGCTATCATTTTTTATGAAAAGCTGTCCGCTTTCCATCTGCCAAAAGGAGTGAACTGTCATGCCGAACGAAATGGTATCGGGTATCGAAAAAGCGCCGCGCCGCGCGTTATTAAAGGCCTTGGGGCTCAGCGACGCGGATTTAGAAAAGCCGCTCGTCGCGGTCGTAAGCGCGCACAGCGAAATTGTACCGGGGCACACGCACCTCGACAAAATCGCCGAAGCGGTGAAAGCCGGGATTTACGCGAAAGGCGGAATCCCCTTTGCGGTTCCGTCGATCGGGATTTGCGACGGCCTCGCGATGGGCCACGCGGGCATGAAATATTCGCTGCCCTCGCGCGAGTTAATTGCCGATTCGGTCGAAAGTATGCTGCTTTCCCACGCGTTTGACGGCGCGGTGCTGGTGCCCAATTGCGACAAAATCGTGCCGGGGATGCTGATGGGCGCGGCGCGCGTAAATATCCCCTCGTTGGCGGTTGCCGGCGGGCCGATGCAGAGCGGCCGGCATAAGGGGCAAAAAATCGGGCTTTCGACCGTGTTCGAGAGCGTCGGCAAAACCAGGGCGGGCGCGATGACCGTCCGCGAGCTGACGGAAATCGAAAGCAAGGCGTGCCCGGGTTGCGGGTCTTGCAACGGTATGTATACGGCGAACAGCATGAATTGTTTGTGCGAGGCGCTCGGGTTCGCGCTGCCCGGCAACGGCACAATCCCGGCGGTTTCGGCAAGCCGCATCCGATTGGCAAAACAGTCGGGAGAGGCCGTCATGAAGCTCGTTTCCAACGCGATTACGCCGCGCATGATTTTAACCAAGGAAGCTTTTGCGAACGCGCTCGCCGCCGATATGGCGTTAGGCGCGTCCAGCAACACCGTTTTACATATCCTCGCGCTTGCCGGCGAGTGCGGCGTAAAGCTCGATTTAGACGCGATCAACCGAATCTCCGACCGGACTCCGAACCTTTGCAGGCTCTCCCCCGCAAGCGGTTTTGACATGGAGGACTTAGACGAAGCGGGCGGCGTTATGGCGGTATTGAGCGAGCTGGCTAAAAAAGGCCTCGTCGAAGGCGGCGCGCTCACGGTAAGCAACCTGCCGCTGAACGCTTTATACAAGGGCGCGGAAATCAGCGGCGAGGACGTGATTCGTCCGATTGATAACCCGTTTTCGCAAAAGGGCGGCATCGCGGTTTTGCGCGGCAGCCTTGCCGAGGACGGAGCGGTCGTCAAACGCAGCGCGGTGGACGAGCGGGCGCTGACCTTCTCCGGCAGGGCGCGCGTATTTAACCGCGAGGAGGACGCCGTAAACGCAATTTTAGGGGGTTCTATCCAAAGAGGCGACGCCGTGGTCATCCGTTACGAGGGTCCGAAGGGCGGGCCGGGAATGCGCGAGATGCTGGCGCCCACGGCGGCTTTATGCGGTATGCAGCTCGATAAAGACGTGGCGCTTGTTACCGACGGGCGGTTTTCGGGCGCGACGCGCGGGCTGTGCGTCGGCCACGTTTGCCCCGAGGCCGCGGAGGGCGGCCGCATCGCTTTCGTAGAAGACGGCGATAAAATCGACATAGATATCCATAAGGGCAAGCTGGAAGTTTCCATCAACGCCAAGGATTTAAAGATGCGCGAAAAAAAGTGGAAGCCTTTGGACTCGGCTCCCTCCGGCGGCTGGCTGTTACGGTACAGCTATCTGGTGACCGGCGCGGACAAGGGCGCGGTATTAAAGAAGAAATTTTAGCGGTGCGCAGACACTAAGTCGGCATTCACTGTCTTTATCATAGCGGTTTCTTTGTTTTGCGGCTTAATACGAGCTAACATACCATGAAAAAGAAATTACCACTGTTGGCCATAGGACTGGCCTACGCCGCTGTAGCTTTAGGCTTACTCTTGAGCGGCGGCGCGGGCGCGCAAACCGTAAACGCCGAAGCTGCCGCCGCCGATTATTACGCCAACGTCAGCCGCAGCGCCGGATTGTACGAGCAAGCGGTAAGCCCGTACATAGCCAAAGCCGCCGAGCCCGACGGCAAAGAAACCACCGTTTACAGCGGCGATTACGGCGGCGTTTGTTAATTGTGGGAAACAGGGAATATCATTTTTTTGCGTTCCCCGTTTCTTCTTGTTCCGTGTTTTCTATGGCCCCTGCCGACTTTTTGTTTTCTGCCTTGTCTGCTCCGTTGCGTCGCCGTCGTTCGCGCCGAACTCCACCGCAAAACTGCCTGACGCTCCGACACGCCGCACCCGCGCCGCCGCGCTCTCTGTGCCGCCGCTCTCGCGCCCCCGCGCCCCGCTCGGCATCCAACGCAAACGAGCACCGCCGCGCTTCCAACGTTCCGCATCGCCGCACTACATCCGCTCGGCATCCAACGCGGACGAGCGCCCGCGCTTCCGTTCTCGCACACCGCGCCGCCGTATTGCGCTCCCGAACTCCTACGCCCCGCATCGCGCCCGCGCCTACACTCTGCGCTCCGCACGGCGACCGCTCAAAAAAAACAACCGCAAAACAATACAGTTGCTCCCTGCCGCGTCACCCAACGCCGCACGGTATAAAGCGACCGCAAGGGGGAAAATGACGGGGGGAACAGGGGCGTTTGGGGGCATTGGGGCCTTATTGCCCCCAACCTGTTAAAGAGTTATTTTGTAACGCCCGACCGCCGACGTTGCCTAACCGCTTGCACTTACACGGACAGAACAGGCAAACAGGCTCAAAAACGGCAATCGGCTTGGCAGAACTCCACTTGACGCGGAATCGGCTTGGCGACAAACGGACTTTTCTCTTAGTAGACAGCCCACCGCACAGGCCGCCGCAAACGCACCACCCGCGCAAGCGTCCACCGACAACGGCGGCCTACAACCCCTTTCGTGGTTCAATTCTTACGAACTTATGCCGATTGCTTAAAAATTCATAAGCAATTATAAGCAATTATTAAGCAATTTTCAAACAAGTTGTTCGCAGTTAAGTTGCGGCGCCAATCTCCCAATAGCCGCCGCGATCACCATTTTTGCGTTCGAGGATTCCCGCGTCTTTTAGCTGCTTGATACTCTTTTCTATTGCTTTCTCGGTAAGTCCGATTGCTTCCGATAAGCCTTTTGCGGTTATGGTGTTATCCGCCGAAATCAATTCGATAATGCGCTTTTTTGTTGCGGAAAGGTTGTCGTTTCCCCCTACTTTCTCCCTACCGTTTCTCCCTACTTTCTCCCTACTTTTCTCCCCACCTAAAACCGCAAGCGCGTGTTCGTTGTACTTAAAGCGCGCCGTAACAAAAAAATCGCTTATCATAAAATCCTCCGGACCGTATGATTGCATAATGCGCTCCATGCCGGAGCCAAGCTGCTCACCTAAATCCATATTTGAGAATATCCGCATAATCTCGCGGTTGCGCGGCAACGATTTTCCCTTAAAAAAATCCTCTTGCGACAACCCGAGCGGCAAGCCGCCCGACGAGGTAATCTCCACGCGGTCGGAATAAAATTCCACGACGGGGTAAGCGCCGCGAATGTAGTCGTTGTGGATGATGGCGTTCAATGCCGCCTCACGCAGCGCGCGCGGTTCGATAAGCCGTGTTTCGATACGGCTTGGATAAGTAATCTCCACGGCGGTTTTGTTATACATATTCAGCGCGTCCAAAACGGCGTAGGCCGCCTTAATCAGCGAACAGTTGCCGCACTCCGTTTTCATCGAGATAACAACCTTGTCCGTTCCCTCGTACTGCACCACCTTGACCGAAACGGCATTGTCGTCCGCCATAAGGTACGCGACATAATTAAACTTGCCGTCCTCGGTGTAAAAATCAAGGTTTTGCAGAAAATTATCGCTGCCGGTCGTAAAACCCTTTTCGTCATAGAAAATCTTTAATTGGCGGAACGTGAGGTTTTGGCGGGGCGACACGACGTTGTGGAGCGTGTGCAGGGAACGCCGCGCATACAGGCTGTCAATCATCGCTTGCGGCATCGGTGACGCCTGTGTGCCTATCCGCATAGAACAGCCCCTTGGCGACATTCCGTATTTGTTGATATAATAGGGCTTTTCAAAGCCGCCCGCAACCCTCACTACAAAATACGCTTTGCCATTTTCGTCCGATTTTGGCGTAACGGTAAACAAACCCATTGCCGACGGGGTTATGTTGTTTTTAATCCTATCGACAAACGCAAGCACGGTTTTGTCATAATCGTCCACGCCGTATACCGTGCTGTCGTAATCCATGCCGATATAAATCTCGCCGCCCGTCGTATTCAAAAAGGAAACGACGGATTTTTCTATGTCGTCCGGCACTTGGCGCTTATATTCTTATTCGACGTTTGACTGGATGTGGTTCCATCCGGCCGCATTTTTGTGTTACGCCGCGTTTTTTACCTGGGCGGAAGCGTCCAAAATCCGGGTGCGCCCTAATCAACCGTAATTTAGCGGCATACAAAAAATACCCGCGACACTTGTTGCGAGTATTTTTTTTATGGAATTATACGTTCAAAAGAGCGCCGAGGAAAATCGGTAGGTTTGTAGCGTTATCAATGATTGCGTAAACAAATGGACGGTCGAGAGAAGAATAACCTCTAAAAAGGTTTTTCAAGCTCAATCACCGTAACGTTGAATGCGCTGTGGATGAAAAGCGTATAGCCTTGGGCGTTTTTGGCGGTATATTGGTATGCTCCGCCCAAGTCCTGCGTTTGCGCATCAATCGTAAAGCCTTTCAGCTTTGCCTGTTCTACGTATGCTCTGAGTTGCTCAAAACTTGCGCCCGCAAACGTGACGTTAAACCGTTCGCTATCGGTGTGGGCGGACGCAACCTCAAACCCCGGAAAGCTCGGCTTGGGGAGCAAGGCCGTAAATTCGTTAACTGGCCAATCTCCGCCGGTTTGCGCCGTCCAACCATTCCCGTAAGCCAGCGTCCACGAGCCGTCCGGCGCTTGAATGATAACTCTTCCCGTCAGCGCGTTTTCCATCTGCATCCCGCCGTCCGGGGCAAAAACGGGGTCAAAGCCCTCCTCCCTCGCCTCCTTAACAAAAGCCTCTATCGCTTTCTCGTCATAGCTGCTGATAAGCTTAGAGCTGCCGTTTCCGCTCAAAATCGCGCTTAAACTAATCGCATCGACGCTTGGCACATCGGGTCCGTCGCCGTTTCCGTTACCCCCGCCACCCTGCAAAGCCATCACGGGAATAAAGATTGCGCAGAATACAACAACGGCCGCCCCCACCGCCGCGATAAGGGAGAGGCGCTTATTCCAACGAAAGCGCGGTTTTGCTTCCGAGGTACGGCGCGTACTTTGCGAGGCGGTAACTCCTGCAACGGACTCGGCCTCGCGCATTTTGTCTTTCAGTTCTTGCTTTTTTTCTTCGCCGACCGTGAAAGGGTCGAACGTTTCTTTAAATAAGTTTTGCATGGCCAAAAGCTCCTTTTTTTTAAGTAATAAGGTTATAGCGATAGTAATTTTTTCAATTCGTTACGCGCCCGGTTCAAACGGATAAAAACCGCGTTTTCGCTTTTCCCGAAAATTTTTGCGATTTCCTTTGCCGAATAACCCTCGTAATAATGCAAATATAGGATTTCTCGGTCAAATTCGTGCAGTTTTCGTAGAGCGGCAACTAAGTCGATATGTTCCTCTTTGATAGGTTCAGCGCCGACGCGGTTATAAACTTCGTCCAATGGAACACTTCTTTTATGCGACTTTAGCAGGTTTTTGCATTTGTTGATTGCGGCACGGATAATCCACGCTTTTAGATGTTCCTCGTCGTTAAAAGTCGGCGGTTTTAACAACGATAGGAACACTTCCTGCATAATGTCCTCAGCGTCCGCTCGATTACGGGTATACAATAAGGATATACGGAAAATAGTATCCGCATAAGCGTCAACAATGTGAACGATAAAACCGTCTTTTGTCAAAGTATACCCGCCTTTCTGGAAACCGTTAATTGCGTGCGCACCGAATCAATGATTCCCTTCTACTAATAAAACAATTGAAACGGCTAAAACCTTTCAAAAAAAATTTTTAACGATAAGCGATTCCCTTGAGATTGCCGCTTATTTTATTTCCGTATGCCGATTTAATGCGAACGCGCCCTAATATACGCCAGCATCCTTTCCACCGTCGCGTCAATCGTTAAGCGGGTGGAATCTATCACAATCGCGTCGCCGGCCTGCTTTAACGGCGCGAAATCGCGCGTCGAATCGTTATGGTCGCGCGCGGCGATATCCCGCTCGATATCGGCTAAATAGCATTCCGTACCCTTTGCAGTAAGCTCTAAATACCGGCGCTTAGCGCGCTCGGAAACGTCCGCCGTCAGGAAGAATTTGTACTCGGCGTCCGGCAAAACGAACGTGCCGATGTCGCGCCCGTCTAATACGGAATCGGTTTTTTGGGCGATTTCGCGCTGCATACGAGCCATCGCGAGGCGCACGGCGTGAATTTTAGAAACGTCCGACGCGTATTGCGAGATATGGTGCGCGCGGATTTCGGCGGACACGTCCTCCCCGTCCAACAGCATTTTTTGGGCGCCGTTATCGTAAGCGGCGTCGATTTGGGTGGAGGCAAGCATTTTTACAATGCCCGGTTCGTCTTGCGGCGATATGCCCATGCGGTACGCTTTTAAGCCGACCGCGCGGTACATCGCGCCCGTATCTAAATGCACGATACCGAGGGTTTTGGATAATATTTTGGCGGCGGTGCTTTTGCCGGCGCCCGACGGGCCGTCGATGGCGATGTTCATGGGTGCTCCTTCGGAACTTGGAACATTTTTAGTTTTTCGTGATTAAAGTTCTTGCTCCCCGCAGATAAACGTGCTTCGGCTTAAAATCTACATCGTCTTTTTGAATATGCCATAAGACGCGGATGCAAAGCGGCAGCCCGCCGGCGATGTCGGGCTCGCACGCGGAAAAAACGGGCGTGTCCCCTATTATCCCGCTCTCGCGCATAAATTTGACCGGGTACGCCGCGCGGATATCGGAAGTCGAGGTGGCTATCAGCGAAACCGTTTCTTCGGGCTTTATGCCGTTTGTCTCAACAATGGCTTGAATCAGTTCAACGGAGGCGCAGCGGATTTCATCCAAGGAATCACTCCCAACGGTCGTCGCGCCGCGAATGGCGTATAGTTGCATAAAAGTTCTCCTACGTCCCCATAAAGAACTGTATGAACAAGCCCGCGATAATTGCAGAGCCTATCGTGGAGGCGACGATCGGGCCCATGGCGTGCATAAGGAGGTGGTTTTGGGGGTTGTATTTTTGACCCTCTCTTTGCGAAATGCGCGCCGCCATCGGCATTGCGGACACGCCGGAATTGCCGATTAAAGGATTAACCTTTCCCTTGGTAACAAGGCACAGGATTTTCGCCATTCCGACGCCCCCGACGGTTCCGAATACAAAGGCCAACAGCCCGCAGCCGATGATGACCAGCGTGACCGGCCTTAAAAAGAACTCGGCCGTGGCGGAGGTGCCGATGGACAGCCCGACCAGCAGCGTCAATAAGTTTAAAAGGTGTGTGCTGAGCGTTTTGACATACCGTTCCGCCACGCCGCTCTCGCGAATCAGGTTGCCGAGCATCAGCATACCGATTAACAAGCCCGCATAGGGAACTAATAAAAGCGTTAGGACTGTCAGCGCGATCGGAAAAATAACCTTAACCCTTTTGGAGACGGGCTTGGGCGTGGGCATCACGACCATCCGCTCTTTTTTAGTCGTCATTAACTTCATAATCGGCGGCTGGATGAACGGCACCAGCGCCATATAGGAGAACGCGGCGATGGCAACGGACGCCAATAAATCCTTATTCAGCTGCGTCGCCGTAAACACCGAGGTTGGCCCGTCGGAACTGCCCACGATACCGATAACGGCCGCGTCTTTGAGGCCGTAATCCGCAAACTCCGGTATCCATCCGGTCACCGTGCCAAAAAGATAGAATACTAACAACGAAAGCCCGAACGCGACAAAAATACCGAGCTGCCCGCCGATTCCGATCAGCGCGTTGGTGGGCCTGGAGATAAGGGGCCCGAAGTCGGTCATCGTGCCGATACACAAAAATACGAGCGGCGGGAAAATCACCCATAGTATTCCCTGATACAAAAAGCCCATAAGCCCGAGGCGCGCGCCGGGCATGGTGGGGTCAAACGAGTGATAGCCCTCGGGATCCAATACCGGCGACATGAGTTTGCCGTTCCCGTCGTACCAATCATACGCGGACAATCCGACGCCCGGCATATTGGCGATTAAAATACCGAACGCAAGCGGCAGCAAGAGCAGCGGCTCGAATTTTTTGACAATCGCCAAAAACGCCAAAAACAGGGCAAGCACAATCATGGCCACGGTCTTAATGATGGCTTCCGGCGGCAAGTCCCAAATGTAGAGCGCGCTGCTGAAAAAGTTTGTTATCGACATAAGTTATTATCTCCTAAATTTTCTTGTACCCTTCGCTGCTGATAAGCGCTTCTAAACCGATGCCCGAGGCGCATATGCCGCATTCGCCGGGAATGTACTTCTCATAGCCGGGAACGTCGTCGGAGGTGAAAAGCGTTTGGATTTCCCGGCCTAAGTCCGCGCCGGAACACATAAACAATGCGGCTATCCCCACCACCCTGCCTTTATAATAGGATAGGCACTCTAACGCGTCGCCAAGAGTACGCCCGCTGGAAACGGTCGTGGTGATTAACAAAATGTTGCGGTTTTCGATCAACTTAATCTCATTGTCGTAAAAAACGAGCTTTTCGTCGACGTTGTGTTTCGGCGTCACCACATGGATTTCTCCGCCCGCATTCATGACCGCGGTACCGTCTTGGAGCAGCTCCTCGGCCAAAAACGCGCCGATTACCCGGGTATTCTCGATACAAACAATCGTATCGACGAGCGTGCTGGACAAATACGGCACCGATAATTCCCTTGCGACTTCCCGCGCCAGCATGGCGTTGGTTTTTAAGCTGCCTACGTCCAAAAAATAATTCGTATGACAGCATCCGGTACTAAAGTGGCCGGGTATGACGTTCATCGAAATATTCGGGTTTTTTTCGAGTGAAATACTGAAGGTTTTTCTTTCCATAAAGACTCCTTTTTAACGCACATCGCACAATGCACAACGCACAATGAAGGCATTTAATTTAAAAACAACGTGTAAACAAAAACATTAGTACGGACACATGGAGCAAGGATTTCGTATCGGCGAATAGACGCCCTTAGGCGTGCCATGGTAATTTCCGAGGAAGTCTATTATCAACCATTGCGCGTTGTGCGTTGTGCGTTGCGCGTTGTAATGCTGCTTCCCGCCAAATACCCCGTAGATAGGGCAATCTGGATGTTGTAGCCGCCGGTCAGGGCGTCGACGTCGAGGACTTCGCCGGCGAAATAGAGGTTTTTGACGAGCTTGCTCTCCAGGGTTTTGGGATTGATTTCGCCGACGCTTACGCCGCCGCCCGTAACGATGCCCTTTTCGAGCGCGTCAAGGCTTTTTATCGTGAACGTCAGGCTCTTGAGCGCGTTTAGGAGAATTGCGCGCTGCGGCTTAGTTACGGAATGTACCGCCGTTTCGCCGTCTAAGCCCGCATATCCGATTATATACGAAATTAAGCTTTTTGGCAAGAGTTCGAACAAGGCATTTTTCAATTGTTTGTTTTTATATTTTTCAAAGTCGCGTAGAATGCGGGCTTCTAGCTGCGCCGCGCTGAGCCCGGGCTTTAAATCAACAGACAACCGCGCGCCCTCCGCCAAGCCGTCGCGGCTTAACAAAGAGGAAAGGCTTAGGATGCACGGCCCGGACGCACCTTGGGCGGTAAATACCATCTCGCCCAAAGGCTGCCGGTAGGTTTTACCGCCGGATGAAACCGAAACCGACACGTTTTCGAGCGAAAGCCCCTCGAGCGGCTTTACATCCTCGTGCAAAACAAGCGGGACAAGCGCGGGGCGCGGCGGGACTACGGTGTGCCCGAAGGCTTTTGCAAACCGGTACCCGTCGCCCGTGCTGCCGGTCGCGGGGTAGCTTTTGCCGCCCGTCGCGATAATTAAGCTGTCCGAAGCTAATTCCGCGCCGTCCGTCAACCGGACATGGAATTTTTGCGATTTTCCGTCGAACCAAACGGATTGAGCCTCGGCGTTTAAGCGGATTTGCGCGCCGCCGGCCAGCGCGTATTTTTTGAGCGCCGCCGTTACGTCGGAGGCTTTATCGGACGCGGGGAACACCCTGCCGCCGCGCTCGGTTTTAAGCGGGACGCCGCAGGACTCAAAAAGCCGCATGGCCTCGCGCGGAGGAAAAGCGTTTAGCGCGCTAAAGAGAAACTTGGGGTTCGTTACGGCATTTTTTTGCACGTCCGCGCCCGAACAGTCGTTGGTAAGGTTGCAGCGGCCTTTGCCCGTAATATAGAGCTTTTTCCCGGCTTTTTCGTTTTTCTCTAAGACGGCCGCGCCGCCGTATTTTAACGAGCCCGCCGCCATAAGGCCGGCCGGCCCCGCGCCGATGATGATGGTTTTGGCGGTGTTTGCCGACATACTTTTTCGCTTATACTGTAACGCGCTCATACCCTCAATTTGTCAGTTGTAATAGTATAAGCTGGTTACTCCAGCTTCACTTTCTCTCTAAGCTCCGCCAACGCCTCGTAGTGGTTGCGGTCGAGCCGCAAGGGCGTAATAGACGCGTAGCCTTGCTTTACCATCGCGACGTCGCAGTCGGTTTCGTCTGAGAAATGCGGTGTAGGCTTGCCTTTTAACTGTACGACGCCCTCCCCCGCGCTCTCGTCAAAATAATCGTCGTACCAGTTAAGCCCGGCTTTCGTAAAAGCTGCGCCGCGAAAAGGGATTTTTACGGGGTAATTGATATTGAGCAGCATCTCGCCCGCCCGTTCTTTTGCCGCGGCGTACAGGGCGGCCAGATTGCGCTTGATAAACCCCGCCGCTTCCGTATAAAACTCCCGCGCTTGGTAATGCTGCCGCGCCTCCGAAGCGCCGTGCGCGTCCGGCGCAATAAAGCCGCCCAGAGAAACGGCGATCGCGGGAATGCCTAAAAATACGCCCTCGCTTGCCGCGGCAACCGTACCGCTGTACATGATATCGCTCCCTAAATTGGGGCCTGAGTTAATACCGCTCAGCACTAAGTCCGGGCGGCGGTCTTTAAAAAGATGGATGACGGCGAACTTGACGCAGTCGGCGGGCGTTCCGCTGATTGCGTAAGATTCGACGGCATCGTACGCGGCTTTGCCGTAGCGCATATCGCGGAAAATCGTAACGGAATGCGAAAAGCCCGACCGCTCGGCTTCCGGCGCGACGATGTACAACTCATGTTCGCAGGACAAAGTTTCCGCCATGATGCGAAGCCCCGGCGCGTCGATGCCGTCGTCGTTAACGAGCAAAATCCTCATACGGGATGAACCATATGCTGCTTATCAAATATATTTTTATCGACGCCGGCGCGCGCGGCAATCCTGCGCTTAAAGAAAGGTATCGCGAGCTGGGGGAACATCGCGTGCGTTAACACATCCTCGTCCGTATCGCTGTACTCCTCGATTTCCTTGCGGTATAAATCCATTTCGGGCTTTAAGCGGTCCGCGGGGCGGCAGGTAATGCGCGGCGCGTCCCCGATGATTTTTTTGATGATTTCGGGCTTCATCTCGACGGGCAGCTTGCCGTATTCGCCCGCCACCACGTCCTTGGTTTCCTTGGTGCAAACCTTATAGCGTTCGCCGTTTAAAACGTTTAAAACCGCCTGCGTACCGACGATTTGACTGGACGGCGTAACGAGCGGCGGGTAACCGAGATCGGCGCGCACACGCGGAACCTCCTCGAGTACTTCGAGCAGCCGGTCGCCCGCCTTTTGCTGGTTAAGCTGCGAGATGAGGTTGGAGAGCATTCCGCCCGGAACCTGGTAAATAAGCGCGTTGACGTCCACCTTAAGGACTTGGGAGGATAGGTGCCCGTCGTCGGTAAGGCGTTTGGCGACCTTGTTAAAGTGCTTCGAGAGTTCGTTTAAAATATTTAAATCGATGCCCGTATCGTACGGGGTGCCTTTTAACGTGGCGACTAAGCTTTCGGTCGCGGGCTGGCTGGTGCCGTTCCCGAGCGGCGAGAGCGCGGTATCTACGATATCGCAGCCGGCCTCGATCGCTTTTAAGTTGGTCATGTCGCCCGTTCCCGCCGTATTGTGCGTGTGCAGGTGAACGGGCAGGCCCGTTTTGTCTTTTAAGCGCGCGACAAGATCGTACGCCGCGTACGGCAACAGCAGGTTCGCCATATCCTTGATGCAAATAATATCCGCGCCCATCGCCTTTAGCTCGCCCGCAAGATTCACAAAATAATCGGCGGTGTAAATCTCGCCGGTCGTATAGGAAATCGCCGCCTCGACCGTAAGCCCGTATTTTTTGCAGGACTCCGTCGCGGCGCGCATATTGCGGATATCGTTGAGCGCGTCGAAAATACGCACGACGTCGATTCCGTTTTTCTTCATGCAAAAGCAGAATTTATCGACGACGTCGTCCGCGTAATGCTTGTACCCCAGCACGTTTTGGCCTCTTAACAGCATTTGAAGCTTGGTGTTGGGAATCGCTTTGCGCAGCTTTCTAAGCCGCTCCCACGGATCCTCGTTTAAAAAGCGCAGGCACGCGTCGTACGTCGCGCCGCCCCACGCCTCGAGCGCGTAAAAGCCCGCCTTGTCCAGCAGACCCGCGACGGGCAGCATTTCGTCCGTCGTCATACGCGTCGCCGCCTGCGATTGGTGGGCGTCGCGCAAAATGGTTTCCATGATTTTTACTTTCGGCATATGAAACCTCCTTGATTCAACGCACAGCGCACAGCGCACAACGCACAATGAATGATAATACTTTCTTCCCAATGCCAAGCTATGATTTCTAAGCCGACATTGTGCGTTATGCGCTGTGCGTTGAAAAAATTGCGCGTTGTGTTTTAAATGAAAATTAAGAAATAGTAGCCAACAGCGTTCCTGTTTCGATATGGTCGCCTTTTTTGACGGCAAACGAAACTTTGCCCGCCATATGCGCGAAAATATCCGTTTCCATCTTCATGGCCTCTACCACCATGATTTTCTCTTGCGCCTTAACCGTGGCGCCCTCCGCGGCCAACAGCCTTAGCACGAGCCCGGGCATCGGCGCTTTAACGGGCGAGCCCGTCGGAGCGGCTTTGGGCGCGGGAGCGACGGGCGCGGGCGCAACCGGTGCGGGCGCGACGGATTGAACCGCGCCCGAGGCTTCCTCTACTTCGACCTCGTAAGCCGTGCCGTTAACTTTTACCGTAAATTTACGCATGCGTATAATTCCTCCGTTTTTAGGGGTAATGTTTATAATTAATAATTCGTAATTTGTAATTTGTCTAAGCCTTTCGCGGCCTTAAAAAGAAAGGCGCGGGGGGGCCGGACGGGACGGCGCGCTGTTTTTCTGATTCCAACAATAGATAAACCGCCGCGGTTATGACCGCGATTAGTTCGTTATTGTTTTCGAAAACCGGTTCCGGCTCGGGAATGATCTCCGATTCCTGCAAAACGAGTTCTATCTGCTTTTTTCGTCTAAAAAAACCCATGCTTACTCCTTGGAGAACAACAATGTAATGAGCGATAATATTTTCTTTACGATGCTTGGTATGAATTATTAACCGCCATTGTGCGTTGTGCGATGTGCGTTGTGCGTTCGTTAAGAAATTTACTTATCCTTAAACATCCTGACCGCCGCGATTAGGTACGGGCGGGAGAACGCGGGCTCGATGATGTTGTCTAAGTACCCGTCTTTGGCGACCGAAACCGCCAGCTGGTTTTCTTCGGCGTACGTTTTTGCCAGCTTTTTAACGGCGGAGTCTCTGTCTTTGGCTTTAGCCATGTCCGCCTCGTATAAAAGCTCCGCCGCCGCCATGGATTCCACCGCGCCGATTTTCGCGTTGGGGTAGGCTAAGGTATAATCGGACACGGATTTTGAAGCGAACGCGGTATAGCCCGCGCCGATTGCGTTACCCGTAATAAGCGCGATTTTTTTCATCTCCCTACTCGTCATCCAATCCATTAAATTCGAAACATTCGGTATCAGTATTCCGTTTTCCTCTGCCAAATTCGCCACAACCCCGTTACAATCGACGAGCGATATGAGCGGTATTTCATGGTAGGAACAAGTACGAATCAGTTTCTCTATTTTCTCAGCACTCGCAGAATTAATCCGCGCGCCGCCGTCTTGGTTGAACGCGAATACCCCCACGCTCATGCCGTCTAAGCGCGCAAAACCCGTAATAACTTCAGGCGCATAGTCCGCTTTAAGCTCTAAAAACGAACCCTTATCGAAAATCTCGTCAATTAAAACCTTTGCGCTTTCGCCCCCTGTCAAGATAAGGGAGGTTCGATTGGGGTCGTCGTTACTCTCAACGTCATCACAACATAATAAATTAAGCGCTTTAATTAAAATGTCCTTAAGCTCCGCGTCGGATTTGACAACCGCCGAATAAAGTCCCGTTTGCTTTTGGTGAACCGCCGCCGTGCCGACTTTGGATATATCGACTTTCGACTTTGCCGCGATAATAAACGGCGAAGCGGTGGATAATTCGGCTTTATCATAACCAATACAAATATCACAAATATAAGATAAATAGGACGAAATACCGAAGTTCTTACCCTTATTGACCAAAATTACAGGCACATTGCGATAAGCACAGGAAAGCGCGTCAAAAACTTTCGCGTACCCTTCGAGCGCCTCGATACCCTCGCCGAACCGCGCGCCTTGCGTGTCAAAAATCGCGATGACGGGCGCGTTAACTTTTTCCGCATTATTAACGAGCCGCGCGATTTTGTCCGCGCCGCGCTTGCCGATACTGCCCTTCAAGACCGCCGGATTGGTCGCGACAATCCCGACGTTTTGGCCGCTAATCGTGGCAAAGCCGCTCACAACGCCCTCGCCGTCCGCACGGCCTAGCTCCGTGTCCGAGCCGATAAAACGGTCGGTTTCGATAAAAGAGCGCTCGTCCGTTATCGTTTCGATAAGCCCAAGTACGCCGTTTTCGCTTTTTTCCAAAGCGGTAATCAATTGAGAAAGTTTGTCGTCGCCTGCCATATTCGGCCTCCCAAGTCAAAGAAATCGTCGCATATTTTGAATCGCGCAATAGTAATTTTTAAAGTAACAGAGCCGTCAATCCCAACTCTCCCCCATTATACACCCAATATACCATATTACCGCCAAACGCGCAAGCGAATTCGGCGGTTTTTAACGGCTTTTGTATAAGCATTTATTATGGGGGGATATAAAATAATAGGGGTTGGGGGTTAGGCTCCTAACGAATAGTGAATAACGAATAACTATGGATAAAGTTTTAATGTGCAAAAAAGTAATTTCTTTTGTTCCAAGCGGTTTTATGGTTTACATATTTCCTAATCCCATCCTACGTTATTCGTTATTCACTATTCGTTATTCGTTTAATAGGCAAGTTTCCAAACCTAACATAGTAGGTTTTGAAACTTGCCTATCCTAAAACTTCTTCAAATACTCAATCTCGCCCGGCCTTAGCTCACGCGATTCGCCGCGGCCCAAGCCCCCTAAGCGGATGTCGCCGACGGCGGTGCGCTTTAGGAATACGACGGGCTTGCCGATTGTTTCGAACATACGGCGGACTTGGCGGTTGCGGCCCTCGCTGATGACTACCTCAATGCGTGTCTCCCCCTCCTCGCTCGGCTGGCGGCGCACCTTGCACTTTTTGGTTTTTTCGCCGTCTAATTCCACGCCGTTCCGTAGGGTTTCGAGCAGCTCCTCCGTAATTTCTCCCTCGATTTTCGCCAGATACGTCTTAGCCAGCTCGTGGCGCGGGTGCATGACGCGGTTCGCCGTATCGCCGTCGGTCGTTAATAAAACCAGCCCCTCGGTCTCAAAATCGAGCCGCCCTACGGGAAAAACCCGCTTATCCTTATATTTTTCGGGCAGGTAATCGAGCACGGTTTTGCGGCCGCGCTCGTCGGAGGTCGTGGTGACGCAGCCCTTCGGTTTATGGAGCGCTATGTAAAGGTGCTTATGGATGGTTTGCACCTTTTTGCCGTCCAGCGTGACGCGGTCGGCGTCGGGATTAACGTCAAAAGCTAAGCCTGTTACAGCCTTTCCGTTAACCGCGACGCGCCCGTCTAAAACGAGTTGCTCGCTGGCGCGGCGCGACCCAAGGCCGCACTCGGCCAGGAATTTGTTGATACGCATATTGAAACTCCGTTTCAACGCACAGCGCACAACGCACAACGCACAATGAAGGCTAAAATTTTGTACTTATAGTGTTTACAAATCAATTTGCAAACTGATTGATAATATGAACACAAAAAAATTAACAACCGTTGTGCGTTGCGCGCTGTGCGCTGTGCGTTATTTTCAAGCCGTCCACTGCCCCGCGATGTCCTTTAACCTATCGCACAAAGACAAGGATTCGGCTGACTCTATCGTATACAATTTTGCCGTAAATAGCAACTCATTTTCAAGCAAAACCTGAATTTTCCCCGATTCTTTGCCGCACGGGACGGGCGCTTTGGCATTTTGCACCGTTTCGCAAGCGAATTGAAGCGCGGAAAGCTCGGTTTTACGCAGCGGAAAGCAAACGGATTCGGCGACGCCCAAGGCGATAGATTCGGATTTGCTTGCCGAAACGGGAAGCCTTGCGAGCGTTTCCCCCTTTTTTAAAACCTCCGTGCTGCTAAATTCGGAAAACGCGGTTTCCATCAGGCGCGCGCAGTCCTCGAACATCGGACCGCAGTTTAACACCGCGCAGACTACCTGCATATTGCTCCGCGTCGCGCTGGAAACCAAGCACCTGCCCGCCTTTTTGGTAAAGCCCGTTTTTACGCCGTCGCAACCCTCGAACGAGTTCAGCAGCTTGTTTTTGTTGACGATAACGCGGTTGTAGTCGTGCCCGTGCCACGGCGCGGAATGCTTTTTGGTGCGCACAATTTGTTGGAAATCGGGATTTTTAAGCGCGTAAGCGGAAATGAGCGCGAGGTCATAGGCGGTCGTGTAGTGATTTTGGGCGTCCAAGCCGTGCGGCGTAACGAAATTGGAATTTTGCGCGCCGATTTTTTGAGCCGTTTCGTTCATTAGCCCTGCGAATTTTTCCTTGCCGCCGCCTACAATGATTGCCAACGATTCGGCGCAGTCGTTGCCCGACTGCAGCATCAGCCCGTACAATAAATCGCGGACGCTGAGCTGTTCGCCGTGCGCTAAGTATATCGACGAGCCTTCGACCCCCACCGCGCTGTCGGGCACCTTATGCGCCGCGTCCAAATCCGGCGTATTTTCAATCACGGTAATCGCCGTCAAAATTTTGGTGGTGCTGGCGGGCGCTTGGCGGTGGTGCATATTTTTTTGGTACAACACGCGCCCCGTCGAAACCTCCAACAGCGCCATGCTCTCCGCGCTTGTGGAAACGGCGGATTGAGAGGAAGCCATAGCGTACGCGGGAAAAGAATATGCGGCAAAAAAAAAGTGAAAACGCCAAAAGCGCAGAGATAACGAGAAAGGAAAAGGCAAGAATCGTAGGGGCGCGGCGCGGCCGACGCAGTCGGCAAAAATATGCCTGTGTGCATATTTTTAGCCAAAGCGGGGAGCCGAACGGCGACCTGGTCGATGCCCTCATCGACCCGCAAAAGTTTGGATATTTGTTTTGTTTCATATGTTTTTGACTCCTTTATAATTCCCCTCCGACGGAGGGGTGGCGGCGAGGAACGAGCCGACGGGGTGGTTCTTTGCAGGAAGTCTCGCTTTGCATAAACTAACGCATATACCTATAATTCGAACCACCCCCTCACTACGCTACGCTTCGTGCCACCCCTCCGTCGGAGGGGAATTTCTTGCGTCCCTCTCTCCTCACGTCCCCCTCTCACGTCGTCCTCTCTCACGTCGCCCCCTCTCACGTCCCCCTCTCACGTCGTCCTGAGCGAATGCCGCTTTGCGGCAAAGCCGAAGGATCTCCACCCCGCCGTCGTGTTGAGCGAAGGCGCAGCGGAGCCGAAACATCTCCACCTTACTTTTTACTTCTTCTTCACTTCCTCAATCAGCTTTCCCGCGACTTCGGGAATCAAGCCCAAAATTTTGTCGAGCGTGTTTTTCTCGTCGACGTTGATAAGCTTGACGGTCTTGCCGTCGCTTACTAAAAAGCAAATCGGCGCGACGGAAAGCCCCGCGCCGCTGCCGCCCGCAAAGGGGTATTCGTTCTGCGCGGCTCTTGAGAGGTCGCTGTATTCCCCGCCGCCCGTCAAAAAGCCCATCGTAACGCGGTTAACGGGGATAATGCTCGCGCCGTCCGCCGTTTGAACGGGCGTGCCGACGATGATGTCCGCGTCGACTAATGTGCGCATTTTGGTAAACGCGTTGTCCATCACCCGCTCGACGGGGCGCTCCTGTGAGCCGGATTGTCCTAGTATCATATAATGCTCCTTTCGGAGCAGTGAATAGTAATGGAATAGTGAATAGTTTCGGCTAATTTCGCAATCAAAAGTTTGCTTACAAATAGTTACCTTAGTTATTCACTATTCGCTATTCGCTATTCACTACCCTTGACTATTCACTACCCTTACTGTTTTTCGCTTTTCTTTTTTTACCTTATCTTTTGCCGCCTTGGCCGTTGCCAACACTAACCCGTACAATATATCCGCAGGCCGTATGGAAATTTCCGCGCGCGCCGAAAAATCCAGGCGGTCGGAATAATAGTCGGGCGTAAAATTTTCCGTAATCTCCGTACCGAAGCGCGTTTTAATAAAGCCGAGAACGGAATATAGCACGATGCGGGCGGAGCCGAACGCCATCGTCGTTAAAAACGGGTCATGTTTGACGCCGAGCCGGACGTCTAGCGCGAGGTATTTGAGGCGCAAGTTGGATAAAAGCGGGTTCGATAAGTACGAAACCACGGATTGGCGGTCTTTTTTGTCCGCGCTTAAATGAATTTCGGCGCGCTTTTCGTGGTGCACCAAAATCAAATTATTGTGCGTCGGGTCTTTGCTTTCCGCGTAAAAGCTGCCCGCATAGACCGGGATTCCGAAAACGCGTATTTTAAACCCGCCCGAATTTTCGATGATTTTCGCGCTCATTTCGATCTCAATCCGAATCGGAAGCGCCGCCAGCGAGACGAGCGCTATCGCAATATAAATAAAAACAAAAACCGCCATACCTTTGGGTTAGTTTTTGAAATGACGGTAAAATATATACATGGCTTTAGGGATTAGGGATTAGGGATAGGGCGTAATGTAATTCGACGCCGCCCGTTACAATGCGTGCCGCCGCTTAACGAATAACGGCGGATGGGTTTTAAACGCACCCTAAAAACTTTACAAATCTTTACGATTCCTATACCCGGCCTTGCTGAAAAATTTTTGTTTTCGGTATACAATGCGAGCATATCAAAGTATAAGGAGAACAAAACAAAAATGAAAAAATTAGTAAGTATTTTGGCAATCGCGCTTTGTATGTGTATGGGCGTCGCTTTCGGGGCGGCTTGCAACGGGTCGGCTGATTTGACGGATTTGCAAAATCAGATTGACGCGCTGAAGCAGCAGCAGCAAAACCAAAAAAAGGCTATCGAGGACATTCAGGATCTTCTCGACATTGAAAGGCCGCCCGAGCAACCCGAGATTCCCGCAGAAACGAGCAATATTTTGGTCGTTTCCCGCGAGGCCGGCAGCGGAACGCGCGACGCCTTTCAAGGCTTGGTGAAGGACACCCGGGCGGGCAGCCCGACTCAAAACGCGACCTTAGCAAAGGACAAAGACGGCAATAATTACACCTCGTCGCCTTACGTCATCTCAATGTCCGAGCAGTCGGTCACCAACAACGTTCTGACTATCATCGCAAGCAATCAGAATTCCATCGGGTACGTAGGTATGGCCTCGGCGAACGATACGGTCAGAACCGCCAAGATTAACGGCGCGGCGCCCTCCGACGCCACCGTTTTGGACGGCAGCTACAAGCTCCAGCGCCCGTTTGTCGTGATGATGAATAAAAACGTACCGGCCTTGTCTGGCGCCGCCGACTTTGCCGGCTTTATGCAAAGCTCCCAGGCGCAGGACGTCGTTACGGCGCAAAAGCTTGTCAAACAGGTAAACGGCGTTTTAGGCGCGACGACCGCTAAGCCCGCTTATACCGCCCCGACAAGCAACCCTTTTACCACCGGCGACAACGCCACGGTTATACTCAGAGGCTCCTCCTCGATGGAAAGCCTGCTGAACGCGCTTATCGCGGAGTATAAAAAACTGAATACCTGGGCCAACGATTCGATGTTCGATATAGAAGTGCTGGGTTCCAGCGCCGGCCAAAACGCGGCGAGGGACGATACGAAGGGCAACGTTATCGGCCTGTCCAGTTCCGCCTGGAGCCACGATAACGTCAATCAGTTCAATATCGCGCTGGAGGGCGTCGCGGTTATCCTCCATAAAAATAACCCTTGGATTCCCGCCGACAATCTGACGATTAACGACTTGTTCGACATTTACACGGGCAAAGCATTGAGATTCGCCAGCCTTACCCACGTAGTGTAAAAACGCGTATAAGCTTAAAAAAAGAACCCCTCCGCCGGCGAATCCGGGAAGCTTCTTTGCTTCCCGGATTCGCTTAGCCATTTTGAGTCCGCTATGTTTAAAACAAACAAACAAAAAAATAAGCCGCAGGAAATTATTTTTAAAATCATTTTTTTAATTGCCGCGATATTTTCTATCGTGGCGGTTTTGACGATTTTGTTATTTTTGCTGATACAAGGCTTCCCCGCGCTCGCCAAAATCGGCCCAATCGAGTTCATTTTCGGCGAAAACTGGTACCCCCATAAAAACGATACCTTCGCGGATCCCGAGATCGATGGCAGCTACGGCATATGGAGCATGATTGTCGGCTCGGTGTACGCGACGGCGGGCGCGCTGCTGGTGGGCGGCGTACTGGGCTTTTTTACGGCCGTTTTTCTCGCAAAATTCTGCCCCGCAAGGCTAAAAAAGGTACTGACGCAGGTCGTCAACCTGTTGGCGGGGATCCCCTCGGTCGTTTACGGCTTCTTCGGCATGATGATTCTGTTGCCCGAAGCCGCGCTCGGCAGATTCAGCGAAACGGGCTATGGCTTCGGCGTCGCCGCCGTCAGCATCATATTAGGCATTATGATACTGCCCACCGTGGTCGCGCTTTCAAAAACCAGCATCGAGGCGGTGGACGCATCCTATTTCGAGGGCGCGGTCGCGTTGGGCGCGACAAAATCGCAGGCCGTTTTCCGCGCGGTCGTCCCGTCGGCGAAAAGGGGTATCTTCGCCTCGTTGATTTTAGGCGTCGGCAGGGCGCTTGGGGAAACGATGGCGGTTATTATGGTCGCTGGGAACGGAGCGCGGATTCCTACAAGCCTCTTTGTGCCTTTCCGCACCATGACCGCGAATATCGTAATGGAAATGGGTTACGCGGGCGAGCTGCAAATGGGCGCGCTGATAGCGACCGGCATCGTATTGTTGGTCTTCATCATGCTGGTCAACGCGGCGTTCACGCTGGTCGCCGGAGAAAACGCCGGTACGCGCGGCGGGTTATTCGCGTTTTTGTTCGGGAAGCTAAGGGGAAGCGTGCGGGAAAGGCCCGCCGCGAGCGGAAGCGAAACGGCCGCCAAACACACGAAGCGCGCGTTTCTTGCCAAAAGCGGCGCGGCGTTGAAAGCCGTCGGCGGGAAGCTTTACGCCGCGTGGAAATTCATGCTGGGGAAGCTTCCGGCAATCATGAAGTATTTCGCCGCCGTTTGCACCTGCGCCGCCGTCGGCGCGCTCTTCGCAATCGTGTCGTTTATATTAATAAAGGGAGTCCCGCATTTAAGCGCGCAATTGCTGTTCACCCCTTACGAAATCGGCGGCGCCCCCTCGATACTGCCCTCTATCGCCGCAACGCTGATGCTCATAGCGCTTACCGCGGTCATCGCGTTCCCGCTGGGGATTTTTACCGCGATATATTTGGCGGAATACCCAAAAAGGGGCAGCAAGTTCGTCAAGGTCATCCGCTTTTTCGTAGATACCCTCGCGGGTATTCCGAGTATCGTTTTCGGCTTGTTCGGGCTCCTCTTCTTTTGCAATTTTCTGGGCTTCGGGCAATCCATCCTCGCGGGCTGCTTAACGGTTTCGCTGATGATTATCCCCACGACCGTGCGCGCGACGGAGGAGGCTTTAAAAGCCGTGCCCGATTCGTTTCGC
>Ga0123353_10002352_pt1 | contig 23483 bp, 19 predicted proteins | sample TergutLab28metaG_3_FD_92763 | JGI IMG/M metagenome (GOLD analysis project Ga0123353, IMG submission 92763) | Labiotermes labralis P3 segment gut microbial communities from Petit-Saut dam, French Guiana - Lab288 P3 | ecosystem: Host-associated > Arthropoda: Insects > Digestive system > Gut ... | reverse complement strand
TCCCACTGAGCATGGAAACAAGCAATTGAATTTACAGGCGAAGAGAAAGTTGCTTCGAAGCATGTCAAGCCCGCCCTCGCAGGAATGAAATCATTCGCCGGGCGGGCTTAGTATTATCCGTTGAGTCAAATCGTTATGCAGTGATAGCGTTAGTTCGTTTATCTCTTTAGGGGGTGGGCTAACCACCTGTCAACACAGTAGCTTGAATGAGAGCTGCGGCGATTTTGGGACAAAAGGGGATGGTTCATCCGTCTTATCGTTGTCTTGGGTTTATAAAAACCCCCGCCAAGCGGGCAGTTCTTCCTGCGCCTGCGCGTAGCCCAGAGCGTAGTTTTCGCGAAGGATCCCCATATCCAAGGTCGTGCTTTTCGCGAGCATCACGCGCGGGCGGAACACGTACGCGCTGCCGTCCTTTTCCAGCGCGTCGATCTCGTCCAATATGGCGTTGTAATAGCCGTATCGTTCGAGCATGCGCCCTGCGACGGTTTTGTGTCGGCCGCAAAGCGCCTTGATGAGGGCGGGGCGTTTGCTCGGGCTTTTTCTGTAGCCCGGGGGCTGCGTCAGGACGATGAAGAATTTTTTATAACCGTCTTTCTTCGCGCGCTCGAGCAGAATGCCGCGGCTGTCGGCTATGCCGCCGTCAAGGTAGACGTGCCCGTCGAAGCTTACCGGGCGCATGAAAAGCGGCATCGTGGAGCTTGCGCGGGCGCGGTTCATGAGGTCCTGCATGGTCTTCATGTCGTCCTTGCCCCAGCAGACGGACCCTCCGGTGTCGCGCTCGTAAGCCTCTATGTGTATCCTCGCGGGGTTCTCCGCGAACGTCTCGAAGTCGAACGGCAGGGCTTCTCCGGGCAGGCAGGCTTTATTGTATATGAACTCGGCGTTGAAATAGCCGCGCCCGAGCAGGAAGCCGCCCCAGCCGGCCGCGCCGGGCGTCTCGAAAAACTCGACAAAAGACGCCCGCGAGCGCCATTTGTCCCTTGAAATATAGTTGCCCGCGTGGCTCGACCCGGCCGAAATGCCGTAGACGTCGGCGAATTCGATCCCTTCCTCGAGCAGGGTCACGACCACGCCGGCGGTGTGGCTTGCGCGCATTCCGCCCCCCTCGAATATTAATGCCGTATCCTTTATTATCATGCGGACATTGTAACACAACCGAAGATTTAACATTCTCCGCAAGTCAAAGCCTTGGGTTTTCGAGTGGTTTTTATTATATAATTACGCCATGGGGAGATTGTTAATTATCAGTTTTGACGCGGTCGCGGACAGCGTATGGAAAAGTGCGCCGGAGAGCTGCCGCAATATAAAAGCGTTTACGTCGTCCGCGGAAACCTTTACGGGGGTCCGCTCCGTGTTCCTTTCGAACACGTACCCGATCCACTGTTCAGTGGCTACGGGAAAGCCGCCGCGCGATCACAAGGTCCTGAATAACGTCGCGCCGTTTCCCGTGCCGCACCCGAAGTGGACGATCAGCGCGTCCGCCATCAAGGCCCGCGCGATCTGGCAGGCGGCGGCGGAAGCCGGGCTGAAGGTCGCGTCGTTCCTGTGGCCGTGCACAGGGGGCTCGCCGCATATAAGGTGGAATATCCCGGAAATTCCGCCCGTGCCCGGCCAGAACCAAATAGCGGCAAACCTTAAGGAAGGCTCGAAGCTCCTGCAGCTCGGCGTCATCCTCAGGCACGGGGATCTGGTCAGGAAGGTCTCTATGGGCACGGTCGACGAACTGACGACGGTCTGCGCAGCGGACATACTAAGAAGGAAGCGCCCGGACCTTACGCTCGTCCACCTAACGCGCACAGACTACCTCGGCCACGAGCTCGGCCCGGGCCCCGAGACCTCCGCGCTCATGCACGAGGCCATCGACAAAAACCTCGGGGCGCTGCTCGACGCCGCAGGCGAAGATACGGAAGTCATCGCCATGTCCGACCACGGCTGCAAGGCGGTCCACACAGATATTATCCCGAACGACCTGCTGAAAGAGATGGGGCTGTTCGGCGAGGGATGCTTTTTCGAGTGCTGCGGCGGGAGCGCTTTTCTGCACGCGGCGGCCCTGCCCGAGCCAAAGCTGCTCGCAGTAAAGGAAAGGACGGCCGGGCTCGAAGGCTTTTCGCGCTTCCTCGCGGAAGATGAGATGAGCGAGTCGGGAAGGGCCGGTCTCCCGTTCGGGTTCGGGCTCGCGCAGGGTTACTCTGCGGAGGCCGTGCCGACAGGCCATAAGGGAAATCACGGCTATCCTTTGGATATGCCGGATTATCATGTTTTTTACGCGGTAAGAGGGCGGGGTTTTTCGCCCGGGGCGAAGCGGGAGGGGGGCAGCCTTTTGGACATAGCCCCTATCGCCGCGTCTTTGCTCGGAGTCGATATGGATAAGGAGAGGAGTGCGAAGTGAAACGTTTTAACCGTACGGAAAAAAGCTGGATAATGTACGACTGGGCCAATTCGGTCTTCGCCACCATTATGATGGCGGCGGTGTTCAGCGCCTTTTTCACCGGCATGGTGACCGACCCCAGAGGCGGTGACTACTGGTGGAGCATAGGCACCACCATTTCGGTGTTGATCGTGGCCGTGATGGCGCCCGTCATCGGCTCGTTCGCGGACTACAAGGGAAACAAGAAGAAGCTCTTCGTGTTCTTCTTCGCGCTCGGCCTGGTATTCACGGGCTTCTGCGCATTCACGGACGAATGGCAGTTTTTGCTGGCGGGCTATATACTCGCTCACGTTGGGTTTTCGGGCAGCTGCCTCATAAACGACAGCTTCCTGCCGGATGTGACCGTGCCCGACAGGATGGACATGCTGTCCGGCTGGGCCTACGCCATGGGCTATATCGGCGGCAGCACGATCCCGTTCATTATCAGCATAGTCCTTATCCAGTTCGGCGAGAATTTCGGGCTCGACACGGTCGCGGCTGTCAAGGTCTCGATACTCATGACGGTCGCCTGGTGGGGGCTGTTCACAATCCCGTTCCTTAAGAACGTCCATCAGGTCCACTACATAGAAAAACCGAAGGACGCCGCCGTCCGCCAGGTCTTCACGAATATCGGCAAGACGGCGCGAAAGATATTCGCGAACAAGGGCCTGTTCCTGTTCATCATCGCGTACTTCTTCTACATCGACGGCGTGGGGACGATCATCAGCCTCGCGACGAGCTACGGCACGACGCTCGGCCTCGGCATGGTCGGCATGATACTCGCGCTCCTTGTGACGCAGTTCGTGGCCTTCCCGTTCAGCATCATTTTCAGCCGCCTCGCACTGAAGGTCGGCGCGCTCATGATGCTGATTTGCGCGGTCATCGTGTACTTCGTCATCTGCATAGTCGGGTTCTTCATGGGCTTTTTAATAGAGCGCGTCGAGATCCCGCTGAAGCTCGACGTGCTGGCCTCGGCCGGCGCCGCGATAGAGCCGACGACAAACCTGACCGTCATCAACTCGGCCTTGATGGGGGCGGGCGTCCCCGACAGCGCGTGGATAACGGACCCGTCGTACCTCGCGGCCATCGGCACGTCGACAATGCTGTTCTGGGTGTTGGCCATAATGGTCGGGACCGTGCAGGGCGGAATACAGGCGCTGTCGCGTTCGTATTTCGGAAAACTCGTGCCGCCGGAAAACGCGGGCGAGTTCTTCGGCTTCTTCGAGATATTCGGCAAGTTCGCCGCGATCTTAGGCCCGCTGCTCTACGCCATGACAAAGGGCATTACGGGCCGCAGCTCATTCTCGATACTCGCGATCATCGCGCTCTTCGCGGTCGCGCTTATCATAATGCTGAAGGGCAGAAAACAGATGGAGGACCGCCCGGCGTAAGACATAATGGGGACGTTTCTATTATGTCCCGCTGGGACATAATAGAAACGTCCCCATTATGTCTCCTAGTCTCCCAGCGTGGCGACCATGATGGCCTTTATGGTGTGAAGGCGGTTTTCCGCCTCCTCGAAGACGACGGAGTTCTTGCCGGAGAACACCTCGTCCTCGACCTCACGGATGTCGTAGCCGAGCTTGAACTGCTCCTTCGCCGTCTTCGTCTCGAAATCGTGGTACGCCGGCAGGCAGTGCATGAATATCACGTCCGCATTGCCCGTGGCCTCGAGCATCTCCTTCGTGACGCGGTAAGGCGTCAGCAGCCGGACGCGCTCGGGGATCTTGTCCTCTTCGCCCATCGACGCCCATATGTCCGTATAGATGACGTCGGCGCCTTCGAGGCAGGCGGGGTCGGAGCTCCATTCGATCACCGCGCCCGTAAGGCCCGCGGCCGCCCGGGCGCGCGCGACTATCCCCTCGTCGGGCGCCAACTCCGCAGGCCCGTAAGCCGTGAAATGAAGCCCGGTCTTCGCCGCGCCGTACATCCAGGCGTACGACATGTTGTTCCTTATGTCGCCGCAAAAGACGACCTTGATCTCTGAGAAAGGCTTCTGGATAAACTCCTCGATGGTCATGAGGTCGGCGAGTATCTGCGTCGGATGGTCGTCGTCCGTGAGCCCGTTCCACACGGGCACGCCGGAGTACTTCGCCAGATCGTCCACGATAGACTGCGAGAAGCCGCGGTACCCGATGCCGTGATAGTATTTGCCGAACAACTGCGCACTGTCCTTTGCGCTTTCCTTGCTCCCGAAATGCGACGTGCCCGGCCCGGTATAGACGACGTGCGCCCCCTCTTCGATCGCGCCGACTTCGAAGGAGGATCTTGTCCTCGACGACGTTTTTTCAAAAATCAATAGTATATTCTTGCCCGAGAGCGAGCGGCCTCGCTCTCCCTCCGCGCGCTTTTCCTTCAGCTCCGCCGAGAGGTCGAGCAAATATCGGATCTCATCCGGGGAAAAATCCATCAATGTGAGAAAGCTGCGCCCTTTTAAATTAATATCCATTTACGTACCTCCAAAAAAGATATTTTATCACAAGTAATGGTGTATTATTAGCTTATGGAATTCACTACATTCATAATAATTTTCTTGCTTGCGATCGTTGTCTCGAATGTTTTGGGCAGCGCGTTCCCGTCCTTGCCGCTTTCGCTTATACAGATCGGCTTCGGCGTGCTCATCGCGCTGACTGCCCTCGACACGACGATAGAGCTAAACCCCGAGATCTTCCTCGGCGTGCTCGTAGCCCCGCTTTTGTACCGGGAGGCCGAGGAAACGGACATCGGCTCAATGTGGAAAGTGCGCAAGGAAGTCGTTTTCATGGCGTTCGCGCTGGTCTTCGTCACGGTGCTCGTCATAGGTTTTTCGCTGAATTACTTCGTCGCCGTCATACCGCTCGCCGCGTGTTTTTGCCTCGGCGGCATCCTCGGGCCGACGGACGCGATCGCGGTGAACTCGATGTCGAAGCGCATCAACATCGACGACAGGGTCATGAACATCCTCAAAGGCGAGTTCCTCATCAACGACGCCTCGGGCGTCATCTCGTTCAATTTCGCGGCTATCGCGCTCACGACGGGCGCGTTTTCCCTCGGCAGGGCGAGTCTTTCGTTCGTCTTAGTCTGCCTCGGCGGGCTGGCTGTCGGATTCGTCATCGGGACGCTGAAAAACTTCATACTAAGGGCGCTGAGGCGGGCGGAGATCCACAACACGGCCGCCTTTGTAATAATCGAGCTGCTCACGCCGTTTATCTGTTTCTTCATCGCCGAGGCCATAGGCGTGTCGGGCATCATCGCGGCGGTTACCGCCGGCCTGAGGCAGGCCCTGCAGCTGAGGCGCGTAGAGCTGTTCGAGGCGCGCTTCGCGGTCGTGAAAAAATCTCTCTGGGACATGATCTCGGTTGTGTTCAATTCTTTCATTTTCATACTGCTCGGCTTCGAGCTGCCGCTCGTGGTGGCGCACGTGCGCGGGCATGAAGAATACTCGATCAGTTACGCCATGGTCATCGGGCTGGTCGTGATCTTCGTGGTCTACGCCGTCCGCTACGTGGGGGTCCTCGTCGCGGCGCACGAAATGCCGGGGGGCACTCTGAAGGAAAGGACGCGAAACCGCTTCATCCTCGTTTTTTCCGGCGCGAAAGGCACGGTGAGCCTCGCGATCGCTTTTGCCCTGCCTGTAACGCTCGCGGGTGGCCTGCCGTTCAACGAGCGCGATTTCGTCATGTTCATCGCGGCGTGCGCGATCATTTACTCGCTCATCATAGCGACGGTCGTGCTGCCGCTGATTGCTGTGCCGAAGAAAAACGACGCGCGAAACGATGGCATGATAATGGTCATGAACAGCATAATAAAGCGCGTGGAGAAGAGCGGCAGCGAGGGCAGCGGCGCGGTGCTCATGCGCCTTAAACGTAGGCTGTTTGAGCTGAAGCTCGAGGACTACGGGATCATGGAATTGCGCAAGTACCCAAAGGTACGAAAAGAGTATTTGAATACCGTGGCGCAGGTGCTCGAGAATAAAATCGAGGCGGGAAAATACTCAAAAAAGGAGGTCGCCGATTATTACAGCGTTTTCGCCCTGCTGGGAGAATACCGGCACGATACGGACCTGCCGCGCAGGCTGCCCGGCAAGGGGCGGCTTTCGCCCTTCCACCTCTTCGACGCGGGCAGAACGCAAATAAGGCGCGAGGACGCGGAAACCGCGCTTCAGGGAATAGGGATGGAGCGCGTCGAGGAGATGTTCTGGGAGAGCATGGACGCCGCCATATCGATACTCGACAAGAATTACGAAGGCGTCGAAGAACTCCTGCTGTCGCGCGTCGTGGAGGAGCGCATCGACTCCGTCAATCACATCATCAAGCGCGTGTTCGGCTCGGATTCGCTCTATGAGTTCAATGTCAGCTACAACCGCGAGATGAAAGACAGCTACGAGATCGAACGCGAAGTCGTCGCAGAATTTGAAAAAGACGGCCGCATCAGCGAAGAGGAGGCCGATAAAATAAGGATCGAGATCAATATGCTCGAAAACTTCATGATAGAGGAGATCCAAAACGACGACGCCGCGAAGCTTTTGTCAAACATCGCGAAGCGGCGCCGGGATTCCCATAAAAACAGGCAGGAGAAGAAAAACAAATGAACGAAGAGTTATTGCAGTATTGCCCTGACGGGGCGGAGATAGAATCCTTTTATGAGGGCCGCTCGACGCGCGCGCAGGAGATCTTCTCGTGCAGGTATTTCGCCGAAGCGGGCGCGTACCGCTTTTGCCTTTGGGCGCCGAACGCGAAATCCGTGAGCCTCGTAGGCGACTTCAACGACTGGGACTCGGCGGCGGACCGAATGGAGAGGCATCACGGGCTGTGGCTCTGCTTCTCTGAGAGCGCGAAGGCGGGCGACAATTACAAATACCGCATCGAGGGGGCGGACGGCGTTTTCACGAACAAGGCCGACCCGTACGCGGCCCACGCGGAGACGCCGCCGGGCACGGCCTCCAAGGTATGGTGCGCGGAAGGCTACGAGTGGGGCGACGACGAATGGCTGAGGGCGCGCGAGACGGCCGACCTTCTGCGCAAGCCGGTGTCGATCTATGAGCTTCACCCGGGCTCGTGGCGCCTTAAAGAGGGCTACGCGTTCCCGTCCATAAGGGAAGTCGCGGACGAGCTCTGCGCCTATGTGAAGGACATGGGCTTTACGCACGTCGAGCTGATGCCCGTGAACGAGTTCCCGTTCGACGGTTCCTGGGGTTATCAGGTCACGGGGTTTTTCGCGGTAACGAGCCGCTTCGGGACGCCGCAGGACTTCATGTACTTCGTGGACGTGATGCACAGGGCCGGGATAGGGGTCATCGTCGATTGGGTGCCCGCGCATTTCCCGAGGGACGCGCACGGCCCGGCGCACTTCGACGGCACCTGGCTCTATGAGCACAAAGACCCGCGCCGCCGCGAGCATCCACTGTGGGGGACCTACGAATTCAACTACGGCAGGCCGGAGGTCGTGTCGTTCCTTATGTCGAGCGCGATGAACCTCATCGAGACATACCACGTCGACGGTCTGCGCGTCGACGCCGTGAGCTCCATGCTGTATCTGGACTACGGCCGCGACGGGGACTTCGCCCGCAACAAGGACGGCGGGAACGTCGATCTCGAGGCCGTCGAATTCATCAAAAAGCTAAACGCTGAGGCGCTGGGCTCATACCCCGGCGTCGTGACCGTGGCCGAAGAGGCGACCACCTTCCCGCTCGTCACGAAGCCCCCTTATGACGGCGGCCTCGGTTTCACATTCAAATGGAATATGGGATTCATGCACGACACGCTCGATTTCATGAGGTGCGACCCTTACTTCCGGCACGGCTCGCACGACAAAATGAGCTTCTCGATGCACTACGCGTTCTCCGAAAACTTCATCCTGCCGTACTCGCACGACGAGGTCGTCCACGGCAAGGCGTCGATGATAGACAAGATGCACGGGGACTACGACACGAAATTCGCCGCGCTGAAAACTCTCTATGGCTGGCTTTACGGGCATCCGGGCAAAAAATTATTGTTCATGGGATCCGAGTTCGCGCAGTTCATCGAGTGGGATTACAAGAAAGAGCTCGACTGGTTCCTGCTCAAGTACAAAAGCCACGCGGGCGTCCTCGCCTGGGTGAAGGCGCTGAACGCGCTGTACAAGGGGCAGCCGGCGCTCTACGGCGGGGATGACGGATGGGACGGCTTTCAGTGGCTCTGCGTGGAAGACCGCAGGAACAGCGTCTTCGCCTTTATGCGGCGGGCCGGCGGGGATCGAGTAGTTTGTGTGTACAATTTTTCCGAGGAGAGCTTTACGGATTACGAGCTAGCCCTGCCTGAGCCCGGCAGGCTGACGCTGCTGCTTTCAAGCGAAAGCGCGAAGTTCGACGGGCGCAAAGACAAGTCTCAGCCGCTCGCGAAGAAGGGGCTTAAAACGCGGGCCAAGGAACTAAACGGGCTGCCCTGTTCGGCGGTCATTGCCCTACCGAAAAACACAGCCCTGTTTTATAGCTTCACTGCCTGACGCGAGTCGGGGCTCGGCCTTACAGCCCGGGATAGATCTTTTTGCCGAATGTGCCGTTGACCACTATCGCTGAGGCCACGTATATTCCGAGGGAGCCCGATATCAGCAGCGCCCAGGCCGCTATGATAAGCGCGGGCGACTTCGCGATGAGGCCCATGTCGGCAAAGGCTATGAGCGGCAGGGCCACGTCGAGCACGATGACGACTATCGAAAGCAGGTTGAACCGCTTGCAGAATGCGGGCGTCCACAGCAGCACTATGATAAAGAGCACGAGCCACGCGTATCCGTCGAGCCTCGTGTCGATCGGCGCGCCGTCGGCGATGGCCCTGTATTTCAAAAACATCTCAAGCCCTCCGGTAAGCATGAAAAATCCGGAGAAGAACAGAAACAGGTTTCCGCCCGCGATATTGCGGTTTTTGAGGTCGACGATGCCGACTACTATTTGGATCGTAAAGCCGCCGACGAGCCAGCATCCCAATAGGGGCAGGGCCGTGTGGTCTACCTTCCCGGTGAAAACCGCGAAGAAGCAATAGCAGGCGACCGCGTAAGCGACAAGGCCTGCAGGGGATGGGTTGGACCAGTCTTTGGTCTCTACTGTAACGATTTGTTTGTTGTCTTCCTGTTTGATCTCTTCCAAGTCGTACTCCTTTCGGCCCTTCGGGATCTGATGCCAATTGTTTGCCAATTCTGTTCAGTATAACAACAGCGAAAGTGAATTACAATTGATATTTTTTGTGATAGAATTTCACCATATGGCCGGGAGAAAGGGAGTCCCGGTTTTGGAAAGGAGTTTTTCAGCATGGCCAGATATTTCACTTCGGAATCCGTTACGGAAGGGCATCCGGACAAGCTTTGCGATCAGGTGTCGGACGCTATTCTTGACGCAATGATCGCGCAGGACCCGAGGAGCCGCGTAGCGGTCGAATCGGTGACGACGACGGGGATCGTGATGGTCGCCGGGGAGGTGACGAGCGAAGCGTATGTAGACATCCCGAGTCTTATCAGGGACGTAGTACGGGACATCGGTTACACAAAAAGCGAGTACGGCTTCGACGCCGACACATGCGCGGTACTGACCGCTATCCACGAGCAGTCCACGGATATCGCCGGGGGCGTGGACTCGGCTCTCGAGGAGAGAGAGGGCAACGAGGGCTTCGGCGACGTCGAGGCTATCGGGGCGGGCGACCAGGGAATCATGTTCGGGTTCGCGTGCAAGGAGACGGAGTCTCTTATGCCGCTGCCTATCACGCTCGCGCACGACCTTTGCCGCAAGCTCGCGAGCGCGCGCAAGGCGGGAGAGATCGGGTTCCTGAGGCCCGACGGCAAGTCGCAGGTCACGGTCGAGTACGACGGCCTGAAACCCGTCGCGGTCACGGGCGTGCTTATATCGACTCAGCACGATCCTGACGTAGGGCAGGAAGAGATACGGCAGGAGCTGATAGAAAAAATCATAAAGCCCGTGATACCCGAGGGGCTTTTAAGGGCTGACACAAAATACTTTATCAATCCGTCGGGCCGTTTTGTCATAGGCGGGCCGAACGGCGACTCGGGCCTGACGGGCCGCAAGATCATCGTCGACACGTACGGCGGTTACGCGAAGCACGGCGGCGGCGCATTTTCGGGCAAGGACCCGACGAAGGTTGACCGCTCGGCGGCGTACGCGGCGCGGCACGCGGCAAAAAACATCGTCGCGGCGGGGCTTGCGGAGCGCTGCGAGATCGAGCTTTCGTACGCCATCGGCGTAGCTGAGCCGATGTCATATATGGTCGAGACCTACGGCACGGGGGCTCTTTCTGACGAAAAGCTCGCGGGGATCGTAAAGCAGGCGTTCGACCTCAGGCCGGGAGCGATCATCAGGGACTTCGACCTGCGCAGGCCGCTTTATCGGCAGACGGCCGCGTACGGTCATTTCGGCAGGACCGACATCGACCTGCCGTGGGAAAAACTCGACAAGGTCGAACTGCTGCAAAAGCTCGCTAAGGATCTTTAAACATGAGTCTTATCGTCGCGAAATTCGGAGGTTCTTCGGCGGCCGACGGGATCCAAATACGGAAGATCAAGGCCATCGTCGAAAGCGACCCCGGAAGAAGGTTCGTGGTCGTTTCGGCGCCCGGCAAGAGGTTCTCGGCCGACAGCAAGATCACGGACATGCTCTACCTTATCAAGACGCAGGTGGACATCGGGGCGCCGTACGAGCAGGTGCTGCAAGTAGTCAAAGAGCGCTATCTCGGGCTTGAGGCTGACCTTCAAGTAAACGTGGGGGTGGCAGAAGAGTTCTCGGTCATCGAGGAAAACCTCAAGGCCGGCGCGAGCGCGGACTATCTGGCGAGCCGCGGCGAATACCTTTCCGCGAAAATCGTCGCCGCGTTCCTCGGCTACGAATTCATCGATACCGCGGGGCTGGTGCTGTTCAACGAAAAGGGGAAGTATCTTTCGGAAGAGACGAACGAAGCCCTGTCCGGCGAACTGGTAAAGCACGACCGCGCCGTCCTGCCGGGGTTTTACGGCACTATGCCGGACGGGTCAGTAAAGACCTTCAGCCGCGGAGGTTCGGATATCACGGGGGCGCTCGTGGCAAGGGCCGCGCAGGCCGACGTCTACGAAAACTGGACGGACGTCTCGGGATTCCTCATGGCAGACCCGAAGATAGTCGACGACCCGAAAGCCATCAAGGACATCAGCTACAAGGAGCTCAGGGAACTTTCGTATATGGGCGCGACCGTGCTCCACGAGAACGCGATCTACCCCGCGAGGGTCGCGGGCATACCGATCAACATCCGCAACACGAATATGCCCGACGATCCCGGCACATTTATTACAGCCAACGACTCACACGAAAACGGGCAGATCATCACGGGCATTGCCGGAAACAAGGACTTCACGGTTATCGGCGTGTACAAAAATATGATGAGCAACGAGATCGGGTTCATCAAGCTCATACTGTCGATACTCGAGGATTACAAGATCCCGATCGAGCATATCCCGTCGGGCATAGACACCGTGTCGCTCGTCATCGCGAATAAATACCTCGATGACAAGCTCGGCGACCTGATCGAGGAATTCGAAAGGAAGCTCGGCGCGGACAGTATCGAAATATTTGAAAATATGTCTCTAATAGCCACGGTCGGGCACGGCATGTCTTCCGTCCCCGGCGTCGCGGCGAAGCTGTTTAATTCCCTGACGCAGGCAGGCGTAAACATTCGCATGATCGATCAGGGATCGAGTGAAATGAACATTATTGTAGGCGTCGAAACGAAAGACTTTGAAACTGCGATCCGCGCGATTTACAACGCGTTCGTCGATTAAGGCGCCGGACATGGAGGCGGATCATGGGGCTTTTTGACAAAATCCTTCCCGACCTGAATAAGCGAGAGGTGGCAAAGCTCGAGAAGCTTGCCGAGAAGGCGCTTGTGCTTGACGAGCAGATGCAGGCGCTGTCGGACGCCGAGCTGCGCGCGAAGACGGACGAGTTCAGGGCGCGGCTTGACGGTGACGATTCGGCGGAGGCGCTGACGGCGTTGCTTCCCGAGGCGTTCGCGGTGTGCCGCGAAGCGGCCTGGCGCAGCCTCGGCATGAAGCACTTCCCGGTACAGATCGTCGGCGGCATCGCGCTCCACAACGGCAACATCGCCGAGATGAAGACGGGCGAAGGCAAGACGCTCGTCGCGACGCTTGCGGCCTACCTCAACGCGCTGTCGGGAAAAGGCGTACACGTCGTGACGGTCAACGACTACCTCGCGCGGCGCGACATGGAGTGGATGGGCAAGCTCTACACATTCCTCGGACTCACGGTCGGTTGCGTCATCCACGACATCCAGCCGGGCACCGAGGAACGCAAGGCCGCTTATATGGCCGATATTACCTACGGGACGAACAACGAATTCGGCTTCGACTTCCTCAGGGACAACATGGTCAAGTACAAAGAGCAGATGATGCAGAGGCCGCTGAACTTTGCCATAGTCGACGAGGTCGACAGCATACTTATCGACGAGGCGCGCACGCCTCTCATTATTTCGGGTCAGGCCGCGAAGTCGACTGAAATGTACACGAGGGCCGACCGCTTCGTAAGGACGCTGAAGGCGGCGCCGCCGAAAGAGTCTCGCCAACGCACGCTCATACCGTCGCAGAACATCGACGACGAGATAGAGGAACTGGGCGACTTCGTGCTCGACGAAAAGGACAAGAAGATCAACCTTACGGGCCGCGGCAATAAGAGGGCGGAGGATTCGTTCAAGGTCGAAAACCTCTCCGACCCGCAAAACATGGAAATCAACCACCACATCATGCAGGCGCTGAAGGCGAACTTCATCATGAAGCGCGACGTCGACTATGTGGTGAAGGACGGCGAGATCATCATCGTCGACGAGTTCACGGGCCGCCTCATGTTCGGACGGCGTTATAGCGAAGGCCTGCATCAGGCCATCGAGGCGAAAGAGGGGCTTCAGGTCAAGAACGAGTCGATGACGCTCGCGACCGTCACGATACAGAACTATTTCCGCATGTACCAGAAGCTATCGGGCATGACCGGCACGGCGAAGACCGAAGAGGAAGAATTCGTCGACATCTACAATATGAACGTTATTACGATACCGACGAACAAGCCGATCGTAAGGGACGACATGGACGACGCCGTCTATCCGTCCGAGAGGGGTAAGTTCGAGGCTATCGTCGACGACATCGTCGAATCGCACAAAAGCGGGAGGCCCGTGCTTGTCGGCACCATCTCGATAGAAAAATCGGAAAAGATCGCGGACATGCTGAAGAAGCGCGGGGTCAAGCACAATATCCTGAACGCGAAGCACCACGAACAGGAGGCGCGCATAGTCGCCGAGGCGGGGCGCATGAACATGGTCACGATCGCGACGAACATGGCAGGCCGCGGAACCGACATTATTCTCGGGGGCAACCCGGATTTCGAGGCGAAGCAGGAGATGCGCAAGGAAGGCTACGACGAGGAAGCGATTTCGTTCGCGGCGTCCTTCGTGCCGCTCGAGACCGAGGAACTGATAGAGGCCCGTCGGAAATACACTGAATACTACGGGAAGTTCAAGGAGGAGCGCGCCGGCGAGCAGCGCGAGGTCGTCGAACTCGGGGGGCTCCACATCATAGGCACGGAACGCCACGAGTCGAGGCGTATAGACAACCAGCTCCGCGGCCGCGCCGGCCGCCAGGGCGACCCGGGTTCGACGAGGTTCTACATCTCGATGGAGGACGAGCTCTTAAGGCTCTTCGGCGGTGAGCGCATGCAGACGCTCGTAGGCAGGCTCGGGGTCGAGGAAGACCAGCCGATAGAGGCGGGCATGCTTTCGAAATCGATAGAAAACGCGCAGAAAAAGGTCGAAGCGCGCAACTTCAGCATCCGAAAATACGTCCTGCAATACGACAACGTCATGAACAAGCAGCGCGAGATCATCTACGGCGAGCGCCGCAAGGTGCTCGAGGGCGAGGACATGCGGGAAAATATCACTTCGATGATAGGCGACCTTGTTGAAGAGGCGGCCGACGGCGCCGTGATGGGCTCAAGATACGCCGAGGAATGGGACATGGCCTATCTCGACGACGCCCTCCTGCGCGTCAGCCGGAACTACAAGGGGCTCGGCGTCACGGAAGAAGAAATCATGAAATTTAACGCGGTGGACCTGAAGGAAGCCGCGCTCGAATGTATGATGAAGCTCTACGAGGAGAAGGAAGAGGAAGTCGGCGCGGACAGGATGCGCGAGCTTGAGCGCATGATCCTGCTCATGGTCATAGACGGCAAGTGGATGGACCACATAGACGCGATGGACCAGCTGAAGACCGGTATCGGGCTGCGCGGCGTAGGCCAGCAGGACCCGGCCGCGGCGTACGCGCACGAAGGGTTCGACATGTTCGAACTCATGACCGAAGCGATCAAAGAGGACACCGTACGCTACTGCTACGGCGTCACGATAGAGACAAAGAGCGAAAGGCGCGCGCAGACGGCGGGCGAAATGAAGACGACCAAGAGCGAAGAAGACGCCTACGAGTCGGCCGCCCGCGAAAAGCGGCAGTCGGACGCGGCCAGCGGGAAGATCAGCGGCCTTCCCGATAAAACGCCCACCGAAAACAGGGGCCGCGGGCGGACGGAACCCGTCCGGCGCAGCGGGGCCAAGATCGGCCGCAACGACCCCTGCCCCTGCGGCTCGGGCAAAAAGTACAAAAACTGCTGCGGCAAAGAAGCCTGACGCACCCCCTATCACGCAATCACGGGGACGGTACTTTTGATAGCTCACGGGCAAAAAGCACAAAACTGCTGCGGCGAAGAAACCTGAAGCACGACCTGCCGCGACAAAGTTGCATACTATAGCAATTGAATTGATGGGTTTTACCGACGTGGGTAGCATGTGAGGATGGAAGATATAGGAGGTGTAAACCGTGTCTGATATAAAAGAGATAAGCGAGAGAATAGCGGCGCTGCATGAAGAAAAAGCTAAGCTGGAAAAAGAGCTCTATAAGGAGTTCGCAGAATTCGGCATTAAGGCCCTCCCCGAGCTCCGTGACAAACACGGCTTTACCGAGGACGCGGCAAAACTCGATGTGCTTATAGCTGAAATCAGAGATAAAGGCGCGTATGAAGCTGCCTTGTTGGAAGAGAAGGAGAGGCGTGAGAAAGAGGAAGAAGAGCGTATATTAAAGCTCACATGTTTTTCCTGTCACACTGTCAATATTGACGACTCCGTTTATTGCGAAAACTGCGGCGTGAAACTCGGCGAGCCTCCGAGGGAGTATTGTAAAAACTGCGGCACGATGAACCAGCCGACGCTGAAGTATTGCGGGGAGTGCGGCACGAAGCTCGACGAGGCATGATAATTAAGGCCGCCCGAAAAGGCGACAAGGCTGGTTGTGTCAAGGAAGGGGAACGATAACATGGCGAAATTTTGTAGGCTATGCGGCTCACCGCTTGAAGAGGGAGCTAATTTTTGCGAAGGATGCGGAGCCGTTGTAAAAACCTCGACGGTTCCAGCGCCCGAAGCTCCGGCAGACCCCGAGACGCAAGAAGACCCCGAGATACCAGAAGACCCCGAGATACCAGAAGACCCCGAAGATCCGACAGCGACCGAAGAGCTGACAGAGTCCGAGACGCCGGCAGAGCCAGGGACGCAGGCAGAGCCCGAAGCCTTTGTGCCCCCCGGACAGCCTCAACCCCTGTACGGACAGCAGGCGCCGCCCCCCGGACAGCCGGCATACGCCCCCGAGTACGAGCCCCCGCAGAAGAAAAAGTTCCCGAAGGCGCTTCTAATCCTCATAATCATCGCGGCCGTCATCGTCGCGGGGATAGTAGCGGGCAAACTGGCCACGGGCAACGTGGCCGCGCAGGAGTACTTCAAACTCGGGCCTGACCAGGTGCCGTCGGTCAAGCTGATTCTCGGCGAAGAACGCAATGTCACGAGCTACAACAACTCGACGTCAGACGGAGTACAGACGATCGTCATCGAGTACAAAGTGGCCGAGAACCAAAACACCGAAATGCAAACATACGCCTTGGCGCTTATGGACGATTACGGGTTTGCCAATACGAACGCCTACGACTTCTCCGGGCCGACCGGCAGCGGGTTCGAGTTCGCGACGGAATCGGTCGAAGAAGGCTTTGTCGTTATGGTCAAGATAGGCTACGACACGAACGGCTACACCCTGACGCTGATGCGCGGGAAAGGCACGCTGACCCTGTACGAAGAGCCGGAAGATATTATTGAGGAAGAAGAGGAAGAAGCCGACGAACCGGGCACCGCTCCCACAGTGGCCGAGGGCACATTCGAGGTCATCATTCCGATGTATTACTCAGGGGTCATTGAAGGCGAAATAGACCAACAGGCGCAAGGCATGGGCATCGACGTGATCATTAACCCCGACGGGTCCAGAGTGTACACGATGACCGAAGAGCAACAGGAACAGTTCCTGGCGGAATTCGCCTCCGACCTCGAAGAAATGTTTCACAACATGGCGAACGACGAGACCTTCATAGGCCTGAGCGAGATCCGATGGAGCAACGACTACAGCGAGGTCGAATTATTGGTCAACGACGAATTCTTCGCGGATGACGCTCTTGGGTTCTATGCCCTCATCTCGATCGGGTTCATGTCGCCGCTGTACCAGGTATTCCAGGGCAACCCGGACGCGAAATCCCTCGTCACCCTGATGGACGAGGAAACGGAAGAAACCGTTTCCAGCTTCATGTGCCCGGACGACATCTTCGGCCTGTTCGACGATAACTGAGGCTTGGCCGGCAAACAAAGTCGGCATGTTATGGTATTATATTAGCGCTTGCCCTTTCCTGCGGGAAAAGGCATTACGGAGAAGTCGCCTAGTCTGGCCGAGGGCGCATGATTGGAAATAGTGTAAAGGTAGCCTTTTTACATAATAAATAGTAAAGTAAATATTGTCTGGAGAAGTCGCGTAGTCTGGCCGAGCGCGCGTGATTGGAAATCACGTATACCGTAAGGTATCCAGGGTTCAAATCCCTGCTTCTCCGCCACAAAGGGTTGATTTAACAGGGTTCGTACACAATCAGCCCTTTATCTTTTTCTTTCAGTATTCTCCGGTTAAAACCCATTGTAGCGTGTTATACAGCTATGTATGTTTTATCTTCCATACAGCCAAGTTAACTAAAGTAAACGTATTGCATGGCGGTAAAAGTTAACATTCCATTAACCACAATGTTTTTTTCACTTGTCCCCACCACCTTTTTTCTGCCCGAATTCTGTGCTAATAGCGAGCGTAGCCATGCAGTATTTCGCAGTAGTTAATACAGCATAAGCAATATAAACGACTCAGTTAAGCCATTTTCATAATATAAATTTATCTATCGGTTATTTGGTACGGTTCATAATAAACGTGGTTGGTCAGAATTTATATCTCTATAACCTGTAGTTCTCTATGCTTTATAATTATGTACAAGCCCGTCATTTTCAGGCTTTGTATTGCCCTATATTCAGTTTTATCAATAACCACATTTGTAGCACCACATTCAGACAGAGTATCAAAATCTTTTGTTGAAAGTTTAAATACTTTATGCCATGTTACGAGGTGCTACTCATGTCGTTTTCTACTGGTTGTATGCCATACTTAGCAACTGCTATACCGCAAATATGGGGTCTATCTTTCCGACTGCTTCATATTGAGCTTCTATTGCCAAATGTCCGTATATGTCCATTGTGGTTGATATTGTGGAATGACCAAGACGACGGCTTATTATGCCTAAGTTTACGCCTGCCGAAAGAAGAAGGGAGGCATTACTGTGTCTTAGGTCATGTAGCCTAATGTGCGGAATGTCATATCGTTTAAGTGCCTTGGTGAACGAATGGTTAAAACTATTAGGCGATAGTAGCATACCATTTGGCTTGCTACAGACAGCGTCTGTATCTATGAAATCCTCTCCGAAGAATTCTTTGTTCCTGTCATAAGCCTCTTTGTGTGCTTTTAAGGGTTGCATAAGATTGCTTGGTATTGCCAATGTACGCACACTTTTTGCTGTCTTGCATTCTTGATAAATGACCCCTACGCCCTTTTTATATTGGGCGGAGCGTTTTACTGAGACAGTTAGTTTTTCCATATCGAAGTCCGCCCATTTCAAACCTATCAATTCTCCGCGCCTTAAACCGAGCGAAACAACAATTAGCACATATGTGAATATGGGGTCTCCTTTCATTGCTGTTAGCATTTCGGATACTTCTCCTTTATCGAGAAAATTTGCCTCATGCCTTATCAGTTTTGGGAGTTGTACCCCTACTGCCACATTTTTTGATATGTATTTTTGCTTGACTCCGTCGTTGAGAGCAGCTCGCAAAGTGGCATGGATAGAATGTATACTGGCAGACGACAAAACCTCATTTGTTTTGGCAGTAGTAAGTCCCATTTTTGTATTGTAGAGAGAGAGTATATGGGAGGCTTGCAGTTTTTGAAGCTGAATTTTACCGATAGCAGGAGTTAAATGATTATATACATTGTTGGCGTACCCAATAAACGTGGTTTCGGTCACTCTTGGCTTTGCGGTATTGTTCAACCAGTCATATAAATATTGCCCGACTGTAAGGTTTGTTGGCATTATAAACTCACCGTGTTCCAGTTGATATATGGCGTTGTTCAGAGCGGTCTCACATGCTTTTTTGGTCGAGAACCCTCCAAATCTTTTCTGACGCCTCCTGCCGTCTTCATGAGTACCCACGTCGATTGTGTAGCCATATTTGCCATTCCTTTTATCTATGCACCCTTTCATATTTCACCTCTCTTTCTTCTGGCTCGTTATATAGCCAATCCTCTAAAGCGGTTCGCATTATAAACCACTTGCGCCCAACTCTCCGTGTTCCGGGCAAGGTATTTGCCTCCAACCAAAGGTACACAGTATTCATCGAGATCCCCATTATTGAGGCGACCTCTCTGGGATTTAGAATTTGCTTGGAGGTGTCTACCAAATTTGAATTATTATAGTGGACTATTTTTTTCTCTTTGTAAACCGACTGCGGTTTGTTTGCTATACACCTGCTCTTTAGTCTTCCCATAGCATACTCCCACAAAAATCCTGAAAGCCAAGCCTAATGTTTCTTTTCCCCTCTGCGTAGTACTCTAAAATGGACGTTATGCAGATAGCATATACAGTATTAGCTATATCTATTATTGCTTGCCTTGTCGCATCGCCGTATCCACCCACAGGCACAACTATTTCTTCAATAACAGAGGTGCCTTCTTTCAGCATTTTAAGCCACAAGGCTACCACCAAAGATTTTGTTGCACATTTAGCATCGATTCCAAGCGGTGACTCATCATCATAATCACACGCACCTTCCTCCTCGTTTAAAATGACCTTTATAGGTTTCCTGTACATCGTAGGGGTTTCCATAATAAGTTTCGCATTATACTCGTTAATTCTCGCTTTATCCATTTCAATTAATACCTCTTTTATCGCATCTGTTTTCTTATGTGAATCCAGCCTTTTCTTAAGCAGTATTTGTTGCTTTGTTTTTTTAGTATTCAGCATAGCTTTCTCCTTTCTTAAATAGCTTTCTATAAACCGTAATCTGTAGCGTAATATGTTTATAGGAGTTATTTTTTAGAGAGGTTGCTCCTGAAACTCATCAACACTGATTAGCTTATAATTGTTAGTATGTGCCTATTCGCATAAATCCGGATAAGTAATCTTAAACCAATCTACGTTAAGTGAGTACGCCTTATCCACCACATTAGGTATTGCCTGTATCGCCTTAGAGCTATATCCGCCTGTGAAAACAGTAATCGCATGAATTTTATAGGTCTTCTTCCGTTTCATTTCTTTACGGATAGCATGGCACACCGACTTATAGGCGGATGGCGGTTCACCAAATAAAATAGGAGTATCTTTGAATCGTCCCTTTTTAGTGTTGTCTAATTTAACGTCCAGTTTTGCTTCTTCTTTATTCCTATTCATAATATCCTCCGTATTTTTTTCTTTCATGATATCGTCCTCTCTGCCGACGAGCGGCATTATAAAATGTAATAGTTCCTAATTCCATATTTTCCCCTCATCCCTCAAGTTTAATAACAATGCTCATTGTAATTCCTTTCTTTCTTTACTATTCAGTAGTGCTAATTCATACAATATTTAACTATTCCAATCATTCTTCACGCATAAGCTCCTCCTTTCTTCATAACTCCGCAGAACATTCAAGCGGATACGGTGGGCAAAGGAAAATCTGCAAAAATAAAACTGCTCCTTTGCTGGTTACTATGTAGTCAACTCGGGCGACTACGTCCCTGTATTGCTATTGGCTTGCGGGTCGTTCCCGCTTATAGAAAGACTGACGTATTCCACAACATCGTCACGGAGCAGAGTACACCATGCATATAGAGCATGTCAATAGGTTTTCAAATATTTTTTGTATAAGAACACAGAAATGAAGCAACCCATGTGAACTATATATTTAAGGGTATTTTAGCGACGGTTCTTTCCGATCAATACTATTTCATTCTATTTTAGTTTTCTGTGGTTACAACTCATTTTAACCACGTTACAAGCTGCTTTATACCTTGCGCTCCGTGTTGACTATCAACTCGATCGGAATCAAGTCTTCTCTCGTAACTGCTATCCCGCTTTCTTCAAGCAGTTCTCTTACCGCCGCATCGTCCGGCCGCTCGTAGTCCTCTATACCGCCCCCAGGGCTTGTCCATTGGCCGTTATCGGTCCTTTGTACTACAAGGAACTTATCTTCATGTTTTACTATTATTCCAGTTCCGTTTGGCATGATTTTAGTCCTCTAAATATATTTTTTAAGGTCTGTGTAAATTGCCGCTTTTCCTATATTTGTTCCGAGAGAGCCAGCAAGTTCATCTATAAATATATGTAATTCCTCATCTGTTAAACCTTTTAGAAGTGACATATTCTTCGTTGTCTTAAATTCTTTCACTAATTCAGTAATATCTCTTTTTGACATTTTTAAGCCCTCCTTCCTGTACCTCCGGTCGATATAAACATATTGTCATAATCTTTTCTTTCAAGCGCTTCCCAATCGAGAATACTTATCTGATTGAATTTCTTACCAAGTACAATGGCATCTTCTTTAGAACTAACATTAAAGCTAAACTCTGGCTCGCTCTGGAACTTACCCCCAAGAACCTTGCCATCACTACTATAACATACCCGACCGTCACTACTTTTGTCGACAAATTCGTTCATCATGCCTGCAAGCCACACACTATCTGAATTATCGTCCCCTATCTGGCAGAAGGTTACTTGGTATCCAGTTGTATATTTTACTGTCTGTAAATTATCTAAATCATAAGTACCATCAGCATATTTTTCGTCTTTTAGTTTTTGTCGTTGCTGTTCGTATTTTGCGGCTTGTTTTGGTGTTATTGTTCTGCCGGTACTTTCTTTACTTTTCTTGGGCACATGAGGATTATTTGGGTTGTTTGCAAACCATCCTCTTGCATCAACTGTTTTATTATCTTTCGAAGATAAAAAATTATTAGCATCTACAAACTTGCATTCCATTTCCTTATTGCCTAATAGCATATTTAATACTGCCCTATGTGTCCCGTCTGTTAAAACATACTCTCCAGCCCTCGTCAACATGACTTTAGGCAAATCGTCTTTAGAGGGGTTGAACGTGCCTTTTTCTGTTGCTTTGAGCATAGATATTAACTTGTCTCTTTCCACGAAATCCTGTTTAAAATGCATATCACTAATAGGTATTTTTTTAACTATATACATTTCCTCATTACGAAAAGAAGAAATACTACTCCCGTCTTCTTTATATGTTCTTAACGCTATTGCGTCGTCTCGTTGTTGTTTCCAATCAAATTCAGTTTTTTCTTTTGGTATTAGGTCTCTACGTATTTCTCCGTCATCGTTTGATTTCATCTGTTTGATTTTATCCACTATGCTATCTATGTTTTTATTTGATTCGTTGTTACTGCTACCTTTCGGGTATCTTCCACTTCCTGGTCCGCCGTCATGCGTTATTGTTTCACCTAATTCATTTTCCAGATATAGTTTTAGTCCGGCTTTGAACGCCGGAAATAAATCAAGCTCCAGAACTTCTCTTAGTGATAACCATTTAGGGCTTCAAGTTAATCCATTTGTACATAACAAAGCGACTGGCTCAACTTGTTGCATATAGTTTCAACTAAATCAACATTCTCAATTCCTTCAATCCATCGTTTTGGTATGCCTACGTTTTCATCATCTTGATAAAACAACCCTGCCAGTCCTCCTGCGACTGCTGCCGTGGTATCTGTATCGCCGCCTAAATTCACAGCAGCAAGGACAGTACTCGCATAATCATCATTTTCTAACAAACACCAAACAGCGGCCTTAAATGTATCAACCACATACCCTGAGCTTTTTATTTCTTCTCGTTTATAAAAAGGCAAATAACCATTAAGACGGGGAACAAGATCCCAAAACTCATCGAGTTCTGCTCCGCAATAATCGTCTCTATAATAACCTAATCCCTGTTCAGTGCCCGCTGCTACTGCTGTATATAGCAACCACTTTCGATCCTTATTATTTTGCCACATTTTGTCTTCTCGTAATTCGTGCCTAATAGTCAGTATTGTCAAAGCGATATTACAGTATGCTACACATGCTATTTTGCTAATAATATGGGCGTGCGTAAGAGCTGACAAGTTGTGTATAATTTCAATCACTTCTTTTTCAAAAATATCTTCATATTTCGACGCTAAGAAGAATGTCGCAGGTAAAATACGCATTAATGAACCATTACCATTATCATTAATATCTGTTCCCCCGCATTCAAGAGGAGACGTCCCTTTTTTTGAATATTTGCGAATCGCCCGTTCTGTAGTTCTGCCGACGTCAAATGTATTGCCGTCTGTAGTATATGCCCCCTTGTATAGCCATTTCGTAAATTTGCTCATAATGTCATCATAGTCTATTTTTCCACCTGCAAGACTGTCAGCAAGAGCCAACATCATGCTCGTATCATCCGACCATGTTCCCGGAGGTTTGTCGAAAACACCATAACCAACCATATCGTCAATAGGGTGCTTGTCCAGATTCGCACGAGAAGTAAACTCTACTGGAACACCAAGTGCATCGCCTACACAAAGCCCAATCATGGTATAGTAAATATCTTCATGTTTTACTATTATTCCGGTTCCGTTT
>Ga0123353_10002351_pt1 | contig 23486 bp, 23 predicted proteins | sample TergutLab28metaG_3_FD_92763 | JGI IMG/M metagenome (GOLD analysis project Ga0123353, IMG submission 92763) | Labiotermes labralis P3 segment gut microbial communities from Petit-Saut dam, French Guiana - Lab288 P3 | ecosystem: Host-associated > Arthropoda: Insects > Digestive system > Gut ... | reverse complement strand
TTTTCTTGACCCATTCCTGCCACCTCCGTTGCTTTTCGTCTTGCAACTTACAGTGTATCGGATTCCGCTGCGCATGGGTCGCTTTTTATTTCTCTTTGGGCAGTTTATTTTACAACTTGCCTTTTCTATCTTTCCTTTCCAAGAAAGAACAGTGCGAGGGTGCCGGGGCCGGAATGCGCGCCTATGATGGGGTCGAGTTCGCCTGTGTAGAGCTCGGCGATCGGCATGCGGGACTTGATTTCTGTAATCAAGGCGTCGCGCAGTTCGGGGGCGCGGGCGTCGTTGATCCATATGATGGGGGCGTCGTCGCTCTTCGTGGCTTCCAATTGATCGACCATACGCCCTATGGCGCGGTGCACGCCGCGCACCTTGTGCATGGAGATCAGGCGGCCCTCGTCATCCACGTGGAGCACGGGTTTGATGCCGAGGAGATTGGCCACTGCCGCCGCCAGGTTGCCAAGACGCCCGCTTTGCTTCAGATAGCGCAGGTCGGAGACCGTGAACCAGTGGCAAACGCGGAGCTTGTTGGCTTCACACCAGTCGCGCAGGGCGTCTATATCCAAGCCCGCGGCCTTTTGGCGAGCGGCCAGCGTTACAAACAGGCCCTCACCCAGCGCGGCACAGCGGCTGTCCACGATATAGATTTTGCGGTTGGGATACTCCCTGCGCAGGTCGGCCAGCGCGAGACCGGCGGCATCGAAGGTGGCGGAGAGCGCGGAGGAGAAGCAGATATAGAGGATATCCTCACCCGCGTTCAAGAGGGGGCGCATGACGCTGAAGATATCCTCGCGGTTCGCGCAGGAGGTGAATATACGCTTGCCTTCCAGCATGTATTCATAGAATACGGACAGGTCGACGGGCGAATTTTCGTCATAGCTCTTGTATTGCTTGTCCTCGATGTTGAAGGACAGCGGGATGATGGAGATATTGTTCTCCTTGGTCTGTGCGTTGGTCAGGTTGGCGCAGGAATCGGTGAGTATGCGATAGGGCATGGGGTACCTCCTATATATAGTGCTCTGATTGGTTGCAGGATGCGTTATATTGTTCACTACCATCTTATAGTTGCGCAGACGGGAATACAACCGCGTTTGCGGGGGGTATTGTGAAATTGTTGTGGCGTTTTGGATTGCTTCGCGGGATGCGACGGGCGGATGCTATCCGCCCCTACGGGTGGTATACGTTACGTGTTGTGCGAAAGCAAATATTTTCATTTGCCCCGATGATCGGGAACGAGTATAATGCAGGCATGCAATATTTATCAATCAAAACTCTATACTTAGAAGTGACGCATGCTTGCAACCAGCGCTGTCGGCACTGCTATTTGGACGCGGGGATGCATCATGCCGTGGAGGAAATGTCTTTTGCGCAGATTGCGGGCATCATACGGGCGTTTCATGCGCAGGGGGGCAGGTATATCATCGTTACGGGCGGGGAACCGTTGGTGCGGGGGGATATATTTGATATTTTGGATGTTATGGAGGGACTGCGTATCCCGTTTTGTTTTGCGTCGAACAGCCTTGCCCTGCATGGCGCGCGCTTAGAGAAGTTGGCGGTCTATACCTGTTTGGATATGTATTTTACGAGCATATTGGGGCGGGATGCGGCGCGGCACATGCATATCACCGGGCGGGACGGCTATGACCGGGTTCTGCATGCGCTGTCTTTTTTTGAGGGGAAAAAGGTTCCCGTCTATGTGCAGGTGACTTTGGCGAACGCTTATATCGATGATATGGAGGAGATTGCGGAGACTTTGCTTGCCTTTGACAACTGCACGGTGAAGTTTACGCCGATCGGGACTTTGGGACGGGAAGACGAGGAGAATGCGGAGCTTCTTATTCCGCAGAGCGCGTTTCCGCGTTTTCATGAGAAGATTGTTGCGTTGCAAGCGAGATATCCGAGATGGGTGGAGGATGGGAATATTCTGAACTTTGCGCAGATTGCAGGGCTGATGGATGATTATAAGGACAGGGAACTGTATGCGTTGGATTACGGGTTTGTCGCGGTGCGGCCCAACGGCGATTTGAGCTTTTCCTGTAATTTGGGCAATCCCTATGTGTTCGGCAAGGCATATGAGGGCCTGCGCATTCCGATAGACGGGAAGCTTCGCGATTATATCGACGCACTGCGTTATGCGGAACATGCCGCGCTGGAAGAAGCAGGGCGGGACATTGTGGAGTTGGATGTGACGGTGGACCGGTATATAAGAGCATATCACAGCAAAACGGAACTTACCATTCATAAAGTCTTGCCTGCGGATGCTCTTGCATATACAGCCTGCCATATCGCATGCTGGCAGGCGGCATACAAAGACATTATTCCCGACGACTACTTGCAAAATATGCCGAGCGAGCTTGCGCAGCGAGCGGAGCACTTGATCAAAAATCTTGGGGAGCAGACGGATCAATTTTACTATTACGTCTCGCTTGACAGGAAGATGACAGGCCGCCTGATTTTCGGCAAGGCGCATGATGCGGATAAACCCGATGCGGGCGAAATCGGTGCGATTTATTTGGAGGAGACATTCTGGGACAGGGGTTATGGGCGGCGGATGATGGATTTTGCAATGGATCACCTGAAAAGCATGGGCTATCGGGAGATCATTGTATGGGTGTTGAACGAAAATCATCGCGCAAGGCGCTTTTATGAGAAGTTCCACTTTGTTTTGGATGGCGCAAAACAAGAAATTGAAATCGGAAAACCGATGCTTATGGTGCGGTATGTTTGGGAGTTAACGCAATGAGATCACCTGTCACCGAAAAAATACGCGCCGCCGCCACGGCCTATCCCCTGCATATGCCGGGGCATAAGCGCAACCCCGCGTTTATGCCTGCGCTGAGCTGCGCGGAGGATATTACGGAACTGGCGGACTTTGACGATCTGCACCGACCCAGGGGCGTGTTGCGGGAGAGTATGGATTTTGCAGCGGGGCTTTACGGGGCGCGGCGGAGTTATTACTTGGTGAACAGCTCCACGGGTGGCATACTGGCTGCCATTGCTGCGGCGTGTCCACGAGGCGGTAAGGTGCTGCTCGCGCGGAACTGCCATATTTCCGCCTGGCACGCGGCGGAGCTGCTGGATTTGGATATTGTGCTGGCGGAGCCCGCCTGGTTGGGCGATTGGGGTTTGTATGGGGGCTTGGGAGTTGACACACTGACCGATGCGTTGGATGCGCATGCGGATATTGCGCTGGTTGTCGTCGTTTCGCCCACCTATGAGGGCATTGTGAGCGATATCCCCGCGCTGGCGGCGCTTTGCCACGCGCGGGGCGTGCCGCTGCTTTGTGACGCGGCGCACGGGGCGCATTTGGGATTTTGCTCTGATTTTCCGCAGAGCGCCGTGGGGGGCGGCGCGGACATTGTGGTGCAGAGCCTGCACAAGACCCTGCCTGCGCCGACACAATGCGCGATTTTGCATGTTTGTTCGGAGCGTGTTGGGGTCGATGCGGTTGAACATGCATTGCGGATATTTCAGACTTCCAGCCCCTCCTATCTGCTTGTCGCGGCGATGGACGCCTGCTTGCGTTTGATGGAGCGAGAGGGCGCGGCGCTGCTGGCGGCGCACGCGGAAAGGTTGGAACGGTTTTATCGGAAGGCGGAGGGGCTGGCGCATTTGCGCGTTTTGCCGCGCAGTATCTTGGATGCGCCGGATCGCGATATCAGTAAGATTTGGATTTCTACGCACGGGACGGATATCGATGGGGCGCAGTTATGCGAGACTCTGTTTGCGCGCGGGTTTGCGTTGGAGAGACAGAATCCTGCGGGCGCGCTGGCTATGACTTCGTTTTGCGATACGGATGCCGCTTTGGAGAGGTTTGCGCATGTGCTGTTGGCAGTTGACGCGGGGCTGTTGTCCCGAACTGCCCCTCCCCTGCCCCCGCCGCCTGCGCCGCTTGGGGGGAGATATGTTTATACCTGTCCGCCCGGGATACCGATGTAGGCGTGGGTGGGGCGTTTGCATACGGCTCCCGCGGGAGATGTTGCGTCCCCTACTCGGGTAATATGGGGGAGACGATTTCGAATTGGAAGTCGGCGAAGTTGATGTCACCCTCGGCGAATATGGTGGCATAGATATTGTTCTCGCCCGGCAGCAGGCGGAACTTGTCATCGGCGACCGTCAGTTCACCCGTGCCGATGCGATGCCCCTCCGCATCATAGAAGCTGATGCGCAGCATGCCGATGAGCGGCGCGGAGAATTTGCTGGTGCAGATGCCGTCCATCAGCACGCTGTCGCCGTACATATAGACGCGAATCTCCGAAAAACGCAGATAGTTGTCGAAATAGTGGGTCTTTTCATCGATGATGGGCAGGCCGTTCATATCCTGCACAAAGGGCTGGCCCGTGAGATAGGGCAGCTCCACGCGCCGTTCGCTCAGGGGCGTGGGGGCGGCGCTCACGGTCGGCTCGTTATAGTGCAGCACCAACTTCTGCCGCACGCAGGCGCAGAGCAGGAGGAGTAAGATCAGGATGGGGAGGATAGGTTTGCGCATGGTGGCTCCTTTTTTAAGGGGAAAGTGGAAAGTTAGGGGGAACCGGGGATAGGGGGACAAACTTTGATTAGAAATGCGGAGCATTTCTCACCTTCACTTTCCTCTTTCCACTTTCCTCTTTCATCTTCCTGTCAGAATTCTCTGTTTCAGGGCATACAACGCATCCGATAAGTCCACCTTATACACGTGCGGGTTGCGGACGCGTTTGTATTCGTCCCAGAAGGTGGACAGTTCTTGGGCGGCATAGGCGCGGATTTCTGTGACCGGGGGGCTTTCGTATACGCATGCGCCGCCTTTGAATATGGGGATGAGCAGTTCGCGCGCGGTGAAGTCTGCCAGGGTCATTCGCTTGTAGGGCGCGAGGGGGTCGAAGATGGTCAGGGGGCGGCTTGTGTCGATTGTTTCTTCTTCCAATTGCAGGAGGTCGGCGATGGCTTTGCCCTCGGGGTCATAGAGACGGCTGACCTTCTTGACGCCGGGGTTCGTGGTCTTTTCGGGGTTGTCGGAGAGCTTCATCTTGGGTGTGACGACGCCGTTCTTGATCTCCGCGCTCATTTTATATACGCCGCCCAATGCCGGGCAATCCTCGGAAGTGATGAGCCGCGTGCCGACGCCCCAGGAATCTATTTTCGCGCCCTGCATCTTGAGGTCGCGGATCAGATGCTCGTCCAGATCGCCGCTGGCGCAGATGCTTGCATTTTCAAAGCCTGCCGCGTCCAGCATTTCGCGCGCCTTCTTGCTCAGATAGGCCAAATCGCCGCTGTCGAGACGTATGCCGACGGGTATATGGCCCGCGTCGCGCAGTTCGCGGAAGACCGTGATGGCGTTGGGCAGGCCCGAGCGCAGGGTATCATAGGTGTCCACCAGCAGCATGCAGGTATCGGGAAAGACCTTGGCATAGGCGCGGAAGGAGGAGAGCTCATCGGGGAAACTCATCACCCAACTGTGGGCATGCGTACCCGCGACGTTGAGGGCGAACAGCTCGCCCGTCAGTACATTGCTGGTCGCCGTGCAACCGCCGATGACGGCCGCTCTGGCGCCCAGGATGCCCGCGTCCGGCCCCTGTGCGCGGCGCAAGCCGAACTCCAGTACCGCGTCGCCCTCTGCGGCATAGCAGACCCGCGAGGCTTTGGTGGCGATCAGGGTTTGGTGGTTGATCAGCGTCAGCAGCGCGGTCTCCACCAATTGCGCTTCCATCAGCGGCGCGCGCACGCGCAGGAGCGGCTCGCCGGGGAACGCGACGCTGCCCTCGGGCATGGCATATAGCTCACCCGTGAAACGCAGACCGCGCAGGGCGCTGAGGAACTCCTCATTAAAAAGGCGCAGACTGCGCAGATAGCGGATATCCTCCTCCACAAAGCGCAGATTTTGAATGTATTCGATGACACTCGACAGGCCCGCGACCAGCGCATAGTGCAGCGGTTCGCGGGGACGAAAGAAGAGGTCAAAGACCCCTTCTGTTTGCGTCATGCCCTCCCTAAAATACCCGTACATCATGGTGAACTGGTACAGGTCGGTCAACATGGATAAGTTGCGCGGGTGGTTGTGGTGGTTCATGGGACTCCTGTTTTTATGAGTGGAAAGAGGAGAGTGGAAAGATACTTTTATATCACTTTCCCCCGCTGAGTCTAACTTTCCTCTTTCCTCTTTCAACTTTCCTCTTCCAAACCATCCTGTTTCCTCGCCCGTTTCCCCAACACCCCTGCGGTGACGGCGCCGCCTATAAAGAGGACGCCTACGCCAAGCAGTATTGCTACCCACATGGTGTTTTTGGGCTTTGGCGGGTTGTCGATCTCGCCGTTGTTGTTATCTTCCGTATTGCGCTCGGTATCGCCGGGATCGGTTCGAGTGACGAACCCGTCATCCGGCCATTCGTCTCCGGGGTTGTCGTCGGGGTTGTCGGGATCATTCTTATCCTTGGGGCTATTCGGGTCGTCTGTGCCGCGCAGATTGTTCGGCGCTATGGTCGCGCTCGGGTCTCTGGTGGATTTGGGGGCGCTCGAGCCGCTCGGCCTGGCCGTTGCCTGCGTGCCGGCCGGAAGGATGGTTGCGGAGACGATCACCGGATCCGGCGTCGGCAGGGGCGCTGCGCTTTGCCCGGGCTGCGCGGGTACAGTGATGACGCCGCCGACGGGTGGCAGCGTACCCGCCACCGTATCCCGTTTATTATCCTTCAAGATGCCATAAGACGCGTTGCTGATCAGCAGCCAGCCACCCTCCGCAGAGAGTATCTCAAAATATGCTGTGTACATGACGCCGTTCTTTGCGGGGCCGTTTTCCTTGTATGCCCCATAGCTGCGCACTACGCCGGGGTCATTCATGTTGGTGGCAATCAACGCGTTTTCCAAGAGCCCGCCCTTCACCACGGTATCATCAAAGGCCGCCAGACGCAGCTGGGCCGGATTATAGTGAATCTCCATGCCCCAGTAAGATAACTCGTATTTTGTCACAAGCAGGATATCCACCGTTACGATATCGCCCACCTTGCCCGAGACATCCCGTTGCAGCCAAAACTGGAGGTCCGCATTGGGATTGGGGGTGGCGTTGGGGTCGGGGATTTCGGCGGCAAGCACTACCAGACCCGGCAGGGCAAGCAATATTGCCAATAAGATAACCATGATCTTCTTCATAAAGTTTCCTCCATAAGTTGCGCGGAATCGCTGCACTAAATTGCTTTCCAAAGTATACAGCAGACGGGACTGTAAGTCAAATTTTCCATTGTGTCATTCTCGTAATATTTTATCGCATAGCAGGGCAATAAACCGTTCATTGCTTAGGTTTGTGAAATAGGCCGATACGTCGGTATCCCGGAGCAGGGCGCGGATTTCCTCCACGCGAGGACGCTTCCCGCAAAGCGTTTGGGCGAGCTCACGCGGGTCTTTTTGGAAGAAGAAGTCGCCGTAGAAGGCTATGTTTTTGATGCGCTCGTCGGGGTCGGTTTCGAGCTGTATTTCGATGCTGCCGACGCCATCGAAGCGTTTTCGTCTGTTGGGGGCGGCGGCTTTGCCGTATATCCATCCCTCGGTGGTGTATATTTCACTTTGCCATTGCCGGGCTTGGGCTTCTTCCGCGCCGCTGAGGGTGTAGTCCTGCATATCGAAATGGGCGCGCATATAGGTTTCCAAGTAGCTGATAAACGAATTTACGTCCATGTTTCCTTGGATATATGGCTTTACATTCGTCACCCGCGAACGGACGGAGGGGACGCCCTTGGCCGCCAGCTTGTCCGGGGCGGCGACAAGCGAAGCTTCCACTGCATCGAGATTGGAATCGAACATGATGGTGCCGTGGTGCATAACGCGCCCGTCTTTTTGGTACATCGCATTGCCCGAGAATTTCCGCCCCTCCGCCACCATATCGTTGCGGCCCGTGATCTCTGCGGGCACGCCGAGGGCGCACAATGCGTCGCGCACAGGCGCGCAGAAGCGGCGGAAATCGAGGGAACTGCCATCGGAGACGAAGGTGAAGTTCACGTTGCCGAGGTCGTGATAGACCGCACCGCCGCCCGAGAGTCGCCGGGCGACCGTCACACCGTTCGCGCGTACATAGTCGAAGTTGATCTCGGCGCGGGCGTTTTGGTTTTTGCCTATGACGATCGTATTGCGGTTTTGCCACAGGAAGAAATAGGTGCAGCGGCGGTCGAGCAGGTCAAATATCACCTGTTCGACCGCCAGGTTGTGGTGGGGGTTGTGGGACTTGCTTTTCAGGTAGCGCATCATGGGGATAGCATAGCATGGATTGTGGTGCGGGGCAACAGGAAAACGCGCAATGTTCAATGTTCAACGCGCAATGCGCAATACAGACGCGTGTTTCTGCCGACATTGAACATTACGCGTTGAGCATTTTGCGCATTGCCCCTGTACAGAAACACGTCAATGGGTGTATAATATAGCTGTAAAAATTTGTGGCGAGGTAGTTGAAATGGAACAGAGCATCAAATATACCCCTTTGTATGAGAAGCATGTTGCGTTGGGCGGGCGGATGGTTCCCTTTGCGGGGTATATGCTGCCCATACAGTATGCCGGGGTGATTGAGGAGCATATGGCCGTGCGGCGGGCGGCGGGGATCTTTGACGTGTCGCATATGGGCGAACTGTTTTTGGAAGGGCCGGACGCGGGGGTGAACCTTCAATATTTGCTGACCAATGATTTTTCCGCGATGCGGGACGGCAGGGTGCGCTATTCGCCGCTCTGCAACGAGGGCGGCGGGATTGTGGACGATTTGCTGGTGTATAAACTGAGCGATACGAAATTTATGCTGGTGGTAAACGCCGCGAACCGTGAGAAGGATTTTGCGTTTATGCAGGGGCATCTGTTCGGCGATGCGATACTGCGGGACGCATCCGAGGACTTTGCGCAGATTGCGGTGCAGGGGCCACTGTCGCGGGGGATACTGGAAGCGGTGGCGGACGCGCTGCCCGAGAAGTATTATACTTTTATAGACGGTGTGCGGATTGCGGGCGCGCAGTGCCTTGTGTCTCGCACCGGGTATACCGGGGAGTTGGGTTATGAGATTTACTGCCCCGCGGCATCTGCGGCTGCGATTTGGGATGCGCTGTTTGCGGCGGGCGCGGGGATGATTCCCTGCGGATTAGGCGCGCGGGACACCCTGCGCTTGGAAGCGGGCATGCCGCTCTACGGGCATGAGATGGACGACAGCATCAGTCCCTTGGAGACGGGGCTGGACTTTGCCGTGAAGCTCGGGAAGGCGGATTTTATCGGCAAGGCGGCGATGATTGCGCGGGGTGAGCCGAAGATCGTTCGGGTTGGATTGCGCATCACCGGGCGCGGGATAGCCCGGGAAAACTGCCCCGTGCTGGCGGAAGGGAGACAGATAGGTCGGGTCAGTTCGGGAACCCATCTCCCCTATCTCGGCGCGGCCTATGCGATGGCGATGCTTGAGCGGGAATACGCGGCGCTCGGAACCGTGCTGGCCGTGGATGTGCGCGGGCGTATGCTCGACTGCGAGGTTGTGGAGTTGCCGTTTTATAAGGCCGGGAAGTGAAGGGGGTTCGCGCATGAGAGAGGGCAGACAGGGTATACGGCTGCGGGCAGTGTCGCCGATATTGGTGTTTCTGCTGCTGGCGGTTCTAATTGTGAGTTGCCCGTCCTCGCATACATGTGAAGAGGGGACGGTGACGCCGAAGCCCGGCACGGGCGTTACGCTGGAAATCGCGGGGCAGCAGGTTGGAGCGGAGGACAGTACCCTCAAGATAAACGCGCGCAGTTTCACAGAGCGCGATATGGAGGAACTGTTGAAGATGACCGGGCTTCAATACCTGACGATACGCGACAGCGAGATTGCGGATATCGCGGCCTTTGCCACCCTGACGGATCTGAAGATGCTGGATTTGAGCTATAATCAGATCGGCGATATTACGGCGCTGGCTGCGCTGACCAATTTGGAGATGCTCTTCCTGTACGACAATCAGATTAGCGATATTTCGGCGCTGGCCGGGTTGACGAATTTGAAGGAACTGCATTTAGGGAAGAATCGGGTGGCCGATATTTCGGCGCTGGCCGCGCTGACCGAGCTGACTTTGCTGGAATTGGGGAGCAATCAAATCGGCGATATTTCGGCCCTGGCTACGCTGACGAAACTGACGCATTTGGATTTGGGGGAGAATGCGATTGGGGATATTTCGGCGCTGGCTTCACTGTATAATCTTGTATGGCTGGTTTTGAGTGAGAACCAAATCGCCGATATTTCGGCTTTGGCGGTAACGGCCGGTTTGTATTATCTGTATCTGTCCGGCAATCGGATTGGCGAGGTGACGGCGTTGGCTTCGCTGGTTAATCTGGCAAGCCTTGATTTGGCGGGTAATAAAATTGATGATGTGTCGGCCTTGGCTTCGCTGAAGAATTTGGCGAAGCTGTATTTGGGGGGCAATGCGCTGAATGAAGAACAGGTGGACGGCTTGCGGGAAGCGCTGCCGAACTGTGAGATACTGCTTTATGAGAAGGAATCGCAATGAAGAAGTGTAGAGTTTGGGTGAAAGTGGCGGCGGTGCTGTTTGCGTTGTTGCTGGTTGCGGGGTTTATGCCGGGCTGCGCAGACGATGACGGCTCTCCTCTTACCATCGCGGGGCAGCAGGTTGCGCGGGATGAAACGTTTTTGGAAATCGAGAGCGGCACGCTTACCGAAGCGGATATGAAGAACATTTCTAAACTCACGAATTTACGGGAGCTGCGGTTGAAGGGTTGTCGTTTGCAGGACTTGCGGCCCCTCGGCTCTCTTGTGAATTTGGAAAAGCTGGACTTGCAGAGGAACGATATCAGCGATATATCGGCTCTATCCAAGCTGAAAAACCTGACGCAACTGAGTCTGTACAACAATCGAATCAGTGATATTTCAGCGCTTTCCAAACTGCACAATCTGACCGTGCTGGATTTATCTTTCAATCAAGTCAGTGATATATCGGCTGTGTCCGAATTGGCGAACCTGACGTTTTTGGATTTGCATGTCAATCAAATCAGCGATGTATCGGCCGTGTCCGGGCTGGTAAATCTGAAAACCCTGAAAGTATCGAACAATAAGATCAGCGATATATCCGCCGTTTCGGCATTGAGGAATCTGGAAAGACTGACCTTGTCCCATAACCTGATCAGCGATCTGTCACCCTTAACGCTATTGACGAGTTTAGACACACTGTGGTTATCGAACAATCCAATCAGCGATATATCGGCGTTGTCCGGATTGGTGAATTTGCGCACGCTGAATTTGGATTCAACCGAGATCACTGACTTGTCAAAACTGCCGCCGAATGTGGAATGGCTGTATTTATGGGATAATAAAATCAGTGATATATCGGCGCTCTCCGCGTTGACAAAATTGTACAGCCTTGATTTGGCGTCCAATGAAATCAAGGATATTTCGGCTCTGTCCGCGCTCACGCAGTTGGACTCTTTGGATCTGGCTCACAATCAAATCGTCGATATATCGGCTCTGTCCACCCTAACGAGTCTGAGATCTTTGGGTTTATACGACAATCAAATCAGCGATGTATCGGTGCTGTCCACGCTGACCGGTTTAGAAACCCTGGGTCTGGATGGCAATCAAATTGCCGATATATCCGGCCTGTCCACACTGACGGGTTTGACCGGGTTGAATTTGAGCGACAACCAAATCAGCGATGTATCTGTCTTGTTCTCGTTGAAGAACTTGACGAAACTATACATAAGCGACAATGCGCTGACGCAGGAGCAGATTGACAGCCTGCAAGACGCCTTGCCAAACTGCGAAATAAAATCATAAAAGGAGAACCACCATGCAAACACCAAACGAACTACTCTATGCCGCGTCCCATGAATGGATACTCTTTGCCGATGACGGCAGCGCCAAAGTCGGACTGACCGATTTTGCCCAGCATGCGCTGGGGGACATTGTGTTTGTGAACCTGCCCGAGGTGGGCACGCGCGTCGCCGTGGGCGAGAGTGTCGGCGACGTCGAAAGCGTCAAGGCCGTGTCGGACATCTATTCCCCGCTGGCCGGGGTGATTGTGGCCGTCAATGAGGCGCTGATGGACGCGCCCGAGAGCCTGAACGGCGACCCCTATGGCGCGTGGCTCTTTGAAGTGGGCGAGATTGAGGGCAAGGCCGAGCTGCTCAGCGCGGTGGCCTATGACGCGTTTTGCGAGGAAGCAAAATAATATGGGAAATTATCTCCCCTCCACCGACGCGCAGCAGCGCGAAATGCTGGCCGCGCTGGGCTTAAGCGAAAAGGAAGAATTGTTTTCCTCCGTGCCGCGCGCGCTGCGCGCGGGGGCTTTGGATATGCCGAACGGCAAGCCGGAATTCGAAGTTTTGCGCGAGATGGAGCGGCTTGCGGCGCAAAATACCGTCTTCCCTTCCGTCTTTCGCGGCGCGGGCGCTTACCGCCACTATATCCCCGCCATTGTGAAGAGCGTCACCTCCAAAGAGAGTTTTGTCACGGCCTATACGCCCTATCAGGCGGAACTTTCGCAGGGCGTGCTGCAATCCATCTTTGAATACCAGACCATGATCTGCGAGTTGACGGGGCTGGCCGCCGCCAACGCTTCCGTCTATGACGGCGCGACCGCCGCCGCCGAGGCCGCCGCGCTCTGCCGCGAGCGGGGGCGCACCAAGACCCTGCTTTCGGCGGGCGCGCATCCCGATGTGATTGCCGTCGTGCAGACTTATTGCTATGCGTCGGGGCACGCGCTGGAATTGATACCCCTGCGCGACGGGGCGACGGATTTGGACGCGCTGGCGGGGATGATAGACGGGACGGTTTCGGCTGTTTATATGCAGCAGCCCAACTATTTTGGATTGATTGAAGATTGCGCGCGGGCGGCGCAGGTGGCGCATGCGGGCGGGGCGAAGTTCATCATGGGCGTCAACCCGATTGCGGCGGCGATTCTGAAGAGCCCGGGCGAATGCGGTGCGGATATCGCGGTCGGCGAGGGGCAGCCGCTGGGCATGCCGCTCAGTTTCGGCGGGCCTTACCTCGGCTTTATGGCATCCACGACCGCGCTGATGCGCAAACTGCCGGGGCGCATTGTGGGGCAGACTGTGGACGCGGACGGCAGGTGCGCGTTTACGCTCACTTTGCAGGCGCGGGAGCAGCATATACGGCGCGAGAAGGCGGCGTCCAATATCTGCTCGAATCAGGCGCTCTGCGCGATGACCGCGGCGGTTTATCTAGCGGCTATGGGGCCGCAGGGTTTGAAGGAAGTGGCGGAACAGTGTATGGCGAAGGCGCATTATCTGGCGGAGCGTTTGGATGCGATCGGGTTTCATCGAGTGCATTGCGGGGCGTTTTTTCATGAGTTCCTCACCACCTGTCCCGGCAATGTCGCTGTGATTCTGAAAGCGTTGGAAGCGCGCGGGATATTGGGTGGGCTGGAAATCGAAGGCAATATACTGTGGTGCGCTACGGAGATGAACAGCAAAGAGGAGATTGACAGACTGGTGGAGGTGTTGGGATGAAGTTGCTGTTTGAAAAGAGCGTGCAGGGTCGCAAGCTCGGCTTGCTGCCCGTTTGCGATTTGCCGAAGGTGGAATTGGATGATTGTTATGTGCGAAACCAAGCGCCGCGCTTGCCGGAGCTTTCGGAGAGCGACCTCTCCCGCCATTATTCCGAATTGGAGCGCAGGACGCACGGCGTGAACAACGGGTTTTATCCGTTAGGCTCCTGCACGATGAAATACAATCCCGCCGTCAATGAGCAGGTAGCGCGGCTGGCGGGCTTTGCCGATATACACCCCCTGCAATCGGCGGACACCGTGCCGGGGGCGTTGGAGGCGTTGCGGCTGGCCGAAACCATGCTGGCCGAGGTAAGCGGTATGGATGCCGTAACTTTGCAGCCCGCGGCGGGCGCGCACGGGGAGTTTACCGGGCTGCTGCTGATCAAAAAACACCATGAGAGCCGCGGGGACACGGGGCGCAATGTGATACTCGTACCCGATTCGGCGCACGGAACCAACCCCGCGACGGCGGCGATGTGCGGCATGCGCGTCGCGCATATCCCCTCGGGCGCGGACGGGTGCGTGGATATCGGGAAACTGCGCGCGGCTGTCGGCGCTGACACGGCGGGGATTATGCTGACCAACCCCAACACGCTCGGCATTTTTGAGAAGGATATCGCAGAGATACTGGAAATCATCCACGCGGCGGGCGCGCTGGCCTATTGCGACGGCGCGAACCTGAACGCCATTATGGGCATCGCGCGGCCGGGCGATATGGGCTTTGACTGCATTCATATGAACCTGCACAAGACCTTCTCCACCCCGCACGGGGGCGGCGGGCCGGGCGTGGGCGCGGTCGCCTGCAAGGCGTTTTTGGGCGAGTTCCTGCAGGATACCCGCGTGAAGGCCTTTCACGGGAACTTTTTGGTGGTGATTCGGGCCCTCGCCTATATGCTGACCCTCGGCGCCGACGGGCTGCGGGCCGCTTCCGAGACGGCGGTGCTGAACGCGAATTATTTCAAAAAGCTGCTGGCGGAACGCTATACAGTGCCGCACGGTGAGAATTGTTTGCATGAGTTTGTGATATCCATGGAAAAGGAAGCGGCGCAGGGCGTGACCGCGCTGGACATTGCCAAGCTGCTGATTGACCGCGGCATACATCCGCCGACCATCTATTTCCCGCTGATTGTGCGGGAAGCGCTGATGGTGGAGCCGACCGAGACCGAGAGCCGCGAGACGCTGGATGAAGCGGCACGGGTGTTTATTGAGATTTACGATGCCGCGATGGCGGACCCGGTGCTCGGCAAGGTCGCGCCGCAGAATGCCGCGATACGCAGGCCGGACGAGGTGGCGGCGGCGCGGAGTCCGGTTGTGCGGTATACGTGGTAGAAAGGCAGGGTATAACGCCATGGAAAAAAAAGAAATTGAAAAATAAAAGAACATACATGATGATTGCCATCCTCTCTTGTTATTCATCGCTTCTTGTAATAGTTATCAGTAACGTGCCGCTATACTTATGGGTGTTGATCATGTTTCCGACTACCTTCATAGCCGCGATTTCTATGTTTTCTGTTTCCAAGATTTTTGAATTAGAAGAAAATCAAAAGAAAATTCAAGAGGAAATGAAGCAATTATCAAACCGTTGATTTGATGAACGGCTGCATACATTGCATAGCCGCATGGATTGCTTCGTCGTGTTTCTATCAGGTTGCGAGGGCTGCTCCTCCTCGCAATGACGGCTCGCCGAACTTGACCGCATGTATCGTCATTGCGGGGAAGCGAGAATTTTATTCGGAGGTATCATGCACTACGATCTAATCATAATCGGCGCGGGGCCTGCGGGGTATGAAGCGGCGCTTTTTGCCGCGCGTCTTGGGCGCAGGGTCGCGCTCGTGGAAAAGCGCGAATTGGGCGGCACCTGCCTGAACCGCGGCTGTATTCCCACGAAGGCCTTGCTGCACGCGGCGGAGTTGTTTCGCGCGGCGGGGGACGCCGGGAGCTTTGGCGTCGCCTGCGAGGGCGTGGGCTATGATATGGATGCAATCTTTGCGCGGAAGGATGCTGTGGTGGAACGGTTGCGCGGGGGCGTTGCGTCATTGCTGGCAGCGGCCAAGGTGGACGTGCTGCGTGGCGCGGCCACGATTCCCGAGAAGGGGAAGGTTCGGGTTGGGGATACCGTTTATGAGACCGAACATATCCTGATTGCCACGGGCGCGGCGGCGGCGCGGCCGCCGGTGGAGGGGATAGAACTGCCGGGCGTTGTCACCAGCGACGAATTGTTGGCGCAGGCGGCGGATTTTGATTCCATCGCCATTATCGGCGGCGGGGTGATCGGCATGGAGTTTGCGAGCTTTTATTCTGCGCTCGGCAAGCGGGTCTCCGTCATTGAGTTTATGCCGCGCATACTGCCCGGCTTTGACCGCGAGGTTTCGCAGAATCTCAGCATGATCCTGAAACGGCGCGGCGTGGATATACGCGTCGGCACGGCCTTGCAGCGCATACGCGCGGACGCGGGCAGTTTGGTATGCGAGTGCGATAAAACTTCTGTGGCGGCGGACAGGGTGCTGATTGCGACCGGGCGCAGACCGTATTTCGAGGGGTTGTTTTCGGACGCGTTGGGCATACAGACGAATCGCGGGATTGTCGTCAACGCAGACTTTCGGACTTCGGTCGAGAGCATATACGCAGTCGGTGATGTGGTGGACGGGGGCGTGCAGCTTGCGCACCTCGCCACGGCGCAGGCGCTCTATGCGGTGGCGCGGATGGCGGGCGCGGAGCCGGAAACAAACCTCGGCGTGATTCCCTCCTGCGTCTATACCAGCCCCGAGATCGCCGCCGTCGGCCTGACCGAAGCGGAGGCCAAGGAGCGCGGTATTGCGGTCAGGACGGGGAAATATCCGATGTCGGCCAACGCGCGGACACTGATTGACGATGCCGAGCGCGGGTTTATCAAGTTGGTTTTCGACGCCGCAAGCGGGCAGACTTTGGGCGCAACGCTGATGTGCGAGCGCGCGAGCGATTTGATTGGCGAACCGGCGCTGGCCGTGGCCAAGGGGCTGGGCGCGGCGGATATTTCCGGGGTTATTCACGCGCATCCGACTTATTATGAGGGCTTGGCGGAGGCGACGCGGCGGTAGCAATCATCCATCATTTTGCGTTGCGCGTTGAACATTGCGCGTTAGTTTTGACAGCTATTATGCTCACTCCCATCATATAGTTATGTGGGGGAATTTTTTTGTTTATTTTGAAGCGCGGATATATTCTTGTTGTGTTTGCGGGGGCGTTGCTGCTGGCGGGGCTGTTGTTGTTGCGCGGCTTTCGGGCGCGCGCGGTGCCTGCGAGTGCGCCGGGGCATGGGTATACGGTGTATTTGACCTTTGACGACGGGCCATCCAAAAATACGGAGGCGGCCTTGGATGTTTTGAAGGCGCAGGGGGTGCGGGGAACCTTTTTTGTGATTGCGCAGGCGGATGAATATGAATTGTCGCTTTATAAGCGCATTATTTGGGAGGGGCATGCGCTGGGGCTGCACAGCTATACGCACGATATGCACGGGATTTACGCTTCGACGGCTGCCTATATCGACGATTTTGAGCGCGTGCGCGACTGGCTGCTGGAGAGTACCGGAATCAGCACGCATATTTGCCGCATGGTGGGCGGCGGCGGGCCGGGGCTTTGCTCCAAGGCTATGCGCAATGCGATTGTGGCATATTTCGATGAGAACGGTTACGCCTGCTATAACTGGGACATAGACCCGCGCGATTCGGGCGCGTATCCGAAGGCGGCAGACACAATTGCGCGGAACATCATCGATGCCGCGCGCAAAAAGCCCGATCAGGACCTGGTGATATTGCTGCACGACGACCGGATGCGGCGCACGCTGGCACAGGCACTGGAGATTATCATCCCCTATTTTCGGGAGCGCGGTTATGATTTCGGCGTGCTGGGCCGGGATACCGTCTTGGACGGGAGCCGTGCACGCATGGGGAGCGATTAGGCGCGCTTCACTTCAGGAAGAGGACGGAGGACGCAATAACGAATTGGGCCGCATAGTAGAGCCCGTGGTTGAGCACTACGTTGACGGGCGTGTTTTTATCCTTGCCGAAATACATGCCCGACAGCACCAAATCGGACAGGAAGAACAGCGCGATGCCGCCTACCATGACGATCCATACCGTGGCGCCGCTTGTGATGGCGGCAAACAGAGAGCTTGAGAAGGAGAACGCAAGGACGAGGGTATAGAGAAAGCAGGTCAGTCTGAATCGGCCATAATGCATTTTCATGGGCTTCTCCATCACAAGTACGCCGCCTGCCAACAGCGCCGCGAGACCCACCGATGCCAAGAGCGTCCATATTTTCCATTGGGAATGCAGGAGTATCGCCGCGCTGTAAAACGACTGGGCGATCAAAAACGAATAGAACCCCGTAAACAGATAGGTGTCCCGATCTTTTTGGTATATCCATTTCAAATCTAACCAGAGATCCCCCAGCAAGCTCACAAGCAGACCGGCTATGATGAGAAAGCCATAGTCCGTCGTATTGACGCGCAGGGCCATACAGGCGCTGAGGATGAAAAACACGCTCGGCGCCGCCTTTGCGATCAGGCCCGCCACGCCGCCGCGGGCCACGCGGATGATCAAAAACGCCACGGTCGCGGCGACGCCCAATGCCAGTGCAGTCCAGTAAAGATACATGCTAAACTCCTCCCGTTTCATCACGGATTCTATAAATTATAGTAGCATTGTTTTGGAGATTTCGCAATAGTTTGGATTTGCGATTTTTCGCGATTTCCGCATCTTTACAGCGCGATGCATTTGTGGTACATTTATTATGGTGATTTGTGAGGGTATGATGACACAGGAACAATTGGACACGCTGCTGGCGCGCGTTACAACGCCCGCGCGCTATGCGGGCGGCGAATGGAATATGTGCGGGAAGGGCGATGCGTTTTTGCGCGTCTGTCTCTGCTTCCCCGATGTGTATGAGATCGGGATGAGTCATTTGGGCTCGCGGATTTTGTATGAGATTCTGAACGCGCGCGAGGATACGCTTTGCGAGCGCGCGTTTGCACCCTGGACGGATATGGAGACGGCCCTCCGAGAAACGGGCTTGCCGCTCTTTTCGCTGGAGACGCGGCGCCCCCTGGCGGCATTCGATCTGGTCGGCTTTTCCCTGCTCTATGAGATGTGCTATACGAATATACTCTGTATGCTGGAGTTGGGGGGCATCCCCTTGCGGGCGGCTGAGCGTGGGGAATCGCATCCCATTGTGCTGGCGGGCGGGCCTTGCACGGTGAACCCGGAGCCTATTGCGCCCTTCTTCGATGCTGTTTTGGTCGGCGACGGTGAGGAAGCCATTGCGGAGATTGCGGACGCGATGGTGGCGGCCAAGCGGGACGGACTGACGCGGGCGGAGACTTTGCGTGCATTGGGTAAGATTGAGGGGATTTATATTCCATCCGCGCCAAGACGTGTGCGGCGGCGCGTGGTGCGGGATTTGGCAGCTGTACCCTATTTGGAGAAGCCAATCGTGCCGAATATGGGGATTACGCACGACCGCGTCAGTTTGGAAGTGATGCGTGGCTGCGGGCGCGGCTGCCGCTTCTGTCAGGCGGGCTATATCTATCGGCCCATGCGCGAGCGCGCCGTGCCTGCGCTGTTGGAGCAGGCGCAGAAATTGGTGGACTGCACGGGCTATGACGAGGTGTCCCTGCTGTCATTGAGCACGGGGGATTATACGGGCATACACGAACTGCTGCCGAACATTATGGACAGTATGGCTGCGCAGAAGGTGTCGGTCGCCCTGCCCAGCCTGCGCGTGGATTCGCTGCTGGCGGAGGATTTTGAGAAGATGCGCTCGGTGCGCAAGGCGGGGCTCACCTTCGCGCCCGAGGCGGGTACGCAGAGACTGCGGGACGTGATCAATAAAAATATCACCGAGGAGGATCTCTTGCGCGCCGTGGGCGACGCGTTCAGCGCCGGATGGTCGGGCGTGAAGCTGTACTTTATGATGGGCCTGCCGACCGAGACGGACGAGGATTTGCTGGGGATTGCCGACCTGACGCAGAAGGTGTTCCGCAAATATAAGGAGACGCCGCCCCATTTGCGCGGGAAGGGGCTGCGGATCACGGTTTCGGTCTCCACTTTTGTACCCAAGCCACATACGGCCTTCCAGTGGTGTCCGCAGATTTCGCGGGAGGAGATTTTGCGGCGGCAGCGATTGCTGTTTGACGCGTTCCGACAGGTGAAGGGCGCGGAGTTGAAATGTCACTCCTCCCCCGTCTCCCTGTTGGAAGCGGCCTTTTCGCGCGGGGACCGCGCGCTGGCGGAGGTATTAGAGAGCGCATACCGCGCGGGGGCGCGCTTTGATTCCTGGACGGAGCGCTTTTCGCAGAGTGCCTGGGACGAGGCGTTTGCGGAGCGGGGCTTGACGGCGGAGCAGTATGCGCATGCCGCGCCTGCGTTGGACGACCCGCTGCCCTGGGATCACATTGACGTGCTGGTGACGGAGGAATATTTGGCGCGGGAATATGAAAGGGCACTGGCGGGGGCGCTTACGGGTTATTGCCGCGATGGTTGCAACGGCTGTTTCGGGAAAGACTGCAAAGCATTCTGTGAGGTGGCGCAATGAAGATTTTCACCGCCATCAGCAAGGGGCAAGCCGCCGCCTATACCTCGCACTTGGATTTTCAGCGCGTCTTGCAGCAGGCGGCGCGGCGGGCGAAGCTGCCGCTGGCCTATTCGCAGGGCTTCAGCCCGCACCCGCTCTTTGCCTTTGCCACCGCGCTGGCCACGGGCTATTCGAGCGACGGCGAGTGGGTGGAGATGGAGCTTATCGAGGATCTTTCGCCCAAGGATTTCATCAAACGGCTGAACGCGCAACTGCCGCCAGGTCTGCGCGCGGTGCAGGCGATGGTCGCGCCCCTGACGGCGAAGTCGCTGGCCTCGGGCATGGAAGCCGCCCTGTATGGCATTGTGCTGGATTGCAATGCCTCCATTGCGGAGGACGCGGTGCGGGCGGCGTTTGCCGGGATATTGGCGGACACGGAGATATTGCACGAGAAAAAGGGTAAGGGCGGATTGAGCATGGTCAATATACGCCCGCAGATTTTGGAGTTGCGGCTGTTGGCCGTGAGCGGTTCCACCGTCTTCCTCCGCGCGAAGGGAGTGTTGACGGCGGCGGGCGGACTGCGCCCGGAATTTTTGGTCAAGACTGTATTGGAACGGTTACAAGTAAACGGCACGGCACGTGTCCATAGAGAGAGGATTTGTTTCTCCCGCGATTCGGCTGTGTTTTAATTTTATAGGAGTTTTATATGAACAAGGAAATTTTGGTAGACGCGAACGCGTTTGAGACGCGTGTCGCAGTGGTGGAGGACGGCACGCCCGTCGAGCTCTATATCGAGCAGGAGGGCAACGACCGTCTGGTGGGCAATGTATACCTCGGGCGCGTAGAGAACGTGCTGCCGGGCATGCAGGCGGCCTTTGTGGACATAGGCCAGCCCAAGAACGCGTTCCTATACGTGGGGGACGTGGTGATACCGGGCGACGCCTATGACGAACTGCCGGGCGTACCCGAGAAAAAGAAGATCACGGACTTTTTGAAGGCGGGGCAGAGCATACTGGTGCAGGTGGCCAAGGACCCGCAGGGCAGCAAGGGCGCGCGCGTGACGACCCACCTGACGCTGGCGGGGCGCAACCTTGTGCTGATGCCGACCATGGACTATGTGGGCGTAAGCAAGCGCATCGATGCGGATAGCGAGCGCAAGAAGGTGCGCGAGATCGCCACCGCCATCAAGCCCAAGGGCATGGGGATCATCGTCCGCACGGCGGCCAGCGAGGCCAACGCGCGCGAGGTGCTGCGCGAGGATTTGGACAGTTTGACGACCCTCTATGACGATATCCAAAAGAAGGCGGCGCGACTCTCCCCACCCGCCCTGCTCCACGCCGAGCAGGCCTTATTGGTGCGCGTAGCGAGGGATATTCTGATGCGGGATGTCGACCGTGTCTTTGTGAACGAGCAAAACACCTATGAGAATCTGCGCGCGCTGGCTGAGCGCATGGCGCCCAAATTGGTGCCGCGCATCCTCTATAAGCCCGGCGAGGCCCTCTTTGACCGCTACGGCACGGAGGGGAAGATCGACACCGCGCTCTCGCGCAAGGTTTGGCTCAAGAGCGGGGGCTATCTGATCATCGACCGCACGGAGGCGCTGACCGTTATCGACGTCAACAGCGGGCGCTTTGTGGGCAAGGACAATTTGGAGAAGACGATCACGATCACGAACACCGAGGCGGCGCAGGAGATTGCGAAGCAACTGCGCCTGCGCGACATAGGCGGGATCATCGTCGTCGACTTTATCGATATGGACAAGGAACAGAACCGACGCCTGATTTTGCAGACCATGAAGGACGCGCTGAAGCCGGACCATACCCATTCGCGGGTCTTTGGCTTTACGCATCTGGGGCTCATGGAGATCACCCGCAAGAAGACGGGGCGCAGCATCGGCGATACCCTGAAACAGAGCTGTCCGCACTGCGAGGGCGAGGCCAAGCTCGCCACGCCGCTGACCGTGTTTGGACGCCTGCGCAAGCAATGCCTGATCACCCTGCGCGGGAGCCAGACCAAGCGGCTCTATGTGGAGGCGCACCCGGATGTGGTGGCGGTGATGGAGGAGCTATACAGCAGTCACGGCTCGCTCTTTCCCGAGAGCGTGGACTGCGTGGCCTTTGTGCGCGGGAACGCCGCTCTGCACGAGGAGAAATTCAGCGTCAAGCCCGTCGCGATGAAGCGCGTGGCGGAGTATAAGAAGAATTGCAAAATTATGCACTGAAGCGCATTTTTCTGCTATAATACAAACATCTTTATACAGGAGGAAATGAAAATGGAACAACAGAATTTCCCGCCGCCGCAGACGAGACCCGAACCGCAGGGGGATAAGGTCACGAGCATCGGCAACTGGATCGGAACCATGTTCCTGCTTGCGATTCCGGTCGTGAACTTTATCATGGCCATCGTATGGGCCGTTTCCGCCGAATCCAAGAGCAAGCGGAATTATTTCCGCGCCTATTGGATTATGGTGGCGATCTCCTTTGTGCTGATTATCGCGCTCGTTATCCTTATCGCCGTAACAGGCTTTACGATTTTCGAGTATTTCCCGGAATTCAGCGCTAATTTTTGATTTAACTGTCCCCGCGATACTCCAACACGTCGCCTGGCTGGCAGTTTAGGGCGGCGCAGATTTTGTTCAGGGTCTCGAGACGTATGGCCTTCACCTTGCCGTTTTTCAGCAGGGATACATTGGCCATGGTTAGGCCGACGCGCTCGGTCAGTTCTGTGACGCTCATTTTACGCTTGGCAAGCATTACATCGACGTTGATAATGATCATATGGTACTGTCCGCCTCCTCCTGCAAAGCTGTGGCACGGCGCACGTGCTGCGCCAGCACGCGGCAGATCATGCCGAACGCGAGGGCCAATATGCTGACGTCTGCGGCAATCAGCACGACGCCCGGGTAGTTCATGTTTGCGAGCAGGAGCGCTATGTTGCCGAGGAGGAAGAACGCGGCGTCTGCAACGAGCAGTTTGCCAGCGAGTTCTATCTCGCGCGCGGATTTCATGGAGAAGACCTCCTGACGCACCACCGCGCCGCCGCCGCGCCAGATGATGGCCAGCACGCCGAATACGGGCAGCGCGGCTACCGCGATCAGGAGCGACCACAGGAGCACCCAAGCGGGGGGCATTTGATAATAGTGCACGCCGTCCAACAGATAGAACGGGAACACCGCGACCAGCGCGAGGACGCAGAGCGCGACCGCGAGCACGGCTGTGCGGATGTAGAGACACATGCGTTTGGAGGACATAGGGGGCTCCTTTGTTTGTGGTAGGGGTTACGGGTATTATATGCCACCGCCAGCCATTTGTCAACATAATTTTATCGTATTGCGATATATACAAAACGAGACAAGGGACTTGTCTCGTTTTTATCTGTTATGAGAAGCTTAATCGGTGATAAACCGATCCTTAGTTCATGAAGCCGCCGTTGCCATCCAGAATGGGGGGAACAACGGTTTCATCG
>Ga0123353_10002350_pt1 | contig 23491 bp, 25 predicted proteins | sample TergutLab28metaG_3_FD_92763 | JGI IMG/M metagenome (GOLD analysis project Ga0123353, IMG submission 92763) | Labiotermes labralis P3 segment gut microbial communities from Petit-Saut dam, French Guiana - Lab288 P3 | ecosystem: Host-associated > Arthropoda: Insects > Digestive system > Gut ... | reverse complement strand
TGCTTCATTTAATTTATCAATATCAATATCGCCCTTAAAAGGTGCATCGCTTTGTATTTTAAAGCCTTCATCGCCGATAATTTCTTCAATAGTGCCACCATTAAGTGTAATATGCGCCTTGGTTGTTGTGAAATGGTAATTCATTAGCGCAACAGTTCCTGGTTTCACGAGAACCTTGGCAATAATATTCTCACATGCACGACCTTGATGCGCCGGTAAAAAATACTTCATACCAAAAATATCTCGTAACACATTTTCTAAACGATAAAATGTTTCCGAACCCGCATAGCTGTCATCTGCTTGCATCATAGCAGCATATTGATTTTGACTCATAGCATTGACACCACTGTCCGTAAGCATATCCATAAATACATCGCGATTCTTAAGCAGAAATGTGTTAAATCCAGCTTCCGTTATACACTGCAAACGGTCTTCTACGGGAAGTAGATTTATCCTCTGTACCATGCGTACCTTGTGCATTTCAAGCGGAACATTTTCTTGAGACCAAAATTTTATATTGGACATAATAATTTTCCTTTTATAGTTAGTTTTTGTTTATAAAAATAGTCTCTAAGCAAGACTTATTTTGCTTAGAGACGAGAATCACTTTATCATAATACTATTATAACAGCGGTATATATTAAGCTGCAACTTAACGTTCCTATCTCAATCACAACAAACATCCAATGCCCATGACAATAGTTACACCGATATCTGCTTGTACCAACCAAAGTATGTTTTTAATGTCAAGATGTTGCCGTATATGCCGAGTATGTTTGGTAATAATGGTTTCTTGCGGCCGCAGCTTTTCTATTTGATATCATAATAGCATTAAGATTACAATTGTCAAACAAACAGTAAATAAGATACGACAGTTGTATTTGTTGAACAAAACTTGCAAAGAATTACTATAAAAAATTTATATTTGTTTTGACTTTGTCGCTGTAAATATGGATACTATACTTATAATTACAGTTGTGTCAAAAATATTATGTAAAATGTTAGGAAATTACTTATGCAGGAAAGCATTTTATATAGAATGGCCGATGCCAATATAAACCGTACCGTCGAGGGCTTGCGCGTATTGGAAGATGTGTGCCGTTTTATCTTAAATAACACTCGATTGGTATCTGTCATTAAAGAATGGCGGCAGAAAATCGCTGTTTTACCTATGGCCACCACCAAAAGACTGCTGTGGCAACGCAACAGCTTGCAGGATAGCGGTAAAGAAATTGTACCTATTAAAGAAGCTTCCTTACGTGATAGCGCCTCAATAGTGGTGGCTAACAGTCGACGCGTTCAGGAATCTTTACGCGTACTAGAAGAAATAGCCAAAGACCTGACCATGGAATTAGACAGTAATACTTACAGAGAAGCGCGTTATGTTCTTTATGATATAGAAAAAGACATCTTGGGCAGACTTTTACGTAAGCAATATCAATCAACAGCCGGCAGACTATACGTTATTGTAGACACCTCCGTTTTACCGACAAATCAGATACTTACAGCCACCGCAGCTATCTTACGCAGCGGCGTTAAAATGATACAGCTACGCGATAAAAAAATGATGCACGGACAGCTTCTAGAGCTAGCTGTTAAAATGTGCCAGCTTTGTAAAGAATATGATGCTTTATTCATAGTTAATGACTATGCTGACATTGCCGTTTTAAGCCAAGCTCACGGCCTGCATTTGGGACAACAGGATTTGCCAGCTTCACAGGCCCGCAAAATACTGCCTGCCGATGCTATTCTGGGTATATCAATAGATACTGCAGAACAAGCTGTACAAGCTGAAAGAGAAGGCGCCGACTATATAGCAGTTGGTGCTATCTTTGGTACTAGTACCAAAGCTATAGATATTTTGGGTATAGCGCGCCTTAAGGAAGTACTTATAGCTACTACTCTGCCCGTATGGGGTATTGGCGGTATTAAAACTTGCAATGCCTGTGAAGTAATAGCAGCCGGAGCCTGCGGTGTATGTGTTGTAACAGCGGTTATAGATCAGCCCAATATTGAACAAGCTGCTACTAACTTTTTACAAGTTATAAGCAATTGTCAATAGCATTTATCATGATAACGCCGCTGTATTGAACGTAAGAAGGTTATGTACAGTGTATAATTTTCCCTCTATTTAAGGTAAGTATTATTGGCTTTCTCTAAACCGATAGTAGTATTGTTGCCATGAGCGGGAAAAACTTCTATGCTGTCCGGTAAAGTTAATAGTTTGTTTTTGATGCTTTCTATTTCCTGCAAAGTATCGCCTCCTGGGTGGTCAGTACGGCCGATAGTGTTCTTAAACAAAGTATCACCCGTTATTAATAATCTGTCGTCTGCCAGTAAGCATACCGAGCCTTGAGTGTGCCCGGGCGTGTGAATAACTTTAATTTGATGACGACCGAAAGTTATAATGTCACCATCTTTGATAAATACATCTACTGCTAAATCGCTGGGAAGGTTGTCGCCGTAGAAAGAACGTATCTTCTGATCTTTAAAAAGATCTTTGTCTTCTTCGTTTAGATATACGCAAGCTTTATAGTAATCTCTGGCCTGATTAGACTCCAACATATGATCTAAATGACCATGGGTAAGGATAATTTTCTCTATTTTAACACCCATATCTGACGTTTTTTGTTTAAGCTTGTCTAAATCTCCACCGATATCTACGATAACACCTTGTTTGCTGTCATCATCAGCCAATATATAAGTATTAGTGTTTAAAATACCTAAAACTATCTTGTCAAAAATCATAATTTTATCCTTTACTCTATTTAATATTATAGCAATCACCGTTAAGCATCAAAAAACTTCAGTCCTAGGTGTAGAATTCATTATACATGATGTTTTATGCTAAAATAAAACAAATTCTGCAAGACACAAGGGGTTAAGCTTTGAGCAACAATAAAGCCGATGTTAAGCCTTTTAAATGGACATATGCTGTTCTGCCTATAGCCGCTGCAACCATATGTATAGTTTTAGCCATCATTTACTACGGGCAATTGCCACAGAGTACAGCCGTGCAGTTTAACAGCGACGGCGACCCTACCAAATACAGCTCACCTCTAGCCGCTACTTTTATTTGTATAGGTGTTGCTTGTTTAATTGCTGTACTGTCGGCTTGGGCTGCCCGTTTTATTGCTACCCGTGAATTTTTGACCGACGATGCCAGAGTATTGGTAAAACCACAATTACTGATACCCATAGTAGGTAATATCCCGGCGGTTTTAAGCGTGGTAGTCGTTTATATTTACTGGGATATATGCATCTACAACACCAGCGGCCACCATTTTGTTGCCATGTGGATATTTGCTTTGATAGTTATAGCTATTTCTTTTGTGATTCTAGCTGTCTTTCTGGCACCGCCGCTTATTAAATCTATAGGTAGAGACGTTTACGGCGTAAAAAAGATTAGCGCCGAAGAAAATATTGTTGCAGAACAAAAGGCAACACCTAATACAAAGACCGATAAAAAAGATATTAACAATAACCAAGAGGATTAACTAAAAGATGACCGAGCAACAAAACCCGACAACAATGGAACAAATAATATCTTTATGCCGCCGCCGCGGTTTTATCTTCCAGTCCAGCGAGATTTACGGCGGCCTAGGTAGCTGCTGGGATTACGGTCCTTTGGGCATTGAATTTAAGAACAATATAAAAAAAGCCTGGTGGAAAGCTAATGTGCAGATGCGCGGTGATATGGTGGGTATTGACTGTTCTATTCTTATGCACCCCCAAGTATGGATCTCTTCAGGGCACGTAGCCGGCTTCAGCGACCCCTTGGTAGATTGCAAGCAATGCAAACAGCGTTTTCGCCATGATACCTTACAGACTGCTGTCTGCCCCGACTGTGGCGGAGAACTTACCGAACCACGTCAATTTAATTTAATGTTTAAAACTCATGTGGGTGCCGTAGAAGAAAGTGCTTCGGTAGTTTATCTGCGTCCCGAGACAGCCCAAGGCATTTTTGTTAATTTTGACAATGTAGTCAATTCCACCCGCAAAAAAGTGCCTTTCGGCATTGCCCAAATAGGCAAGTCTTTTAGGAATGAAATTACCAGAGGAGATTTTATATTCCGCTGCCGCGAATTTGAGCAGATGGAAATCGAGTTTTTTGTTAAACCTGGTGCTGATGAAGAATGGCATGAAAAATGGCTGCAGAAGCGCATGAATTTTTACTTAGACCTAGGGGTTAACCCCGCTCATTTGCATTTCAGAGAGCATGAAAAAGCCGAACTGGCTCATTATGCCAAACGTTGTGTAGATATAGAATACCTTTTCCCCATGGGCTGGCGTGAATTAGAAGGTATTGCCAACCGTGCCGATTTTGATTTAACTCAGCATGCTCAAGGCAGCAGCAAAGATCTTTCTTATTTTGACGGGCAGGAACGTTTTACGCCTTATGTTATCGAACCCTCGGCCGGCGTAGAGCGCAGTTTCCTTACTTTTATGATTGATGCCTACCGCGAAGAAGAAGTAAACGGCGAAGTGCGCACCTGGCTTAAATTGCATCCTGATCTGGTGCCATACAAAATAGCCGTGTTGCCATTATCTAAAAAAGAAGAATTAAACACAGTGGCCCAAGATATTTTTAAACGTCTGTCTAAACATTGGGCCTGCGAATATGATGAAACACAGTCCATAGGTAGGCGCTACCGCCGTCAAGATGAAATCGGTACTTTATATTGCATTACTGTGGATTTTGACAGTTTACAGGACAATGCCGTAACTATCCGCTACAGAGATACTATGCAACAAATACGAATACCTATTGATAAACTGGAAAATGTCATTCTAAATAAACTAAACGGTGAGGTATTTAGCACCTTTGAGTAATGTATGAAACTCATTCATTTTGCCGATTTGCATATTGGCGTAGACGCATATGCCAAAACTGAAGCGCAGACGGGCCTGGATTCCCGTCTGCGCGATTTTTTAAATGCTTTGGACTGTTTAGTTGATTACGCTTTGCAAAATAAAGTAGACGGTGTTATTTTTGCCGGTGATGCTTATAAAAGTCGTGACCCTTCGCAAACTCAGCAAAAAGAACTGGCCACTAGGCTTAAAAAACTGGCTCAAAACAATGTTGCAGTGTGTTTGCTGGCCGGCAACCATGATGTGCCTTATTCTAAAGGTAAGGCCACAACTCTAGATATTTTCTCGGCTCTTGATGGCGGCAATATATACGTGTTTAATAAACCGCAATGCCGTGTTATAGATACCAAAAGCGGTCAGTTTCAATTATGTGCTTTGCCTTGGATCCGCCGCGGTGTTTTAGCAGAAAAAGAACTAAACGAAATGGGACTACCCTTAAGTCTTAGCGGCAGTAATCAGGAAATAGAAAAACAACTAAACGCTCTAGTGAATAATTTAGCCAGTATAGCCGCCCAAAACCCTTTAGTACCGGCTATTTTATGTGCTCATTTATGGGCCGACGGTGCTGTTACCGGCTCCGAACGTTCTTACAATTTAAGCAACGAGCCTAAAATAACGACGAGCGCACTAGCTAACCCTGCTTTTTGTTATGTGGCTTTGGGGCACATACATAAAATGCAGGTGCTGCGCAAAGAACGGCCAGCTGTAGTTTACAGCGGTTCTTTGGAGCGCTTAGATTTTGGAGAAGAAAAAGACGACAAAGGTTTTTATGTGTTAGATATAGACAGGCAAGGACAAGTGCAATATCTTTTTCACAAGCTGCACGGCAGACGTTTTGTCACTTTAAAAATAAGTGTGCCACCTCAAGAAAATGATCCCCTGCCTTTTATTTTAGCGGCTATAGAAAGAGAGCAGGCAAATATTGCAGAAGCTATTGTACGAATAATTATAGAATTAAATGTTGCCCAGTCGGTTTCTCTGAAAGGCAATGCTGCTTTGCGTGAAGCTTTAAAAACAGCGCATAATTTTGTAATCACTAGAGATGTGCATAGAGCTAGCAATGTACGTTTACAGGGTCTGCATATAGAAGAAGTAACCCCGCAAATAGCACTCGACGAATATCTGAAAACACAAAATAGTTTAAACTTGCAAGTTAAAGAAAAACTAAGAGACCTGGGCCGACAAATAATAGAAAAAACCAATATAATTGAATAAATTGCATGTTTATAATAATGTGTGCTCAAGACCGATAGCACATATAGTTGGTTATTTGTTTTAGAAGCTATATCCGGCCATTAGAAGCCATAAAAAGGCCATTCCTATACCTAGGGCTGCTCCCCAAAAAACTTGGAAAGGCGTATGTCCTAAAAGTACTTTTATTTCATGCTGTATAGTGGAATAACGGTTGACATCATTTTCACTTTCTTTGGAAGTGGTCGTGCGTAAAATACGATTAATAGTTACAGCCTGTTTACCTACTGCCTGACGTACACCGGCAGAATCATACATCACCACTAAAGCTAAAACTGCTGATATAGCAAAGGTGACAGAAAGTAAGCCATCTTCTAAAGCAACAGCAGTAGCCAAACCACACACTAGTGCGGAGTGGGCACTGGGCATACCACCGCTTCTAGTAAAAAAGAGAGCATCAAAACGCCTTTCCTGTATCAACACTACCATCATTTTTATAAATTGAGCTATGAGCCAGCTAGCACAGGCTATTACTAACGGACTGTATTTGAAAAACTCAGGTAACAATCCTGCGGTCCTTTATACAAGAATAATAATTACTTATTATATCAGCTTTTGTCGTCATCTTTAAACAAGGTCTTTTCTAAGTAACGGCGCTTGGCTTCGTTATAACGCTCTTCACGCTCTTCTGATGTGCAATTATTAAAAGACTTATTGTTATCATACGTTGGCTTAATCGTACGATTAGTATAATATGAAAGCAGCGCATCTTTAGTCAAAGGCCTATAGTTATAAGTTGGATTAGCAGCTTTTTTATAGCTGTATAAAGTAGGTACAGGTTCATCTGGTGACACATTTTCGTTGTTGCCAAGAGCATTTGACAATTGCTGAAAGCCGCGCTTGGCGTGAAACTCTTCTATACAGCGCATAGTCTCGTCATCCTCCATATTATGCCAAAAATGATAATACCTAGACACGTAAAAAGACGGCGTAAAATCAGTAACTACTGATACTACTTTATCGGCAGTTTTTTCTAAAAGCTTTACAGCCGGTGCCGAAGCGGTGGGAGCAGCAGCAATAATTTCTTTAGGACGGCGGCGGCGCAAAGATTCTATGGCAGCTAACATAGTATATCCGCTGGCTAAACCATCGTCTATAACTATGATAGTTTTTCCGTTTAATACCGGCATCGGACGGCCAGCCCTAAAGCGCAGTATGCGCTCGCGAACATCCTGACGCACTTTATGTACCTGCTGATCGGCCTGCTCTTCGGTAATACCAAAAGCTCGCACCATTTCCGGATATAAAATATAGGAACCATCATCGGCTACTGCTCCAAAACCACCTTCGGGACGCAAAGGAATAGGCAGTTTGCGGCAGATAACAAAATCCAACGGGCATTCTAAAGCAAAAGCCACCGGAGCAGCTACCGGCACGCCGCCATTGGGTATAGCCAGCACAATGACATCACTTCGCCCTTTATAGGCTTTAAGCTTATCGGCTAATCTTACGCCGCCGTCGTAACGATTTTCAAAAGTGGGATTTTCGGAAATTTTCATTGTTAACCATTAAGTATCTAAAATATGTATCTTACTAAAGTTGCGGAAATTTTCGGCATAGTCTAATCCGTAACCCACAATAAACTCATCGGGGATATCAAAGCCCAAAAAGTCAACATTAACATCTATTTTGCGGCGGCTGGGTTTGGAAATTAAAGCACACAGGCGCACGCTTTTAGCGCCCTTATCCTCAAAATACCTTTTTAAAAAACTGGTAGTACAGCCGCTGTCCACAATATCCTCCACGATCAATACATGTTGATTGCGAATTGGCATATCACATTCTTTGGTGATATTTACTCTACCACATGATATAGTGCCGTCGCCGTAACTTTTGGCACTCATAAAATCTATTTTGACCGAACAGGTAAGTTTACGTATAAGATCAGCCATAAAAACAAAAGAGCCTTTAAGTATGCCAACTATCAGCACTTCCTCATTTTTATATTTAGCGTTTATAGCAGTGGCTATTTTATCAACAGCGCCTTGTATCTGTTCTTCGCTTATTAATATCTCACCGGGCGTATACGACATTCTCGGCCCTCCGTCTTTATTTTTTGGCTCAATCAAAATTATAATGGTAATTTAATGCCTTGTCCATAAAAAGAGAACTGACGCTACCGTTAAAACATGCTATAATTTTATGCATTATAAATCAAACCGTGAGGTGCCCTATGCTTTTGCAGTGTTCTTGTTGTAAACATACTTTGGATACTTCTAAATTTACAGAAGTGCCTACTTTCTGTCCCACCTGCGGTGCTGTACTTATAGAAAACGGAGCAGCTCGCTCCAATTATTTTTGTCATTCCTGCGGCAAGAGCCTGCCCGAAGGCGGAGCTTTTTGCTCCTATTGTGGTATGCCCGCCCCTGTAACTGCACCAGCTAAAGATAAAAAAGAAAAAACTTCCGGCCGTGAATCAGGTGGTAAGAAAACCAGCCGTGCTGCTATGAAACTTTATGAACAATGGATGGCCCAAGGCGACTTGTCAGCCGAAAACGTTAAGGAATTAACCGGTTACGAAGTAGGTTCATATTACGAAGAAGAGCTGCCGCCACCGCCACCACCGCCTGTTGCTGCACACCAGTCTTCTTATACTTCTAACAATTGGCTAAGTGATACGCCGGGAAAAATAGGATCTACAATTAGCGCTTTACTGCGCAATAAACCATTTTTAGTATCGCTGGCCGTCAATGCCTTTTTATTATTAGTAGTAATTTTACTTATCGTGTTATAGCTTTAACATCAATGGCTTCTTACAGCAACAACATACAGTCACCAAAACTAAAGAAGCGATAGCCACTACGTACAGCCTCCTTATAAGCTTGCAGTATCTTATTTCTGTCATAAAAAGATGATACCAGCATAAGCAGCGTGCTTTTAGGTAAGTGAAAATTAGTGATAAGTTTATCTACTACCAGCCATTTATGCCCCGGTAAAATCAGCAGACTAGCTTGACCGGTTGTTTTATACAATTTGCCGTCCGGGCTTAAAAGAGCACACTGTTCTACCGCTCTAGCAGCACTGGTGCCTACGCAAAATATACTATTGCCGTTTTCTTTGGCATTATTGATAACCTCAGCGCTTTCAGCACTTATCTCATAATATTCTTGGTGGATGGGATGCTTAGTAGGATCATCTACTTTAACCGGCCTGAAAGTATCAAGTGAGATATGTAGCTTAATAAACACCGTCTGTACACCTTTGTGGCGTAATTTTTCCAGCATGTGCTCCGTAAAATGCAATCCGGCAGTAGGCGCAGCTACGCTGCCTTCTTCTTTAGCATATACTGTCTGATAACGCTCAGGGTTCTGTAAGGGTGCAGTAATGTATGGCGGCAACGGCATAGCGCCTATTTGCCACAACGCACTTTCATCATTAAAACGTACTAGGCATATGCCGTCTTCTTGTTTACTGATAATTTGAGCAATAGTTTGTTTAGTACTATCTTTAACTACGCTATTTTCATAACCATACAGGATTATATTATGGCCTTCTTTCAAACGCTTAGACGGTTTAACCAAAGCTTGCCATAGGCCGCTGCTTTTATGCTTTAATAACAGTATCTCCACTTTGCCGCCGCTACCCTCTTTTTCGCCTTTGAGGCGTGCCGGAATAACACGGCTGGAATTAAAAATTATAACATCGTCTTTTTGGAAATACTCTAAAATATCGCGGAAAATTCTATGTTTGACAGTACCTTTTTGACGGTTAAGCACCATTAAGCGCGAACCATCGCGCTCTTCTAAGGGCACTTGGGCAATCTGCTCTTTGGGCAGTTGATAATCAAAATCGGCAGTTTTCATTTATTTGCTAATATAAGCTCTAAGAGTTTGTAAAAGATCTAAAGAAGGTTGCAAGCGATTTAACGCATAAAAATGGATGCCGTCTACACCGTAATCTAAAAGATCTTTGCTTTGCTCCAAAGCATAAAGATATCCGGCCTTAATAGTGGCCTCTTTATCGTCAGCAATAGGAGCAAATATTTCATGCAGTCTTGCAGGTAGCGTAGTGCCGTTGTTAAATGCCATCTCCAGCGTTTTGGCATAGTTTACAATAGGCAGAATACCGGGGATGATTTTAGCAGTTATGCCGGCCAAACGCACCCGGTTTTCAAAATCGTAATATTGCTGATTATCAAAGAAAAATTGGGTTATTATAAACTGCCCACCATGCTCCAGTTTCATTTTCAAATATTTAATATCAAGATCTAAACTGGCAACATGAATATGACCCTCGGGAAAACCGGCTACACCTATGCAGAAATACTCTCTAAACTCTTTGATAAGGTCAATGAGCTCGTAGCAATATTGAAAACCATCTGTAGCAGCTTGCCATTGGCTTTGACCTTTAGGCGGGTCACCTCGTAAAGCCATAATGTTGTTGACGCCACGATTTTTCATTTCAATAATCATAGTGCGTAGAGTCTCTCGGTTATAACCCACGCAAGTTAAATGATGTAAAACCGGTATATTAAGTTGATCTTGTAGAGAACTGACTAAATCCAAAGTAAGTTCTTTGGTAGAACCGCCGGCACCGTAAGTTACTGAAAAAAAATCAGCACCATTGTTAGCTAAAGTTTTAGCTACCGCATGCAGATTAACTAGCCCTTCAGCTGTCTTAGGGGGGAAAAACTCAAAAGAAAATGTAGGCCTCTTGTTATCAAAAATCTGCTTTATTTGAATTGTCATATATTGCACCTGATTTGTTTAGAATTACACTAAAAACATATTATAATCTATTATCATCTTAATACCAAAGATATAAGATGTTAGACAACTTATATTAACGAGATGAAAAATGCGTAATATAGTAATGGATATACCACTTTCAAGATCTTATGCAAATTGGAAAAAAGCCATAACCTGGTGATTATATTTGTGTATTGTGTTGAAATAATAGAAAATCAAAAGATGAAGTTAAAGCGCTGTCATGCTAAAATTCAGTATTATGCAAAACATGAAAGCTTTAATAGTAAATGACGATGGTATCTTAGCCCCGGGCTTACAAGAGTTGGCTTTAGCCGCACAACAAGTATTGCCGGTAGTTGTCTGCGCTCCTTTTAAAGAACAAAGTGCTTGCGGTACCCATATGACTTTATCTAAACCGTTAGGCGCTAAACAAATAGAAAATGTGCATTTGCCAGCTACGGCATGGGCAGTAGACGGATATGCTATAGATGCCGCATCTTTTGCTTTAAACTATGCTTATAAAGATCAGATAGGCATAGTTCTTTCTGGAGTTAACGGCGGCTTTAATACCGGTGATGACATTTTAATATCGGGTACCGTAGCTGCAGCCATGTATGCTTATAAACATGGCTTACCTGCTATAGCTGTATCAGTAGAGCATGGACATAATGAAAATGAAAAATATGCCGCTGGTTTGGCTGCGTTATTTGCCAAGCAAATACTGCAAGGTAAATTAGGCCGAGATATATTTCTTAACATTAATTATCCTAGCGTAAAAGTACATGATGTTAAAGGTATTGCGATATGCTCTTGCGGGCAAAATAGCCATCAAGACAAAATAGATATCGTAGAATTAAACGGCCGTCATTTTTACTGGCTTAGCCGTCATGAAGCAGTGAGTTCTAATGCTCACAGTGATGTCTACGCCGTACGTAATGATTATATATCAGTTAGTCTTATAAATTGCGAACTTTTAGGCAGCACTAGACCAGCAGAATTAGAAAAAATTGTAGCGGCGGTATGGCAAGAATTCTGCAAAGTTTACACAACTAAAGAAATGCCACCGGCAAATATTTGACAATTTAGCTTTAAAAGAATATATTTAAAAAGTGCCCCATATTATGATTTGTAATATATAAGAGGAATACTAAAGATGAAAAAAATCTCAAAATCCACCTTGGGTAAGAGCATTTTATATAGTCTGCCCGTTATCATCATGTCTGTAGCCTGCTGCGTTTTTGCTTTTGTTGAACCGGCCGTCCATAACGCCAACTTTGAAAAAGATAACGGTTTGAACGGCAACCGCTATAATAATCTATAAGCATCGGCAACTAAATACAGGCTTAACATCAATAGGCCTTGAACATAAATTGGTCTTTTTTAAAATTTATTTTAATTACCTCGTCCGCTGTGACTGTTAGGCAGCACATACGGCAATAAAAACTTTAAAAGGGCCGGCTATTTTTTAACACCGGCCCTTTTGTAATTAAACTAATCAAGATCTAATGCCATTGATACCCATAATTTTTAACCGGTTATAAAAAATTAAAAGAGCAGTAAAATTCAGAAAATGTTCAGAGAAGTGCTAAAAAGCAAAATACACCGAGCTACTGTTACCGACTTAAGTGTTGATTATGTCGGTTCAATTAGTATAGATTTGGCTCTTATGCAAAGAGCCAATATTATAGTCGGCGAAAAAGTAGATGTTTTGAATATCCATAACGGCACCCGTTTTAGTACATATGTTATAGAAGCCCCTTACGGCAGCGGCGAGGTTAACATTAACGGAGCTGCTGCCAGACTGGCACGTAAGGGCGACCGCATAATCATTGTAGCTTACGCCTTAGCCTCTGATGAGGAATTAAAAGATTTTCAAGCTAACATTGTGCATGTTAACAGTCAAAACCAAATGATAGATTAAACAGAAAATATACGGAAAATATTATGTATAACTTAAAAACAATGCAGCAGCAAAAACAGCAGGGCCAGAAAATAGTGCTGTTAACAGCCTATGATTACCCCACTGCGCAGATGGCTGTTGCCGGTGGTGTTCACTATTTACTGGTAGGCGATAGCTTGGGCATGGTGTGTTTAGGTTATGAAAGCACGGTTTTTGTCACCATGGAAGATATGATCAGCCATGTTAAGGCCGTAAAGCGCGGTGCTAAAGATGCTTTTATTATAGCCGATTTGCCGTTTATGTCCTATGCCACAGTAGCTGATGCTATAAAAAACAGTGGCCGGCTTTTACAGGAAGGCGGGGCCGCCGCTGTTAAACTGGAGGGCGGAGCAGATTTTACTTCTCAAATAAAAGCTTTAATAAATAATGGTGTGCCAGTAATGGGCCATCTGGGTCTAACTCCGCAATCAGTCAATGTTTTCGGCGGTTACAAAACTCAGGTTGCCGATAAAAAGACAGCTTTAAAACTGCTAGCCGATGCCCAAGCTTTGCAGGAGGCCGGCGTTTTTGCCATAGTGCTGGAAATGGTGCCGGCGCAAATAGCCGAACTGGTGACTAAAGAACTTAATATTCCCACTATCGGAATAGGAGCAGGTAACAGATGTGACGGCCAAGTGCAGGTTTTTCATGATATAAGCGGCCTATTCACCGACTTTACTCCGCGTCATGCTAAAAAATACGTTGATGCTTGCCTTCTCATACAACAAGCTATATCCGACTATGTAAAGGAAGTGCAAGAAGACTCTTTTCCCAGCCCGTCTAATGCCCGTTGCATAGATAATGAACTGCTAGAACAAATCAAAAACCATTTGGAAAGCTGTTAAATCAATGCAACTAACCACCACTATTAAAGAAATAACCGCTTGGCGCAATAGCCTAAGTGATAGTCTTGCTTTGGTACCCACTATGGGTGCTTTGCATCAAGGTCATATTTCTTTAATTAAAACGGCCAAACAACTTTGCTCTCAAGTAGCAGTCAGTATCTTTGTTAATCCCAGTCAGTTTGCTGCCGGTGAAGATTTTGATAAATATCCGCGCGATTTTGCTAAAGATGAAAAACTGCTTAAAGATAATGGCGTAGATATGCTTTTTTATCCTGACGCTAAAGAAATTTATCCAGACGATTTTGATACTTGGGTGCAGGCAGAAAAGATGAGCCGCATACTGGAAGGAACACACCGCCCCACTCATTTTAAAGGGGTAACCACCATAGTTCTTAAACTGTTTAACATCATACGCCCCCAGATAGTTGTTTTGGGGCAAAAAGATGCCCAGCAAGTGGTTATTATTAACAAAATGGTGAAAGATTTAAACATACCATTGCAATTACATGTAGTTCCCACCGTCCGTACCGATAGCGGTCTTGCTCTAAGCTCACGTAATGCTTATTTATTGCCCAAAGAACTTAAAGCAGCGTCTTGTCTATATGAAGCCTTACGTGCCGGTAAAAAATTATTTGACGAAGGATACCGGCAAGCAGGCGTTATTAAGCAAAACGTCAGGCAAATACTGCAGCAAGAACCTCTAATATCCCATATTGATTATGTCAGCTTAGCTTCATTGGAAGACCTTAATGAGCTTAATGAGATATCAGACGCCCCTGCTTTACTTTCAATAGCCGTTAAAATCGGCTCAACCAGATTAATTGATAATATCATTATGTAAACATTTTTTAAGCAGGCTATAATCTTTTTAAGTATGCCGAGTTTTTGTTCGCATGCCTAGTTATAAGCCATATAATTAAGGATATTATTAGCCCATTAACTGGCTCGTAATGAAGTTAATTAAAGGGTTAATTTTTATGCAATTTCTTCATAAACACATAGCTACCTAAAGCTTTTCAGCGATGCAAAAGTTATGCTATAATAACTTTCGGCTTAATGCCGAGGTAGCTCAGTCGGTAGAGCAACGGACTGAAAATCCGTGTGTCCCCAGTTCGAGCCTGGGCCTCGGCACCATTTATTTATATGCCGGAGTGGTGGAATGGTAGACACGGCAGTCTCAAAAACTGCTATGGGGTGACTCATGTGTCAGTTCGAGTCTGACCTTCGGCACCAATAAATAATTTTAATCGTAAATATTGAATAAAAAAGATGTTTTGACTACAAATTGACTACATATTTTTAAATCATAATTACTTTATAGACACAAAAGAGTCTCCAGAAGGAGGCTTTTTTATTGAAAAATATTTTTAAAAAAGACCACAACTTTTGCTAAAAGACTGCGTTATATCTATATACTGTTGACACAAGACTAAGCTAAAACATTAAGCCACAAAGCAATACAACGGATTTGTACGGCAGCAAGAAAATAAGCAGTGTTTTTAGCATAGCGGGTAGCGATGCCTCGCCAGCGCTTTAGATGTAAAAAAGCATTTTCCACCAGATGACGCAGCTTATAGCTGATTTTGCTCTTCTCGGGTTTCACAATTATGTAACTGCCCAGCAAAGATTATACCCTTCGGGAAAAGCTGAACGACCTCTTCCGACTGTTTATTCGACCGAGCCATTATGGTGGAGTTTTGTTGGTCTTATACCATTATTCATGAAATAACCTTTCTGGTTAATTATATTAAGTTTTGCATCTTTCACAAGAAGGAGTTGGTCATAAAATGAGAAAGATTGGGGTTGTTTTTTTATTATTCATAATCTTAGTTTTCGGTTCTATGAGTTTAATAGGTTGCTCTAACAGAGATACTGATAACTTTGATAATTTACAGGTTAGCGTTGATAGTAGATGGTTCATAAATCAAGAAGGTTATTTTTGTTTAGGATTAACAATTACTAACAATAGTGATGCAACGATAAATGATATTCAAGCATCTTACTTCTGGGAATATAAAAATCAAGACGAAGCAATACTTGGAAGCAATAGCGTTAGTGGCGCAACATTATATCGTTATGATACTGATGGGTATGAGATACGTGGCCATCCAAAGATGAATATAAAGCCAGGAGAGACATTCAGCTGCATTGCATATAAGGTTAGTAGGCACGATATTGCATATCAATTTGATATAAATATCTATATAACTTGGGTTGATTTCTCTAAAACTGCTAATTGGGGTACTAGAAATTTAGTTGACAGTGAGCAGAATTTGGCTTCAAAAGCTCCACAAATAGATGTTCATCCGATCACCCAGGTAAGCTAACCAAAAAATCGCAAAAAATCCTCCGGCATAGCCGGAGGTTTAGGGTGGGCAAAAAGTCAAGCCCCCAGACCAAAAATCTGGGGGCTTGACTTTTCCTCCGCATTTCCCGAACTTGAGTACGAGAGAGGTTATTGCGCCAATCTTTGCTTTTCGGTTCTCTCTGAATTGGTTAAGGGGATTAAGTCTCGGCAGAAGCCGTTAAACTCAGTAAGTTATGCATATGCTATCAAAACCCACTGAACAAATCCCGACGCAGACCCTTTCAGTAAAATTGTATATATAATATTTATATGATTTTTATATGTATTACACGTTTAAAAATGCTATTGAAATCGTGTAGGTGGCGTGTTATAGTTTGGTTAGGGAGGTTCTTGAAAACTCGTTTTACTTGTCCATGTAGAAGTGAATACCGCAAAAATTATAATGTGACACTTATCTTTTACTGGCGTAAATAAAATTTCAGGAGAAAAACGATGAGAAAACTCAAAATTGTATCTCTAGTTATGGCTGTCTCTATGCTAGCTGCCTCTGTATTTGGTGGGCTAGCTGTTGCCGCTGCTGATGGGAAAAGTATTTACTACGAAGAAAGTAAAGCTTGGGGTCCTAATGCTTTAAATACCATCCAAAATGCTGAAATGTTTGATTATTTTAGTGCTTTTCAGCAAGAAAGAAGCTCCGTTCAAATATATGCTGTTGCCACCAAAGCAGTTTACGTTGATGAGACGTATGATGATAATGGTAATATAACTGATAGCCACCAAATGACAAAAAATGAAGTTTCTAAATTTCAGAAAGAATTAAGCAGGGGTTGGGTTTATGTTGGTAGCAAATACCCACCAAAAAAGACAAAATTGACTTGTTATTTAGTGGTTTACCAAGAAAGTACCGATAATAGTTATATAGTTTTGACTAATGCAACTTGGGACTCTCTCGGCCTCTATATCCCTGGAGAAAGCACTCCTGCCGATAGAGGCTATATGGCAATTACTTGGGGCGGTAATGACGAAGCATTTACAGCCTCTAGCACATACATTGCGGGTAAGTATCAGAATAATAGCACTATGTCATTCTATCTCACAAAGTCTAATATATATGGTGGTTATTGTTGGGATTTTAAAGAGACTAGCGGCGGACTTTTAAACAGTCCAATGGGCTATGCTGATGCCCATGCGACACTTGTTAAAAAGTACTCAGCCTACGAGAATAAATTGGCAAATGTTGTATTTACGTATATTCATACATGGACATCCTTTACCCCAACCATTAATTTTTCAATGGCAGGTGGCATTTCTTTTAGTGGTAGCGGCAAATGGTGGCCTCTTGAGATGGATGTTGGAGGTCTTTTATATTAGTCGTTATTGCTATGTTTTGTTAATATAGTGTATATTAGAAGTTATTATGGGACTAAATATTATTAATGTATCGGTCATTACTGTAATCATTGTGGGCTTGTTGATTTTTGCTCTCTATTTTTTTAGTAATAAAAAGTAATTGTAACTGTCGTCATTACCTATTTATTAATGCGTTTTGTCTTTACAAATAAAAGAATTAGCTTAAATCAGCAAAATTAGCTTCTGTGGCCCCCAGACCAAAAATCTGGGGGCTTCCTCATTCCCTCCGCATTGGGTTACGGAGTTATTGTGCCAACCTTTGTCTGCCGCGCTTCTCGGTATCCGTAAGAGGTATCAGCCCCCTGCAGAAGCCATTAAACTCGGTAAGTTATGCATATACTATCAAAACCATCAGAACAAATCCAGACGTAGACCCATACACGACATAAGACATTCCCATGCCTCCTTGCTAATCCATAAAGAAAAGAATATACTATTAGTCGCTAAAAGACTCGGCCATGCCGACATTAGCCGTACCATAAACACCTATAGCCATCTATTCCCAATCACCGAAGAGGCGCTAATGGATGCTATAGAGATGACGCTCTGACTACATTTTGACTACAAAAAAACGCAGAGCGACAAAAAACGGTGTAGAGTAAGAAGCAGTTTTATAGCTAAAAATGGCATAGTAAAGCCCACGAAAAGTTCAAAAATCGTTTCTGACCTTCGGCACCAATAAAGCACCGTTGCCGATTTGTGTAAGGGTAGCACGAGAGACTTTGAATCTCTTTGTCCGGGTTCGAATCCTGGATCGGCAGCCATTACAAGTTTGCAGCCCTATAAGCCCGCAGTCTTGACCGCTTGTGGGTTTTTTTGTTGAAAAACAAACATCGGAAGAAAGGCCCGAAATATGTCTATTAATTATGTAAACTTAAGCAAAGTTCTTGACCTGCCCTACTCTACAGCTACCATAGCCGGTAATTATGTTTTTGTTTCCGGTCAAATCGGCCATGTTGATGAAAACGGTAAAACTCTGACTACTATTGAAGAACAAACAACTCAAGTATTGGAAAAAATCAAAAAAGTTTTGGGTGAAATCGGCTGCAGTTTAAAAGATGTGGTAAAAAGCACTATATTTTTAGCTGACAGTAAATTGTTCGGTCAAGTAAATGAAATATACAAAAAGTACTTTAAAGCTCCGGCTCCGGCTCGCTCCACGATTATCGCCGGCATGATTTTGCCGGAAATCTTAGTAGAGATAGAGATCATAGCCTACAAGAATTCTTGACAAAAGTTAATAAAGAAGGCATAATATTTTGCGTTGTTTACGTTCCCTGGTAGCTCAATGGTAGAGCGCACGGCTGTTAACCGTTAGGTTGTAGGTTCGAATCCTACCCGGGGAGCCAAAAGGGTGATTGGATTTCTTTTTAATTAAGAGAAATCCTTTTTGTTTTTTAAGACATTTATGAGCTTGCTAGCCATTTTACCGGTTTTCAAGCCTTTAATATTACAGCTAAAAAACCCAAAACACACCTAACTGCCGTGTATAAGATATTGCTATATATGAGCTTTTTGTTTTATTGAGAGTATTGTCTATAAACAGCTCGTCATTATGAAAAAATACAGCGTTTTTGTTATACTTACAGAATAACCTCCCCCTTAAACAGCCTTTATCGAACAAGAAAGGAAATGCCCATATGAACGAAGATAATGTTTTGGAAATATCTAATTTACATGTATCTATCGACGGTAAGGAGATTTTGCACGGCTTAAACCTAAGCATTGCCAGAGGCGAAACTCATGTTATTTTCGGCCCCAACGGCGGTGGAAAAACTACCTTGCTCATGACTATTATGGGATTTCCCAGATATAAAATAACCCAAGGTCAGATTATCTTTAAAGGTGTAGATATTACACATATGCCTATCAATCAGCGCTCAATGATGGGTATAGGCATAGCTTATCAGCGTCCGCCAGTAGTCAAAGGAGTTAAAACCGGCGAACTGGTAGAGGCTATTATTCAAACCCACAGTAGCGATAAAAACGCTACTGTTTTGGCAGCTGAAGCCAATATGGGTGATTTTCTTATGCGTGACATTAACGCCGGTTTTAGCGGTGGTGAGACCAAACGCTCGGAAATGATGCAGCTTTTAGCGCAAGACCCATCTCTAGTATTGTTAGATGAGCCGGAAAGCGGCGTAGACTTAGAAAATATCGCCCTTATCGGCGACCTTATCAATCAGGTTTTAGATAAAAAACACCCCATGCAGCGCCGTGAAAAGATAGGGCTCATTATTACCCACACCGGCCATGTACTAGAGTATGTTAACGCCCGCACCGGCCACATATTAATAAACGGCCGCGTACAATGCAACGGCGACCCGCGCGACATGTTAGAGACTATCAAAGTCAGCGGCTACACTCAATGCGGCGGCTGTGAAGGAGGTTTGCACTAAAATATGGAAAACTTTAAAGATAAAGCTCAAAAAGCTATTGATAAAAAAGCCTCTTACGCTCAAGATTTAGATTTAAATAAATATAAAGTACCGGCCTTAGACAGCAACATACACTTTGACAGCCCGGCTGACTTTATACAACAGGAAAAAGAACGTATGCTGGAAGTCGGTTTTGTGGCTGAACAAGCTATGCGTTCAGGTTCTTTTGTACAAAAAGACAATTCGGCTGTTATTGCCTCTTCCGGCCAACCTGGTATCGAAGTAATGCGCATTTCCCAAGCTTTAAAAAAATATGATTGGCTTAAAGATTATTACTGGAAAGCCGTAGAGGTGGATAAAGATAAATACACCGCTCACGTGGAAATAAACGACGCCGACGGCTACTTTATACGCTCCCTGCCCGGTGTTAAAAGTGATATGCCGATACAGACTTGTCTGTATATCTCATCGGCTAACTCCATTCAAGACGTGCACAATATCATTATCGCCGAAGAAGGTTCGGAGTTGCATATTATTACTGGCTGCACAGTGGATCACGGCGCTGACCACGCTTTACATGTCGGCGTTTCTGAATTTTATGTAAAGAAAGATTCCACTATTTCTTTTACCATGATCCACAATTGGAGTAAAACAACCGATGTGCGCCCGCGCACTGGTATTATTATAGATGAAAACGGCACTTATCTAAATAACTATGTTTTGATGCGCCCGGTAGGTACCATCCAATCTTATCCTATGGCACGCTGCGTAGGTAAAAACGCTGTAGCTCGCTTTAATTCGGTTATCGTCTGCCCCAAAGGTTCTTTAATGGATATCGGCGGCGGCGTGCTACTTGAAGCTGAAGGCTCCCGAGCTGAAATTGTGGCCCGCTCAATAACCACCGGCGGCGAAGTAATTTCCCGCGGCATAATGAGCGCTACTGCTCCTAACGTCAAAGGCCATTTGGAATGCACATCTCTTATTATGGACCAAGGCGGTATTTCCGATGCCATTCCGCAATTGCGTGCTACTGTACCCAATGTTGACTTAACCCATGAGGCAGCGGTCGGCCGCATAGACGAGGAAGAAATAGAATATCTAATGTCGCGCGGCATGAGTCGCGAAAAAGCCACCGCCACCATTGTGCGTGGTTTCTTAAACATGGATATTTCCGGCTTGCCGGCAGTATTAAACGATGAAATAAAAAAGGCTATAGAGACTGCTCAAGAAGGCATATAGAAAATATATTATTACAGCAGAAGCCTCACGCCATAAATAACGCGAGGCTTCTTACATTTAAGTACTATGTTTATTTATTATTTTGCCGTAAATCGTTATGCTGTTCCTTATTTTTTTCTTTAGTATATAAAAGTTTTTTCTCTTGTTTTTTTATAAAGATAAAAGCTGTAACACTCACAGCCAGTACTCCAAGCCATATCCACAGCCCTAGAAGCGAGGCTTGAGCCAGCTCGTCAGATGTATACTGTGCGGTAATAATCATATCGTGCTGTACACTGCTAAAATCTTGATCCCAACCGACAAAAGTATACCCTTCCCGAGAAGGATCAACCGGAGGAATGGCATCATAATATTTAGGTACACGTATTACTTTAAGCTCGCTGCCGTCCCAGTCATTAAATGTCACATAATAATAGTCGGGTGTTATTTCATCATATCGACCAGTACGATCAGCAGCTTGTGTTTGATAATAAAAAGATGGCCAAAGTGCGCACACAACATTAACCACTAGCAACATGGTTAAGAAAACAGCTGATATTTTACCGATATGATTTTTAAAAGTCACAAAATTTCTCTTTCAAAAACGAGCATATTTTATTTTACACAAAGGTCCCTTTTTTAGGCAAATAATTTGGTTATGTATTTTGCCAATATGATTAAATATTAATAAGACTTTTCTTTTATTGATATTTAATATATAATTTACCACTATAAATACGGAGAGATGTCCGAGCGGTTTAAGGAGCTCGCCTGGAAAGCGGGTGTAGGGGCAACTTTACCGCGGGTTCGAATCCCGCTCTCTCCGCCATACTATTTTTTTGAACGTAATTATTAAGGTAAAACGGCTTGTGGACACAGTGTTGGACACATTTTTTAAAATTCAATATTAATCGCATCTAAAATCTCCTGCGTATTAAGATGATGTATGTACACCAAAAATAAAGATATTTTCACGCCGGCTGTGAATCTGCTGGCTTTCTTTTTTAAAATTAACTACCAAGTCTTTTAATATTTTATGTATACTTAACTGATTTTTATTCCCTACCAGAGTCAATGTTTTACTATTTTTTGTACAATTTTTTTCTCTTGATATTTTAGTACATATGTTCTAAAATGTTAAACATGCGCACAGAATTTTTGAGGTATAAGATATGAATTACGTCGATCGATTGTTTAAAGAGAATATAGTGCAGATGGGAATTACGATACAAAAGGCACGCACTGAACGTAAATTAAATCTACAGATGTTGGCTATTATGACTCATATTAACCCAGGGTTTTTAGGAGATATTGAGGCTGGGATTGTAGTTCCTAGTTTTAAAGATATTTATAAGATAAGCTACGCGTTAGGATATGATTTGAGCACTTTTTTTGCTTTACTGGCACGTTAGCCGCTTAAACTGTTACGATTATAGATATCTTAGCCGTTTTGGCTCTTTAAAACACTTGAACAATGGCATGAAGAATTCCCGGGAGTAGATTATCCTGAAAACATTGCCGAAATAGATATTGCCAAACATAGAAGCGGCCGCACCGATACTATTAATCTGTACTTTCGGAAGGAGGTGATGAGGTTTGAGGGAGGGGTGCGGGCTTAAGGCATGGTAAGAGGATTGGGGGGTATTGGTTGGTTGGTTGGTTTTTGGAAGGTTTTGGGCGTTGCATAAATGAAGGATCCGAGAAAAGAACTAGAGATCCCTGCTTATTGAGATCTCTAGTTCTTTCTATACACATGACAACCCACCACCGTAGAGCGGTGCGTTATGGTTTTGTTTTAGCACAGTACACTTTACGCCCCTTGCGCATCTCATAATAAGATAGATTTGCCCGCAAGATAATCTCGTCTATTATTTCCTCAATCTGCCTTTTTGAGAATGAGGCGATAGCGATTGGATTTGACCTACTTCTATTAAAGCATTGAACAACTAAGACGTAATGTGGGATCATTTGCACTCCCATCTCTTTAATATCGGCATATGGTATTGTTTGTATTTCTTTCTTATCCAGCCCAAGCTCTACATTAAATGCTCCCAAAGACGGGACAATTATATATTGGTCGGTAAAAACAAGTTTGCGAAAAATCATTTTTATAATTTCACGTGTTAATATGTAGAAAGCGATACCTGAAAATATGCCATATAAAAAACTAGGTAAATAAGGGGGAGAATAAACACGTCCTGTGAGCCAAAGAATAGCCATAACAAATAAACCGATGTCCATAATGATACCAACTACAACGCCTATAATAAACCCCGTTCCCCTCGGCATAAATACTTTATCATGCATAAATGTAGTTCTTTCTTAAACACTTTATGATTGTATAGATTATCATTTTAACGATACCAATAATCTGATATTTTCATAGAACTACTAAACAATGTTCTGTATGCCCATCCCTCATTTGCTTTAGTAACAATTTGAGAGACAAGTCCTTTGCCTGTCATGCCCCCAATCCTTGGTCCAATTAAAGAGTTAGTAAGTACCATAGTTAAGCAGCTGTTCCAGCAAGTTTTTTCTTCTCATCTGATACCAGTATAACATTCCAGACTGACTTGCGCATA
>Ga0123353_10002349_pt1 | contig 23493 bp, 21 predicted proteins | sample TergutLab28metaG_3_FD_92763 | JGI IMG/M metagenome (GOLD analysis project Ga0123353, IMG submission 92763) | Labiotermes labralis P3 segment gut microbial communities from Petit-Saut dam, French Guiana - Lab288 P3 | ecosystem: Host-associated > Arthropoda: Insects > Digestive system > Gut ... | reverse complement strand
TCAGTTCTTCTAATATCTACGTGGCTTTGCGTTGTTTTGACATCTCAAAAAGCCCTAAAGGTGCCGTTTCAGATGAGATTGATCATTTCAAAAATTGGCAAAGTGATGATTTCCCATTAGCCTTCCGTGCGGGGGACGATGAGAGATTTATAGATGCACACCGCTAATCGGTACCGTGGAACATGCATCCTCGGTCAACGAGCTGATATCATCCTTGGAATCCTCCGTCAGAGAAGCGGTCACCGGAAAAAAGACGGCGGTGGCGTTCTCCGGCGGTCTGGACAGCGGCATCCTATCCGTTATATCGAAGGGACATGCGGATGTGACGCTGTACACAGTGGGTGTCGAGGGCGCATACGACGTGATCGCCGCGGAGGAGGCCGCAAGAGCAATGGAACTTCCGTGGAGGCACATACTCATCTCAGAGGATATACTGGAGAACGAGATGCCGGAGATGATACGCATGACCGGGACGGTCAATCCCATAACGATCTCATTCGAAATTCCTTTGTACATGGTGCTGAAGCATTCGTCAGAGGATGTGGTACTGTCAGGCCAAGGTGCCGATGAGCTGTTCGCCGGCTATTCGAAATACGTCGGATTGAGTAAAGAGGAATCCTCAGATATGATGAAGAGCGACATGATGCAACTCCTGAGCGTAACGCTCGTTCACGAGAGAACGGTCGCCGACAGCTTCGGAAAGAAGGTGGTGTACCCGTATCTCGACGAGAACGTGATGAGATCCACCGATCGCATGAACATATACGGAGCAGGCGAGGAGGAGGAACGGAAACCCGTCCTTCGGGATGTTGCACGCTCCCTCGGACATCCCGAACTGGCGGAGAAGAGGAAGAAGGCGGCGCAGTACGGCTCCGGTACTATGGCGACGATGCGTTCGATGGCCAAGAGGAGGAAGATGACCGTGAGGGAGATGATCGCGGCCATGGCACGGTGATGATATGCGTCTATTCGTCGCGATAAATCTCAATGACGGAACGAGGTCGAAACTGGTCGAACTTCGTAACGATCTTCGTTCGGGATCGAGGCGCGGCAGTTTCAGCCGTGACGAGAACATTCATCTGACATTGGTCTTTCTGGGGGAATGCGATCCCGCTGTCGCGAAAGCGGCGATGGATTCGGTCGAGTTCAGTAAATTCGATCTGATCATGGACCATATAGGGAGGTTCCGCAGGGACGGCGGGGACATATGGTGGGCGGGCGTCCGCGCGTGCGGCCGTCTGTTGGAGTTGCATAAGGATCTGACGGCCGCAATGTCGGCCGCAGGTATTGAAACGGATATGAGGGCGTATGACCCCCATGTAACGCTGGGACGCGAGATAAGGACGGACGCGAAACCTCGGAACATCGATGAGTTCGGTGAAACCGTCAATAAAATAGAATTGATGAGGTCTGAACGTATTGACGGTACGTTGACGTACACGCCGATACATGAAAGGAGGGCGACATCGTGACGCAGAGTTTCAAAGAATGGATGGACGGACTCGGTATGAACAGGATGCGCCTCGGTCTTGAGAATATCACGGAACTGCTGAGAAGACTCGGTGACCCGCAGAACGACTTCAGATCGGTGCACATAGCAGGATCGGACGGAAAGGGATCGACGTGCGCCATGATCTATTCGATATTACTGGACGCCGGTATCAGCACAGGATTGTACACATCACCGCATCTGATATCATTCAATGAAAGGATATCCGTTAACGGTGCAGACATATCTGACGATGAACTCACGACGCTGGCCGACATCGTGAGACCTGTCGCTGATGAAATGGCATCCGAGGGAGAGGGATGCACGTTCTTCGAGGTCGCCACCGCGCTGGCGTTCCTTCATTTCTCAAGAACGAAGGTGAGATACGCAGTTCTGGAAACAGGTATGGGCGGAAGGCTGGACGCCACCAATACGGTCGTACCGGAAGTGACCGGGATAACTAACATAAGTTTGGAACATACGGAGATATTAGGCGATACCAAAGAGAAGATAGCGTTCGAGAAGGCAGGAATAATCAAAACGGGCGTGCCGGTGATAACACCGAACGAAGGCAGTGTTCTCAATGTAATGACAAAGGTCGCGGCAGAGAAAGGAGCACCGATGACCGCCGTCCGCCGCGGTGACGTGAACGTAACATCATTCAGGAACGGGTACGCGTCCGTGTCGTATCTCGGTAACGAATACGAGATAGGCATACCCGGAAGGTATCAATCGGAGAACGCGGCGGTCGCGATCGAATGTATAAGACGTTTGGAATGTGTGTCCGACGACAACATCAGGAACGGACTGAAGAACGTCAGATGGAACGGCAGGATGGACTATTTCCCCGATGATGACGTGATAGTGGACGTCTCGCACACTCCGGGCGGAGCGGAGAAGCTGGCCATCGACATTTTAGAGACTTATGGTAAGGTGAACCTCATACTGGGGATGTTCGGCGACAAGGACGCGGACGGGATATGCCGTCCGTTGTCCGAGATATCGTTGAGAACGATCGTCACCGCACCCGCATCGGAGAGGGCCATGCCTGCCGAGGGACTCGCGGACGTTATGAGAAAATATTCGGATGACGTATGCGTCACCGCGAACGTGAGGGACGCGATCGATATTATGATCGGGAACGGTACGTTATTGATCACCGGATCATTGTTCATGGCAGGGGAGGCGATAGCATATCTGAGAAGATGATCAAAATTTTAGACATATTATCAAAAGAGCACGGACCGGGAGCGTATCCCGGAAGGTCGTCCGAAGGCCTCTCACCGGAGTGGGACCCGTCTCCGTTCCACGTCCTGATGGCGACGATACTGTCCCAGAGGACGAAGGACGACAACACGCGCAAGGCATCGGACGCATTGTTCGGAAGATTCGATTCCGCGGAGGCGATAGCATCCGCCGATGTCAACGAGATATCGGAATTGATAAGACCGGCAGGCTTCCCGATGCAGAAGGGAACCGCGCTGATAAAGGTCTGCAAAATACTCGCGGAACGATACGGTTCCGAAGTACCGTCCGATACCGAAGAATTGCTGAGCCTTCCTATGGTCGGCAGAAAGACAGCGAACTGCGTAAGGTCGTACGCATTCGGCATACAGGCGATATGCGTGGACACGCACGTTCACAGGATATCGAATCTCATGGGATTGGTAAGCACACGCACTCCCGACGAGACGGAATTCGAATTGGTCAAGATAACGCCTGAGAATAGATGGTCTGACGTGAACCGCTATTTGGTAAGACACGGACAGACGATATGCCTTCCGAACAATCCCAGATGCGGAAGGTGTCCGGTAGCCGATATGTGCGACGGGCGCAGATGATCCGCGACGTGACAGTGAACATACGGTCCGCATGAGAATTACTTTAATATCCATATGAGATATCTGAATGAACGGAGGATGCTGTACACACAGCGCCTCCGGCGGTAGTGATGAATTTGGAAACATTTGAGGAAGAGATGCTTCGTCTCAAAGTACGTTTAGCGCTTGCCGAACAGCAAAGCTCAGGCGAAAGGACCTACTCTTTGGAAGAAGCGGAATAGATGCTTCGAAATATCGTTCGAGATCGGGAACGGCATTAGACGCAGAACTCATGTCAATAAAGTTTTCTGCATATAAATTTTAAAAAAATATGCAGATAAACTACTATAATCAAAGTTATCTGCATATAAACACCATAATATATATGCAGATACATACAAATTCAGGCAGATAACATGCGACGTTTCGATTATTCCTTCATCAAAGGTCTCAGGATCAGCACAGGCGTACTGAGCCTTACCAATAAGATAGAGATACTGAGGTCCAAAGAGGATGAACGAAAGAAGAACAATGCGGATATTTTCTCAGCACTCGCATCCGTGGCCAGAGTGATGTCGGTCAAAGGTTCCAACGAGATAGAGGGGATAGTGACCACCGATAAACGTATGGCAGAGATCGTGAACGGTAACAGCGCACCCGTGAGTCATGATGAGAAGGAGATATCCGGATATCGTGATGCTCTTGACATGATACGCGATCATCACGCATCCATCGCCATGAGGGAGGATCTGATCCTTGATCTGCACAGGATAATGATGTCCTATACGGAAGAGGGAGGCGGCAAGTACAAGGGAACGGACAACCTCATAATAAGTACGGACCGGAATGGGATGAGGCGCATAGTGTTCGAACCAGTATCCTTCGAGGACACTCCGGCGGCGATGCAACAACTCATACTTGCATATACGGACGCTGCACAGGACAGTGGCATCAATAGGATGATACTCATACCGTGTTTCATATTGGACCTTCTCTGCGTCCATCCGTTCACGGACGGTAACGGCAGGATATCCCGACTCCTTTCGCTTCTTCTGATGTTCAACAACGGCATGGACGTCGGAAAGTACATATCGTTCGAGGAAGAGATAAACAGGTCCAAAGGAAGATATTACGAGGCTCTGCGCAGATCATCCGAGAACTGGCATACGAACGGTAACGATTACGTTCCGTTCATAGAGAACTTCTTTTTCGTCCTTTCCTCATGCTACAAGGAACTGGACGAACGGTTCATGGTCATCGGCAACAAAAAAATAAACAAGGCCAACCGCATCGAGGCGACGATCCTGAACAGCATAGTTCCGATATCGAAGAAAGAGATAATGGAACTTCTTCCCGATGTCAGCGTGACAACGATAGAGGCGAAAATATCCGAATTACTGAAAGACGAAAAGATAAGGAAGGTCGGCACCTACAGGGACGCACGGTATGTTCGGCGATGATGCAAATGAATTAATGTATGATGCCAATGACGATATGTGCACGAGGTCTCCGTCATGGGCGATATGATAAAGGCGGCTCTGGATGAGTTATCAGAGCATGACGTCGATTCCGTTGAGGAACTCACGTTGGTCATAGGCGACCTCACGAACCTGGGTACCGATCAGTTATCGTTCGCGTTCGAGATAATGTCCAGGGACACGATACTGGCGGATGCGAAACTCGTGATAGAACGTGAGACGATCCGTCTGAGATGTAGGGAATGCGATTTCGACGGACCCGCCGAGATACTGAGGAGCGAGGGATACGATCATTCCGTTCCTGTGCTCGCGTGTCCGGTGTGCGGCGGTCCGGTGAACGTGACGGAGGGAATGGCCTGCATGATACGGTCGCTGAAGATCAAGGAGGCGACGGATGTTCAGATTTAGGGACGGCGGGACGGCGGAACGTATACTCAGTGAGATCAAGAGGCTGAACGTTGATTGTAAACTTATGCACGTCTGCGGAACGCATCAGGACACGATGGTCCGTTTCGGTCTCGAGGAACTGTTGAAGGACGTCGGCGTGGAGATACGTCAGGGCCCGGGATGTCCCGTATGCGTTACAACAAGCAGCGAGATAGCGGCCGGGATAACATTAGCCAGATCCGGGAAGACGGTATGCGTGTTCGGCGATATGATGAAGGTTCCGACAACCATAGGGTCGCTGAGCGACGCGAAGGCGGACGGAGCGGACGTTCGTATCGTATATTCGATAGAGGATGCGGTATCAGCGGCATCCTCATCCGAGAAGGATGTGGTGTTCATGGCCGTCGGTTTCGAGACCACGTCACCGACAACGGCGGTACCGCTCAGTAAGGGCGTTCCAAAGAACTTTTCCGTGTACAGCTGCCATCGCATAGTGCCGCCTGCGCTGGAAGCGATATTCGAGATGGGCGAGATAAAGGTGGACGGTTTCATTCAGCCGGGTCACGTTTCCGTGATAACCGGTCTTGGGATATTCGAGCCGTTCTCCGCAAGGTACGGGATGCCGCAAGTAGTTGCCGGATTCGAACCGCTCGATCTGCTGATGGCGTCATACATGCTCGCAAAGCAGATAAAGGAGGGACGCGCCGAGGTGGAGAACGAATATTCACGTTTGGTGAGAAGGGACGGCAACCCGAAGGCGCGTGAATTGCTTGCGAAGACGTTCGTAACGGCGGACAGGGCGTGGAGAGGATTCCCGGTCATACGCGAAAGCGCACTCGACCTCAGAAGGGAATACGAGATGCATGATGCCTCGAAGGTGCATGAAGATATACTCGTGAACGTCCCGGAGGTGGAGGACGAGCCCGAGGGATGCAGATGCGGCGAGGTACTGAGAGGTTTGATACGTTCGGAGGAATGTCCGATGTTCGGGACCGCCTGCGATCCGAACAGGCCCATGGGCCCGTGCATGGTGTCGCATGAGGGCAACTGCAACATAGCGTTCCGCTTCTCCGGCGGAAGGTGATCCCGTGAGGGTACTGGTGATAACGAATGATTCGTCCGTGTTCCTCAGCGACGGTGTGTGCGCAGCCAAGGACATGTTCGGAGGACGCGTCACCGAGGTCAGGAATTTTTGTACTCGTTTATCGGAGATATGCGAAGTATCGTTCGCCGTGATATCAGGGAGATTCGGATTCGTTCCCGGTGAGTATACGGTGATGCCCTATCCCGAGGTAACGGACACACCGGAGGCATATCATGAACTTCAGGTTCGCAAGGACTACGCATCGAAGATAAACTTCGTATCGAGGGTGTTCGATCGTGTTGTCGTTTTCGTACCGAAGGCGATGATGGCGGTGCTGCTTGACAATGACGCATTTCCCGGAAATGTGACAGCGGTCACAGCCAAAGAGTACAAGGAACATTTTGAGATGAACGGATGGTCATGGTACGAGAGGTCGGGTGCCCGCATAGGTAAGGCGAACGCCGCCGCAATTCACGAGGAGATCGAAAAAGCGTCCGAGATCACTTCCGGCGCATCTTCCTGATCTCATCCTTAACGTCGCCGGACACTCTGAGCGAGTCCGTGATCTTACTGAGCGTCTTGTTGAAAGTGAACTTATCCAGTGTGCTGTTCTTCAGGTATGCGGTCGTTCTCTCGGGGAACTTCACGAAGCAGACGGACAGGCACCAGGCGACCGCCATTCTGACGTAATATGCATCGTTCCTCACGGCATCCATGTACGCAATGATATCATCCGCATGAACATCATCCATGAAGTGGAACAGCATCATGGCGATCGCGAACCTCGCCTCAAATTCGCGGTCAGAGTCAAGGAACGGCAGGATCATATCCCAAATACGAGCGGAGTTACGTCTGTTCACCCTCAGTTCGGATGCGAAGGAATCGCAGACGCCCCAGTTATCCATCATCGGAACGAAGTCCGTTATCATTGCGCAACGATCCTCCTCAGGTATCTTGGCGCGTGCTATGATGAAACCTCTGAGCAGAAGGTCCTCATGGTACTCATCGTTCGTACTATCGAGATACGTTCTCCAGTCGCCTCCGCATATATCCTTCGCGAACTTTCGGATCACGGGCATCCTTATACCCGCTATGCGGTGCGACTCGGAAGGAACGACGACCTTCTCGCTGAACGTCCTGTACTTGATGTCAGCGTTCGCCAGGAACCTCTCCCTTATTTTTTCTGGGCTTTCCATCCTTCCTTCTCCAGCAAGAATTTTTTGAATTCGATGCCACCTGCGTATCCTCTAAGACTGCCGTCGGTGCCGATGACCCTGTGGCACGGGATTATTATCGATATCGGATTCTTTCCGATGGCGGTGGCCACCGCCCTCACCGCCTCCGGCTCGCCGATGTCCTCCGCTATCTCCTTGTATGTTCTCGTTTTACCGAAAGGTATCTTCAGAAGGGCCTTGCAGACCTTCTTCTGCAGTTCACTTCCTTCGACCTTGAATTTTATCGTGAACTTGGTCCTTTTGCCGTTAAGGTATTCCTTTATCTGGTCCATCGTGTCCAGGTAGAGTCCGGTAACTTCCGTCGTCATCTTCTTCTCGAAACCCAAATACGTGACCGCCCCGCTCAACTCGCAATAATACAGGACACCTGCAGATGTCTTTATCTGCGCGTACGACTCCGTCTTCATGAGGGTATGAATAACATATGAGCGTATATTCTTGTCCCCGCTCATTTTTGTTTTAAGACTCTTCATCGTTAACGTAAAGGTGTCCATGAGGGTTTTTGGCTGTTCCGCGTCACTGATTATATAGTATGCGGTCTTTGCTCCTTTTCGAATAACTATGGCCGTATCAAAATATACCCGGTACTCGGAGCTCATGGACAAACTCAAAGGCGGAGTGATAATGGACGTCACCACACCGGAGCAGGCAAAGATCGCTGAAGCTGCCGGCGCACGTGCCGTCATGGCGCTGGAAAGGATCCCGGCGGATATCAGGGCCGCCGGCGGAGTGTCGAGGATGAGCGACCCAGGAATGATCAGGGAGATCATGTCCGCAGTCAAGATACCAGTGATGGCGAAGGTGAGGATAGGTCACTTCGTCGAGGCACAGATACTTCAGGCGATAGGGGTGGACTGTATCGACGAGAGTGAGGTGCTTTCACCCGCGGACGATACGTATCACGTTGACAAGAAAGAGATAAGCACGGCATTCGTGTGCGGGGCCAGGGACCTCGGCGAAGCACTTCGTCGCATAAACGAGGGTGCGGCCATGATGAGGACCAAGGGCGAGGCCGGTACGGGCGATGTGGTGCAGGCGGTCCGTCACATGAGGAAGATCAACGCCGACATGAGAAGGATAAAGGGAATGAGGAAAGACGAATTATCAGTGGAAGCGAAGACACTCGGCGTTCCGTATAACATCCTCATGTACGTGCACAAGCACGGCAAGCTCCCTGTCCCTAACTTTGCTGCCGGAGGGGTTGCCACACCGGCGGATGCGGCGCTGATGATGCAGCTGGGCGCGGACGGGGTGTTCGTCGGGTCCGGCATATTCAAATCGGGCGATCCCGCAAAGAGGGCGGCTGCGATAGTCAAGGCAGTCGCAAGCTACGACGACCCGAAGGTCCTGGCGGAAGTTTCCGAAGGACTCGGCGAGGCGATGGTCGGGATAAACGAGCAAGAGATCAAAGTGCTCATGGCCGAGCGTGGTGTCTGAGCACAAACTTTAATCCTTCATCGCCGTTCACGCACCATGGATAAGGAACTGACCAGAACCCATTACATCATGATCTACGTGACATCGTTCATACCGATGGTCATGGCGCTGATAATGTTCCCATCCCTTCCGGACCCGATGCCCGCTCACTTCGGACTGAGCGGGGACGTGACCAGATGGGGCAGCAGATACGAGATATTCCTGCTGCCGGTCATATCCGCGGTGATGGGAGTGTTCATGGCCTACGTGACGAAGTTCTCCGCCAAGAAGGACGACCACGCGGGATGGATGATGTTCCTCGTGTCGATGGTGACGTCTGTGATATTCATCGCAGTGACGGCGTTCATATTGTACATGGTGCTGAGCGCTTAAGGCAAAATATCTAAGCCGCGGAGACATCCGCCACATGATGGAGACGTTCAGACATCCGATAGAGGAAGTGGTCCGCGACCTGCAGGAGTCCGCGGGACTGACGTACGAGGAGGCACGCGCACTCATGGGCCCCGAATACGGAGAGACGCCTCTCGATCTGTCGAAGGAATTGAAGATATCACTTCATAAGGTACAAACTCTCCAACGTCGGGCGAGGGAGAAGATGTATGATTTCTTTCTCGAACCGGACGGTGAATGGAAGGACTGCGACCTGCTAACAGATGATGATCTTTGACCAGAGTCACATTCTCACACCGAAGAAGTAGACCATCACGCACATTACCGCTAACGCGGTCATTGAGGCCACGAACAATCCGCCCGATACCATATCGGGAGCAGCTCCGGAGCTCTTCTTAGGACCTTCCTTGGGATCTCTGTCAGATCCCTCACCCGGATCGCCATCAGAACCGCCATCCGATCCATCATCGGGATCACCATCGGACCCTCCGTCATCACCGCCATCAGAACCGCCATCATAAGGTTCCTCCTCTTCTTTTATCCATAACGTCGAGACGCCGTCCGTGTACGTCAGATATCCTTCCTTTGTGGTTATCTCTGTATGATCTTCAAATCCTAAAGTGGTTATATAGACGCCCCATCCTTCATCTAAATATTGCATATTAATTGGATGATGGCCATCGCCACCGACGCTAAGTTCGCCATCGATAGTGACTTCTCCACCTTCATAAAGAGAAACTCCGTATGCATTATGAGCATCGATCGTAAGGTTGCCATCTATGGTAATCTTCCCGCCATAATGGGCATAAATTCCAGCACCTAATTCTGCAATTCTAGCTGTAAGGCTCCCATCAATAGAGACCGTGGCCGAGTCTCCAGCATATACACCTGTCATGGCAAAAAGAATTGTAATGTCGCCGTTGACGGAAATGGTGGCTAAATCTCTGGCATATATGCCAACAATGCCATCAAACGTGACGCTACCGTTGATGGCGACATTAGATAAATTCGTGGCATAGATACCATCGCCGGAGAAAGATGTAACGTTACCATTTATGATGACACTCGCCGAGTCTCTGGTGTGGATTGCATCCATGGTACAATCTAGGTTGCTGTTAATAATGACATCAGCTACTCCGTTGGCTCGAATGCCTTCTTTGTTAGATTTAATCACACCACCTCCTATTATATCGAGACTGCCGTCACGCACGTCGATCGCATACGTGTACTGACCGATAGTGAATTTCAGATCGAAACCTCTTGTATCTATCGTTATATTCTTTCCGTTGATCTTGAATGTTTCAAAACATTCGACATCCGATGTCAATACGATACGGTCGCCGTCCGACAATACCTTGACGTGATCCATAAGGCCCTCCAAGTTCTCATAGAGTCCCTCGTCCCCTATGAAGAAAGTCATCCCGTCACCGAGATATGTGTGATCATCGGACTGCTGAGGATCGTTGTCAACGGTCAGTGATATACCCGCAGCGGCGATGAACATCGCCGCAAATACGACCGGAATGAACGTGCGTACGCTTCGTCTTCCTTCGATCTCATGTTTTCTCATGTAATCACCGGTCGATCACGGTTCTGTCGGATCACTGTGCTTACAGAATGAAAGAATATTTACTATAAATATTATACTAATAAAGCTAATTAGGGTTGACGTTTCCGCTGTCGGAGGTATTCTTCATCGTGATCGCCGCCGTAGCAGCGATCGTATCACTCGGTCGAATAAGAAAAAGAGAATGGGCCTTTCGGCCGTTTTTAGAGTTTTCCCATCCTGCTTACAGGTGTCGTTCGACACTCATCGATACGGCCCCCTGGTTATTGTTCGATGTTCACAGCTACCTCAGAACCTATTTTAAGCCTCCAATATCCAGACAACTGAAACACCGTCCGTGTACGTCAGATAACCATCCTTCGAGGTGATGTCTTCATGATCATCATGGTCCAATTCAATTTCATAGACGTTCCAGTCTTCGTCATAAGAGATCATGAGTATGTACACGCCGCCCTCACCGCTGACTTTCAGTTCACCATTGAGTGTAACGTTACCTCCATCCTCTGTTTCGACGCCGGCAGCATGGTCGCCGTTGACGGTTATATCGCCGTTCACAGTAACGATGGCGTCCTCGTTCACAAATATGCCGCGGCTCCCCTCTCCGTTGACTGTGATATCGCCTTTGATCGTGACCATACCCGATTCCTCGGCATTTATGCCTTTGGTGAGCATGCCGGTAACGGCGATATTACCTGTGGAAGTAACAACAGCCGAACACCAAACAAACATGCCCGCGCTCTTTTCGCCGTTGACGGTGATGTCGCCTGTGGCTGTGACCACACTCGAACCACTGGCAAATATTCCCTCGACGTAGTAACCGATGACAGTGACGTCGCCGTTGATGATGACCTCGGAATCGTCCGCGTGGATGCCTGAACTGAGGTCGCCGGTAACGCTAACGTTACCGTCAAAGGTAACTTTACTATCTCCCATTGAATGGATGCCGTGGCTCCAGTGGCCTTCAACGGTGATGTCACCCGTGAAGGTAACCTCGGTCGAATATTCAACACATATGCCGACGCCATATCTTCCATCGCTGACGGTGATGTCACTATTGATGATGGCCACGGATTCTCTCAATCTGATGCCCATGTTATCGCCATTAACGACAACGTTGCCGTCAAAGTTAACTTCGCTGCCAACTTCTGCACTGATACCGTGGTTTTGCTGACCATTGACAGTGATGTCACCGTTGATGATGCCCACGGATTCTCTCAGTAGGACGCCTATATTTATCTTACCGGTAACGTTAATGCTACCGTCAAAGGTAACTTTGCTGTTTTCTGTTGAATAGATGCCGTAGCCATTATCGCTGCTGACAGCGATGTTGCCTTTGAAGGTAACTTCACCCTCACGTACATTGATGCCACAATATCCGTCGTTGACGGCGATGCTACCTATGACCGTGGCAACAGATGAATATTCGATACTTATGCCCTTGGCGTATGTACCGCTGACAATTATGTTGCCCGTGAATGTGACATCGGCTGAATCCATAGCATATATTCCTGTTGCTAACCTGTCGTCGATATCAATGTCTGCGTTGATGACGGCCTTGGAACCACTCAATCTGATGCCTGTGTTCTGGTCACCGGTGCCGACAATGCTACCATCGAAGGTAATTTCACAATTCGATCCTGCATAGATGCCGTAGTTGTAATTGCCATTGATGGTGATGTTACCTATGACCGTAACCTCGGTGTCGGATCGTACATAGATACCGTAGCTGCTATTGCAGTTGACAGCGATGTTGCCCGTGAACACGACAGCAGCCGATTCCCAAACAGCTATGCCGTTGGCCAGCAGACCGCCGACAGTGATGTCGCCTTTGATCGTGACAACAGTCGAATCCCGAGCATCTATGCCGTTGACCAGCAGACCGCCGACAGTGATGTTGTTTATGATGATCACCTCAGCCGTCCCTTCGGCGCGGATGCCGTCGCCGGTAAAGTCCATCGTGCCTTTTCCGACGATCGCTAACTTCCCGTCGGACACGGTTATCCCGAACCCTTCCGTATCAAATTTCAGATCGAAACCGTTCAGGTCGAATATTATATCGATCCCATCGATCTCAAAGGACACATAGCAAGTGACGTCGGACGCCAACTGTATGATGTCGCCGTCGACCAGTTCATCAATATCATTCAAAAGTTCTTCTATATTCTCATATACATCGCCCGATCCTATGACATAGGTGGGCTCCAGGTTCGCGTACGGATCATACTTCTCCTCTTCCTCCGATCCGGCCAACGACGTATCGCCGGGGATGGCAAGCATCATTATCGATGCCGTTACGAGCAACGATATCAATGCGACCGCGAGGAGCGTATTTCCGCCCTTCACATCTTTGATCTTCTGTTCCCTCATGTTATCACCCATTGGCTGCAGTACCGTTAAATACTATAACCAATGGAATAATGGATACTTACTATATATAGTATACTAAATAACATTGGTATATACAAAAGCCCTCTCTATCGTCGGTCACCCTATGCCGCGGTCAACAATAGAGAGATAGTGTCATTCGATCAAGAAAAGAAAGAATGGGCCTTTCGGCCGTTTGTTAGTGTTTTTCGGTATCACTTCTTTACTCCGAAGAAGTACGCCCCCACGCACATCACTGCCAGGGCAGCGACCGCGATCACCAGTACCACGTTCGCGTCCGTCTTTTCAGGATCGTTTTCTGAACTTCCGTCAGAGCCTCCGTCGGAACCTCCGTCATCAGTATCATCGATGATCAGCGTCCAGATCGTTGAACCGCCGTAAGTGTACATGAGATAGCCTTCCATCGTGGTCGTCTCATCATGATCCTCCGGTCCGAACGCCATACTATCGCCACCCTGTACGCGGAATATTATGTACTTGGATCCATCGCCACTGATGATCAGTTCACCGCTGACGATCACTTCTGACCCAGGATACAGATAGATGCCACATACGTTCGTGCCATCGACCGTGACGTCACCGATAACGGTAACTTTCGATCCATCTGCATTAATGCCGTAAGAACCGACACCACTGACCGTGACGTTACCGTTGATCGTAACTGTGGACGACCCCATGGTGTGCACACCGAATCCGCCCGCGCCCTCGATCATCACGTCACCGTTGACGGTGAGCTCAGAATTACCGCTGACGTATACAGCATCATAGGACCCTGTGACAGTTATATTGCCGTTGATCGTGAGCTTGGATTGTTCTGTGACACTCAAGCCGCTGTCCACCGATATGACGTTACCGGCGATCGTGACCTCGCTCCCTTGTTTTGAATAGACTCCCTCATAGGAAGAAACGATCGTACCGCCTCCGATCACGTTAAGGCGACCGCCCCTTACATCTATCGCTCCATCCCAACCAGCATCGATATACATATCGAAACCATTCATGTCTATCGTAATGTCAATTCCATACATCACAAAGGGCACATCACACGTGATGTCCGATGTGAGTTTTATCACATCGCCGTTGGTCAACGTTATGATGGCCAACAGTCCTTCCAAATTCTTATACTCCTGATCGGAGCCTACGAGATACGTATCTCCGTCTCCCACATACGTACTATCTTCCGAGGACCGCTGCGGTTCGTTGCCGTCAGTAGCCAGTATCGCGAACGCAGCGAAAACGAACATCGCTGCGAACGCGACAGAAAGAAGCACACGTACGCTCCCCTTTCCTTTCGACTCGTGTTCCCTCATGTTTACCACCTATTGTCACAACACCGTTAAGTGCCGCAGACAAATCATTGATTAATATCTACTATATATAGTATATTAAATAACATTAATTCACGTAAAACTCCTTTATGGCGTTCACGACGACCCCACAACGGTGCGTTCGGATGCGATGACGGACGTCGAACATTCAGTTCATTCGAAGGGAAACACGAACTAAACGAAAGAGCACTGAGATCTTTGCTGACCGCATGACGATGCGATCACTTTCGTGAGAACATAAAAGTTGAGTGCGGGTGCCGGGATTCGAACCCGAGTTCTAAACTTGGCAAGCTCAAGTGATAACCACTACACTACACCCGCTTCCAGGCTCGTGAACCAATCACCAGATATAAAGTTTATCATATTCACCGATTTTGATATCAAAACAACGCCCTTCCTATGCTTTGAATGAGAGTGTTCGAAATCTTCGTAAAAGCCTTTTTCGGCATTCAGTTTTTATATATGTAATCAATCGCTGAAAACGTTACAAGCAGAGTCTGCGGCAGTCGCAGGCAGTGAGTATCAGAACCAGTGATACGTATGGTTTCAGAATTTGAGGATCTAGGTATTTCATCAAGCATAGTCAAGGCGATTGACACGCTGGGATGGACGGTGCCCACGCCGATACAGAGGGAAGCGGTCCCCGAGGGGATATTGGGCACGGATATGTTCGCGCAGGCACAGACCGGCACCGGTAAGACCGGTGCTTTCGGTACGATAATACTTCACAGGACACCTTCCAACCAGAAGATACCGTCGTCCATAATACTCGCACCGACAAGGGAGTTGGCGACACAGGTGGCCGATGAGATAAACAAACTCGCGATGTACTCCGGCCACAAATGCGTGGCGATATACGGAGGCGCGTCCATCGAGGGACAGATAGCGAAACTCAGCAAGGGCGCGGATGTCATCGCCGGCACGCCCGGAAGGGTCAAGGATATGATATTAAGGGGCAACCTGAATCTTTCCGCCATTTCGATACTTGTCCTTGACGAGGCGGACAGGATGCTCGACATGGGTTTCATAGAGGACATAGAATTCATATTGTCCGCCACTCCCCGGGAGAGGCAGACCCTTCTCTTCTCGGCGACGCTGTCCGAGAACGTGAAACGTCTTGCGACCGATTACATGAAGAGACCGGTCGAGATCACGGTGTCCAAGGATGAGCTCGTGCTCGACCTTACGAAACAATATTACATAAGCGTCGGAAGGAGGAATAAAGTATGGGCACTCTGCCGCATCCTCGACATCGACGAACCGAAGGCGATAATATTCTGTCAGACCAAGAGGATGGTGGACATCCTCGACGAGAGGCTCAAGAAGCTCGACTACAAGGTCGAAGCGATACACGGCGACATGTCCCAGTCGAGACGCGAGAAGGTGCTGAAGGACTTCAGGAATGATACGATAGACATACTCATCGCGACAGATGTCGCCGCAAGAGGATTGGATATTGACGATATCGCCTACGTCGTGAACTATGATGTTCCCGATAACGTCGACACTTACGTTCACCGCATAGGGAGGACCGGAAGGGCCGGTAAGGAGGGCACGGCCGTCTCCTTTGTGACATCCGAAGAGGAGTACATAATACGCGAGATCGTTGCGTACACAGGCATGGAGATAACGCTCAGGGACGTTCCGGATACGGACGGCAAGGACACAGTTAGAAAAGTGATAGACTATGATCACATATCCGACGTTTTCGGTATGGTCAAATTCGAACTGAACCTGGGAAAGAGCGACGGTCTCGGCAAGGTCGGACTAGCAGATTTCGTTATACGCGAGGGACGCGTCAGGGATGCGTCCATCGGTAAGATAGAGATGGGCGCAGATTCATCCGTTCTTGAAGTTCATAAGGAATTCGCCAACAAGATGATGATGGACCTTCCGCGCTGCAAGTTCAAGGGAAAGAGGATAACCGTCCGCGTGGCGCATTGATGCGCATCCCGCGTTCGTATTTCGATTCGTCCATAGGGATCACGGAGAACTCCTTCTCTGCAACGGACATTTCGAACATTCTCACGAACTCGTCATATCCGTCGATGTTGCCTGAGATGAACTCTATTTCAACCTGCAACTCACGTTCATCGCCGTAATCAACGCGGTCCGCGACGAACTCGATGCTGCAGCCGCGGAACGTAACATTCGCCTTCGTCCTTTCATTGGTCACGGTGAGAACGTTCCTCAGGCATCTGCCCGATGTAATTTTATCGATGGCGTTCCGAGATCCGTCACTGAGTGCGGAGACCGCCTCGATTATATCATCGGATATGACAACGACCTCGTCCTCGGTCCTCTTGAACCTTCCGTCCCGTCCGCCGCCGGTTTTGAGAGCGCAGAACATCGCCCCGTCCGCTTTCCTTCTTATGCGGAGGCCGGACCTGCCGGCGAGTATGTTCAGATCGTCCGTATCATAATACATGTCGGTCTGCACCGCCGTTCCCCAGACAAGGTCGTGACCTACGATCGCGGTCACCAGTGAAATGACACCATTCACTGCACGATCCATACTCTCGAATACGATGAGATATTTACTCTCGGTTTCGGTCTGACCGGACATCGACATGATACCGGAATGCGCATATATAATCCGGACTACAAGCGTTAAAATTCACTCAACAATTTAATGTAGGTGTATTTGGAGACCAGACGAAATTTAATATAGGTGTATTTTGAGGTCACAACATCCGTTCGTTGTGACCCCAAGCGGGTGTGCGGAGCCGGTCACGGTTCTATGGCGATCAGTATGCCGCCGACCTGTATCGTCTCTACCTGTTTCCCGTTGAGCATCAGACGTTTCTCCGGTTCAAGGAACTCTTCCGTTACCGTTACGGACTGACCGTCCGCCTCGATCGTGATGCCGCCGTTCCTTAGCATCGACGCGGCCTTCGCCGGATCGAGCTTCGCTATCTCAGCGACTATCATCTTGGCGAGGCCTTTGAACGCCGGTCCAAGTTTCGAGTGAACGGGTTTCAGCGAAATGACCTCCTCCGTTATGTCGGCCGTTTCGACAATTTCCAGGTTCTTCGCTTTTATCGTTTCCGTTATGTCGACGCGTGCATCGTTCAGCATGAGACAATCGCCGATGATCTCCACCATGTTCAATTCAGCGTTCAGGGGCATCTTCCTCTCGGACTTCCATCCGCGCACCGCAGCTATCACGTCCTTCAATAGGTCGCCCGTGGATTCGGCCTTCTTATCGTTCAGCACCGTTGCCGGCCATTTCGACAGGTGGATGCTCCTGTCCTTCTCGTGCGCTGCGAAATGGTTCTGATAGATGTCCTCGGCTATGTGCGGCATGAACGGTGCGATCATCTTCACGCTCCCCAGGAGCACAGTGTACAGTGTGTACTTAGCGGCGTCATCCCTTCTGGATTTGACCATCTCCACGTAGTGGTCCGCCAACTCATGCCATATGAAGTTCTCGGCGTCCCTCATCGCCTTATCGAACTGGTACGATTCGAAGTGTCCCGTGACTGACGTCACGACATCGGAGTATCTGCTCAGTATCCACTTGTCCGATGTCCTGAGGTTCTCGGGCATCTCCGGACGCCTGTCGAACCTCGGTCCGGCGAACTGACCCAGATTGAATAATTTGTTGCAAAGTTTACGTCCCCTTATTACGTCCTTCTCTCTGAACGCATGGTCTATGCCCATGGAGCAGTTGCATGCGTAGTACCTGAGCGCATCCGCGCCGTATTCGTTGATTATCGGTATGGGGTCGATGACGTTCCCGACGGACGAGTGCATCGGCGTACCGTCCGGGGCCATGATGAAACCATGTATCATCACATCCTTCCACGGTATCGATGATGCGATCTGTTCCGACCTGAGTATCGTGTAGAACGCCCACGTCCTTATTATGTCGTGGGACTGCGGTCTCATCGACATGGGAAACATTCTTTTGAACATCTCGCTGTCACGTTCCCAGAACGTGTTGTACAACGGCGAACCGGATGAATCCATCCATGTGTCGAAGACGTCCGTACATCCGATGAGCTTTCCGCCGCATTCGCATTTCGATATGGGCGGTGAGTCCTCGGTAGGATCGACATAACACATCTCCTCCGTCGCCGCCACAGCGTGTCCGCAGTCCTCGCACTCCCACACCGGGACCGGTGTGGCGAATATGCGCTGTCTGCTGAGCACCCAATCCCATTCCAGCGAGTTAACCCAATCCTGTAACCTTATCTTCATGAACTCCGGGTACCAGTTCATCTCCTCCGCACGCGCCAGGACCTGCTTCTTGAAATCAAGCGTCTTAAGGAACCACTGCGGCACCTGGAGGAACTCCACCGGTGCGTGACATCTCCAGCACGCGGAGACGTTCTGAGGACTGTCCTCCTGCCTCACGAGAAGTCCGCTCTCCCTGAGATCGGCAATTGCGGCCTCCCTTGCCTCTTTTACCGTCATCCCCTCATACTTTCCGGCGAGGGCGGTCATCTTGCCGAATTCGTCGATACCCTTCTCCATCTCCAGTTTGTATTTCATCACCCATTCAAGGTCGTCCTTGTCGCCGATCGTGCATATCATCACGTTACCCGTTCCGAATGCCGGGTCTACCTTGGGGTCCGCGATAACTTTCACCTTTCTTCCGTAGAGCGGCGTCACAAGGTCCTTTCCCACGAGATGACGTTTCTCCTTGTCGTCGGGATGCACCGCAACGACCTTACATGTGCACAGAAGCTCAAGTCTCGTCGTTGCGACGGATATGTGATCATCGGTACCGTCCACCATGAACTTGATGTAATTCAGTTTTGTGACATTCTTATCGTACTCGACCTCCGCATCCGCGAGGGCGGTCATGCATCTCGGACACCAGTTCACCGGGAAGTTGCCCTTGTACACAAGTCCCTTATTGAACAGCTTCACGAACGATATCTGAGTTATCCGTCTGTAGTAGGGGGCGTCCGTCTGATAGTATATGCTCGGATCCATACTCTCCCCGAGTATCTCGAAGTGATGTTTCATTTCGTCAATGAAGCTGTCGGCGTACTCGGAGCACAGCTTCCTGTACTCGTTCCTGGGAAGGTCCAGTTTGGTTATATTGTGCTTCTTCTCCACCTTCACCTCAACGGGCGTCCCGTTGACATCGAAGCATAACGGAAAGAACACATTGTATCCGTTCATACGCCTGTACCTGGCGACGAAGTCTATCATTGAATATCCGGTGGCGTGTCCCAGATGAAGGGAACCCGATGCATACCTCGGAGGGTTGTCGATGCTGAAGATCGGAGCGTCCGAATCCTTATCGAAGTGATATATCGATCCGTCCTTCCACATCTTCTGCCAGCGCCTCTCTATGGAAGCGGACTCGTATTGTGACATTTCAGCCCACTAATATAGGAAAATAATAAAAAGGTTGCTGGTGAAATGGTTTAGACGATCGCGTCACTTGATCTTCTTCTTTTGGTCCATCTCCGTCTTCTTCAGGTCCATGACCATTGTAACGAGCTTTTTCAAAAGGTCCTCGATCGTCTTCATAAGGTCCCACCCCACCTCTTTCGCCGCTATCATACCGCCGTCCATTATCAGACGTGCGTTCATGCTGTATTTGTTCTTGGCGCCCTGGGCGTTGTATTTAGTTATGTGAATGGTCAGGGACTGCGGTCTCTTGACCTTGGCGGCCTTTCCCATCTCGTATCCGATCGTCTCGTCTATCGCGCCCGAGTAGTATTTGTCGTCATCATCCAGTCCGCTTATCTGGACGAACATCATCTCTCTTTCCTTGCAGGCGACCATCATCTCGATGATGTCGTACTGCGTCAGTATCCCGACGAGTTTACCGTCCTCGACCACCGGAAGTGTGGATATGCACGACTCAAGCATTATCTCCGCCGCTTTCCCGACGGTGTCGTCCCACAGTATCGTCTTGGGTGCGGTGGCGCAGAACGATTCAACAAGTACGGATGGTGAGACGCTCTTCCCGGAGAGGTCGCCGACCGTCTGTCGGTCCTTCTTCCTCCAGTTGTGGTCGATTATCTCCTTCATCCCGACTATTCCAACGACCGATCCTTTATCGTCTATCACGGGAACCGTCCTTATGTCCAATCCCCTCATCACGTCGAGCGCTGTTTCCAGGACATCGTTCTCCTTCACCGTCTCGACGGAAGTGGACATGATCTCCCACACCTTGATCTCGCGGAACGCCTTTATGTCCGCGGCTATATCGATAAGCGCCGCTCTGGACACCACTCCCTTCACCCTCTTGTTCTTGTCCACGACGGGTATCTGTCTGGAGTTGTTCTTTATCATCAGCTCGGCGACATCCGTGATGTTCGCCGTCTTGTCCACCGACGGGGCGCCGGTCATGACCGTTCTTATCTTACTGTCGAGCAGCACGCTCTTCTTTTTCAGAAGGGTACCGTAACCGACCGACCCTATGTACTCGTTACCTTCGACCACCGGTATGTCCTGTGCGCCCGTCTCCTTCATGATATGGAGCGCATCGACGACCCGATTCTCCGGTCCGACGGTCTTGAATTCGGTGTTCATCGTCTTGGCGATCCCTTTGCCGTCGATCTGTGATCGCAGCATAGAGAGTTTCTTCGGGTCCTGCAGATCCTTTACTCCCAATTTGTCACCGTTGTTAAATCGCGGAACGTTGCATATAACACTATGTCCGTTCCGACGGTTTCGCTGACGTCCCGAAGGTCACCGGTCCGATGGTCTGCCGTATGAGGGCAGATACTGCCGGAATTATGAAACGTTTTACGAAAGAAATATAAAGCCGGGCGAAACGGTCATCTCAGAGAGTGCTGAATTTCCTTCCCGCAAGCAGTTCCGTTATCACTGAGCAAACATCATCCGCCTTGACACGCCTCTGTTCGCGGGTATCGCGGTCCCTTATGGTGACCGTTCCCTTCCCGCTGCCTTCTTCCACCGATTCGTAGTCCACGGTGATGCACCACGGCGTCCCAACCTCATCCATCCTTGCGTACCGTCTCCCGATGGCGCCGGATGTGTCGTGGTACGCCTCTATGCCGATGCTGCGCAGTTTCTCATATATTTGTGCGGCGAGGACATCCAGTCCGTCCTTATCCATCAGCGGGAATACGCCCGCCTTTATCGGGGCGACGTTAGGTCTCAAACTCAGAGTTACATACTCATCCTTATCGTCGTACGAGTATGAATGTTCCAGTATCGAATAGAATATCCTGTCGAGTCCGTGCGACGGTTCTATGACATGCGGAATAACACGCTCGCCGGATACCTTCTCATTCACACGGACAACGTCAAATAATTCCTTGTTGACGGTCATCGTCTCATCGCCGACGTTTATCGTCAACGCACCGTCCTTAACGTCCTCGGGACGCTTCGATTCCATGGCGGCCGCGATGTCTTTGGCTTTGCCTTTGAACATCGGTCCGAGGTTCTTGTGGTTCGCCTTGATCACGTCCATCTCCATTTCCACCGGCTCGTCGAACCTCTTGAAATGGGTCATGTCCGTCCCGGAGAACTCGGCATGCCTGGAAAGGTCCCAGCATCCTCTGTCCGCTATCCCGGTTATCTCGGTCCACCCGTATGACAGCAGCGCCTCCGCGTCCCAGCAGTCGGCAGCGTAATGCGCCATCTCGTCCGACAGGTGCTGCCTGAACCTGAGTCTCGACGGGTCGAGGCCCAGCGCGGTCAGGAACTGCTGTGTCGTGTATACGAAGTAAGCAAGCACCCTGTTCGCTATGATACCGCGCTCAACGGACTCCCCGACGGTGACGGTTATCTCGTTACCGTCCTGAGGGATCAGCGTCAGCTTCTCGTTCTGAACATCAGGGAACCGCACCCAATCCTTGTCGGCGGGGTCCACGAAGAGTTCCACTTCCATCATATTGAATTCTCTCATTCTGATCATCCCCTGCCTCGGTGCTATCTCGTTCCTGTAGCCCCGCCCCGTCTGTATGACGCCGAGCGGGAGCTTGTCGCGGTTGTATCTGTATAAGTTGAGATAATTCACGAATATGCCCTGTGCGGTCTCCGGTCTCAGGTAACCGACCCTCGACGAACCCGGTCCGATGGTGGTCTTGAACATAAGGTTGAATTCTTCCACCCCTCCCAGCGCACTGCCGCACTCGGGACATCGAACATCGTTCTTCTTCAGAAGCGCGTCAAGGTCCTTCGCATCCAGGACGTCCGGGTTATCATGCAATCCCTTAGCCAAATGGTCGGCCCTGAACGGTTCCTTGCATTCCGAACAGTATGTTATGAGATCGGAGAACTCATCGACGTGACCGGATGCCTTGAACACCGGTACCGGGTTCACCGTCTCCGAATCTATCTCTATGAATCCTTCCCTGTTCTTGTATATGGACCGCCAGACGCTGAGGATGTTCTCCTTCATCACGCATCCGAGCGGACCGTAGTCGAACATCCCGGCGACGCCGCCGTATATCTCGTACGACGGCCATATGAAGCCTCGTCTTTTACATAGTGACAGGAGATCGTCGGACGGCATGCGGATCATTTCCTGCAGAGCGCCGATATCACGTCGACGTCGTACACCATACCGACGAGGTCGTCCTTCGCGTCCCTTACGGGCACTTGACCGAAGTCGCGTGTCTTCATTATTTTGGCGACATCGGAGACACTGGTCTTCTTGAACACTGTGACAGGACTCTTCACCATGTAGTCGCGTACGATGTAATCCTCAGGTATCGAACGTTCGGTGGCCGTATAGAACAGCGGCAGAACGTTCCTGACACCGGCAAGCGATTCGTATGCGTCCACTATTCCGAGTTCATTGAGCGCCTTCGGGTCCTTCACCTGATCGACGAACAGGTCACGGTCCGTTATGATGCCGGTGAGCTTCCCTGCCGCATTTATCACGGGCATCGCCGGAACATTGCTGATCCTCATCGCATGGACCACATATGACAGCGGCGCATCCTCGTAC
>Ga0123353_10002348_pt1 | contig 23505 bp, 15 predicted proteins | sample TergutLab28metaG_3_FD_92763 | JGI IMG/M metagenome (GOLD analysis project Ga0123353, IMG submission 92763) | Labiotermes labralis P3 segment gut microbial communities from Petit-Saut dam, French Guiana - Lab288 P3 | ecosystem: Host-associated > Arthropoda: Insects > Digestive system > Gut ... | reverse complement strand
CTCTCAGTCAATGTGTTGCAGGGAATAAATATGCGCTTTATCCCCGAGCAGGAGACCGCTTCGCCTCAGGAATACTACCAGTTGATGTTTGAGGCCAAACGCAACAGCCTCTATTTTGACAGCAGCCTTAACCTCGATATGACTCAGGCCAACCAACTTGCAGCATTGGGGGGCGTTTTCAACGGCAGAACCTATACTAACCTCTTTGAGGATATGCGGGTGAACCCATTCTATGGTATTGATAATAATGAGATTATCGATCCCGCTACGGGCAGGCTCAATCCGGCGGCCACCCGCCTCAAATGGGGGGACGATTTAGATTGGTTTGGCCCGATGTCACGCACAGGAAGCCGTACCGACTTTTCGATTTCGGCCAGCGGCGGTAGTGAGAAGAGCGACTACTATGTTTCACTAAACTATCTGAACGACAATGCTTGGATGCAGCGAAGTTTCACCAAGCGGATGTCTGCCCGCGCCAATGTCAGTTTCTCTCCCATCAAATGGCTCCGTATGGGAACCAATATTTTTGGGAGTTTAGTCAACTCCTACAACCAGTCATGGTCGGGAAACGGTACCGACAATCCTTTCTATGTGGCACGGGTGATTGGTTCAATCTATCCGGTTCACCTGCACGATCAGATTACAGGGGACTATATTCTTGATGCAAACGGAGCTAAGATTTGGGATACCGGCGGACAGGTGATTGACGGCATCACCTATCCCAACAGGCCGGCCGTGGGCACAAACCGCAACATTGTGGCGGAGATCTTTGCAGACGATATGCAGTATAAGCGCGTCTCCCTGCAGTCGCACACCTTTGCCGAGATGGTCTTTCTCAACGATTTCAAGTTCACACTTAACGCCAATATCGTCTATAGCCCCTATTCGGGGTACAGCTACAAATCGAACAAGATTGGCGCTTCGGCACCCGATGGTTCCAGCTCCCGAACCGAGCGCACCAACTCGTCTGAGACTTACCAGCAGTTGCTCTCCTACAACAGGCGTTTTGGGCAGAATCACGAAGTCAACGTAGTGGCCGGCCACGAGAGTTTTAAAACCTTTACCAATCAAGTGAACGCTGCCCGTAGCGGACAGATTATGGATGGCAATATAGAATTGTCAAACTTCACTAACCTGACTACCAGCATGAGTACCCACACCGAACTTCGCTCTGAGGGCTATCTGATGCGTGCCAACTACTCCTACGACATGGGGCGCTATTCGGTGGAGGGGTCGTTTCGCCGCGATGGCACCTCAAAATTTTACCACGATGTGCGCTGGGGTAACTTCTGGTCGGTAGGGGGTGGTTGGAATTTAGCCCGTGAGCGCTTTTTGCAGGGGTTCAGTTGGGTCAATATCCTCAAATTCCGCGCTTCCTACGGCGTGAATGGCAACCTCGAAGGGATTGGCAATTATATGTGGCAAGATGTCTATCTACTCAACCACAATAACATGAACGAACCCGGCTACCAGATGGATCCCTCGGCTGCCAACCGTGCCCTCACTTGGGAAAAGCAGGCACAATTTTCTGTAGCCCTCGACTATGCGGTGCTCAAATCGAGAATCAAAGGGTCGCTGGAGTTTTTTCACAAGGTGAATGACGATCTTCTTTTTAATGTACGTCAGCCTGCATCCACCGGCATGACCACCCAGTCTCAGAATATTGGGGCGTTGTACAACCAAGGTATTGAAATCGACATATCGGGAGATATTATCCGCAACCGCTCCCTGACATGGAACGTTGGGGTTACGGCTGCCACCCTGCGCAACCGCATCACCCGAATGCCCGAAGACAATCCCGAAATGATATCCGGTTCCAAGAAACTGATGGTGGGGCGCTCGATTTATGACTTCTGGCTTCGTGACTGGTATGGGGTCGATCCACGGGACGGAGCGCCTGTCTATCGCCTCAACCCAACCTCCACGTGGGTCGAGAGCACCTGCCGCGTGATGGAAGATGGAACGGAGGTCACCACCGACATCAGCAAAGCGCTCTACAACTATGTGGGCACCTCGATTCCCGATCTCTACGGAACGGTGGGCACGGCGGTCTATTACAAGGGGTTCAGCCTCAATTTGCGCTTTGGCTATCAAATTGGCGGCAAGGTGTTTGACAACATCTACAACACCCTCACCCAAGCAGGGCGTTTTGGATACTCCATCCATAAAGATTTGACACGCCGCTGGCAACAACCGGGTGATGTTACCGATGTTCCGCGTATGGACAACACCAACTATAGCGTCTATACCACCTCATCCACACGTTACCTTACCAACTCCTCCTACTTGCTGCTCAATACAGCTACGCTGGCCTACGCCTTCCGGAGCAATTTGCTCGAAAAGATGAAGATTGGTTCGCTCGTGGTCAATTTGAGCGGCGAGAGCCTCTTTCTCCTCTCCTCCCGCAAGGGATTGAATCCCATGGAGAGTTTTGCGGGAAGCACCTCTTATGAATATAGCCCCAGCCGTGTGGTGACACTGGGCATTAGCCTCACTTTTTAAAAATATCAGAAAATGAAAAGAATATTTTACAGTTTGATTTTGGGTGCAGTCGCTTTTGGCGCCCCCTCCTGTTCAGGAGCGTGGCTCGATACCTATCCTACCAATGCCGTTGACGTGGGTCTGGTGTTTGTCAACACACAAAATGCGATGGGCGCATTGAACGGCATTCACCGTCTGCTCTACGAACGGTTTGATTCGGAGCAGGCAAGCGGCGGCCAGGGCATTATTATGCATTTTATGGATCTGTTGGGCGAGGATATGCCTCTTCCGGTGAGACCCAACACTTTGGGCGGGTTCATGCAATGGATCAACTCCGGCCTCGAAACAGGGGTGGAGACGAGGTTTGTGTGGCAGTTCTACTACAGGGTGATTGCCAATGCCAATTTGATTATCGGGAACATTGACGCCGCAGAAGGCCCCCAGAGCGAGCGCGATATGATTAAGGGACAGGCGTTGGCCTATCGGGGATGGGCACATTTTCATTTGGTGCAAATTTATGGCATGAGGTATGATCCTCAGGGGAGTAACGACAACCTTGGCGTACCGGTGATGACCTTTGAATCTCCCGAGCCTAAGCCGCGAAACACGGTGGCTGAGGTGTATGCACAAATCAATGCCGACCTCGATGCCGCCATTCCTTTGCTGGCAGGCTACAACCGTGTGAACAAGTCGCACATCAACCAGTCGGTGGCACGTGGGTTCAAGGCGCGTGTGCTGCTGACTCAGGGACAGTGGGAAGCGGCTGCACGGATGGCCGATCTTGCAGCTGAGGGATACGCCTTTATGACCGCTGCGCAGCACCTTGAAGGCTACAACGACTACCTTAACCCTGAATGGATGTGGAGTCACAAAATTGTGATGGATCAAAATATTACCTACTCCGGCTTCTTTGGGTATATGGGGTGTAACCACACCGGCCGTGCCTCTGCTGAGTCGCCAAGGATGATCAACACCACTATTTACAACCATATTGCCGCCACCGATGTGCGCAAGGGAAAGTTGTGGATACCCGATGCCGAAAGCAATCCGTTAGCCGTAGTGATTGCCCCTGCCGGTGGACTGAAGAGAAATTATATGCAGCAAAAGTTTCTGGCCGAGGAGAATAACAATACCGGTACCGGCTGCGTTCCCTGTATGCGCGTGGCGGAGATGTTTCTGATTGCCGCAGAGGGGTATGCCCGTGCAGGTGCCGCCACGTTGGAATTGGCGCGCGACAGGCTCTATTCCCTGATGCGTACCCGCAATCCCTCCTACATTCGCAGTACGGTTGCCGCTGCCCAACTTGTAGAAGAGGTGCTCATTGCCCGCCGGATTGAACTTTGGGGCGAAGGCTTCCGCTGGTTCGACATCAAACGGCAAAACCTTCCCCTTGACCGAAACGGAGCCAACCATATTGCATCGGTTAGCTCCACCATGAACGTTCCCGCAAACGACAACCGCTGGCAATGGAAAATTCCCCGTTCGATTGAGCTTGACGCCAATCCATTTATTGTACAAAATCCATAGAATCACATATTTAACACCATGAACAAGAACATGATAAAAAAGATATTGCGGCTTTCCATCGCCTTATGCGCTTTTGGACTCTTTTTAGGCTGCAACGAAAAGGATGTTGTGGAAACGTACCAACCTCCCGTGTGGGGCAAAAACGTCTATCCGGGCGCCCGCTGGAGCGAGGCAAGCCCCGAAAAGTATGGTTACAAAACAAACACCCGCGATACGCTCGACTCCTACCTCAGTATCAGCAGCAACACCGTTACAGGGGTTGTGGTGGTGGTAGGAGGGGAGGTGATCTATTCGCGGGGCGATGTGAGCGAGACAAGTTATTTGGCCTCTGTTCGAAAGAGTATCCTCTCGATGCTTTACGGAAAATATGTGACCAATGGCACCGTCAACCTTCAAAAAACGATTGGGGAACTGATTGCCGGCGGCACCATTCCGGAGGATGTGGGAGGGTTATTGCCTATTGAGAAGCAGGCAACTGTGTTTGATTGCATTACCGCCCGTTCAGGTGTCTATCATTTGGGCTCCAACGAAGGCGACGACCGCGCTTATGCCCCCGAACGGGGCAGCATACAACCCGGAACGGCGTATCTCTATAACAATTGGGACTTTAACGTGAGCGGCTCAATTTTTGAATCCCTCACAGGACAGAACATCTACGACGCTTTGGGTGCCGAGTTGGCCATTCCAATTGGGATGGAGGATTGGAACCGAAGCATACAGGTGAAGGGGGGATCAGCCTCCATTTCGAGCTATCCTGCCTACCATTTCTACCTCTCAGCACGCGATATGGCCCGTTTGGGTTACCTGATGTTGAGGGGCGGCAAGTGGAACGATACGCAATTGGTTCCCGCGGCATGGTGTAAAGAGTCGACGGAGGCTTATACCCATGTAAACGAGATGATTCCCGTGGCAAGGCGTACCCAGTCGTTTGGCTACGGCTATATGTGGTGGGTGTGGGATGGCCCTGCCAACCGAGATGCTTTTCGGGGCGCCTATTTGGCACAGGGCGCCGGTGGACAGAATATTGCCATACTTCCTGCGCTCGATATGGTGGTGGCTCAAAAACGCGATGCAAATGTGCTGACGAGCACCTACTCCGAGAACAGTTTCATTCAGTTTTTGCGCATCCTTGCCGCCCAGCAAATTGTCCCCAACTTTTTAGTTGATTGATTGCGCCATGAACAGAAGACATTTTCTCCAAACCTCAGCCATAGCCGCCATGGCCGGAGCCACAGCCGGATCATTTGGCGCCATCACCGCCTGTACCCCCCACAAAGGGGGGAGGAGGCGAACCGGTAAAGGGCGTATGGAGCTCTCGTTTACCCCGATTAACCTGAATATGGTTCATACTTTCACCATCTCCGGCTTCTCTCGCGATGTAACCCCCTCGATTTTGGTACGCATCACCTACGACGGGGTAACCGGCTATGGGGAGGGAGGATTGCCACCCTATATGATTGGCCAGACCCACGATACAGTGCAGCCATTCTTGAGTAAGATTGACCTTGCACAATTTGACAATCCGTTTCAAATAGAAGATATCCTCTCCTACGTTGACGCCATTGAGGAGGGCTTCACCTGCGCCAAATCGGCGGTCGATATTGCACTGCACGATTTGATTGGAAGATTGTTGGATATTCCTGTGTGGCAACTGTTCGGCTATACTGCCGAGAAAAGCCCCGATACCTGTTTTACCATAGGCATCGACACTGAGGAGGTTGTCCGTGCAAAGACACAGGAGGCGACTCCCTACAACATCCTGAAAGTAAAGTTGGGTACCGATGAGGCCACCGACAAGATGATTGTGGAGACCGTTCGCAGTGTTACCGACAAACCCCTATTGGTGGATGCCAATCAGGGATGGAGTGATAAACATTATGCCCTCGAGATGATTCAATGGCTATCCGAACGCAATGTATTGATGGTCGAGCAACCTATGCCCAAGGGCATCTTAGACGATATGGCGTGGGTTACGGAGCATTCACCCCTCCCCACCTACGCCGACGAATCGTGCCAACGCCTTACCGATGTGCCCCGCCTGCACGGAGTGTTCCACGGCGTTAACATCAAGCTGCTCAAGTGTACCGGCCTCAATGAAGCACGCAAAATTATCGCTGCCACCGAGGCGTTGGGCATGAAAGTGATGATTGGATGCACCAGCGAGACCTCTTGCTCCGTCTCTGCCGCCGCCCAACTCGCCCCCCGTATGGATTTTGCCGATTTGGATGGCAACCTGCTCATTGCCAATGATTATTTCGACGGTATGAAGATCGTCAATGGAAAAATAACCCTTAACAACCGCCCCGGAATCGGTATCATTCCGCTTTCACGATGAAAAAAGTGTTTTTATTTGTTCTATTTTTATTTTTTGCACTGATTTTTGCAGGCTCCCTCCATGCACAAATCTATCCTGCTCCCGAGTGGAAGAGGGGCAATCCGGCCAACTTTGGCTTTGACCGCGACAAATTGGCTGCCGCCCGCGCCTTTATTGTTGATTCTCTTTATACCACAGGATGTATGGTGATTGTAGGAGGCGAATCGATTTTTGAATATGGCAGCCTGTCGCGCATCAGTTACATTGCTTCCTGTCGCAAGAGCGTGCTGGCCATGATGTTTGGCAAATATGTAGAAAACGGGGTCATCAACCTTTCCCACACAATGGCCGACCTCGGAGTTGATGACATTGGCGGCTTGTTGCCCATCGAAAAGCAGGCAACCCTCAAACACCTGATTACAGCCCGTTCAGGGGTCTATCACGATGCTTCCAATGACGGCGATGATGCAGCAAGGCGTCCGCCGAGGGGCAGTAAACAGCCTGATGAATACTACCTCTACAACAACTGGGACTTCAATGCCGCCGGAACCATATTTGAACAACTCACCGGACGCAATGTCTATGAGGTGTTCGGGGACGATATAGCAAGTCATATTGGTATGCAGGATTGGGATTTAGCCAATCAAAAAAAGGGTGGCAACCTGACAATCTCCAAATATCCCGCCTACCATTTCTACTTCTCCACCCGCGATATGGCGCGCATCGGCTACCTGATGTTGCGCAATGGACGCTGGCAAGAGACACAGGTAATTTCCTCCACATGGTTAAAGGAGATTATAACTCCTGTTACCCCAAAACACGAGATGAATCCCATCAGCCCCGGCCGCGACCTCTTTGAATATGGCTATATGTGGTGGCTCTTTAACGTGGATGATGAGCCTGCATTAAAGGGAGCCTATACCGCATGGGGCGCCATGGGACAATACATCACCATTGTTCCCGAACTTGATATGGTTGTCGCCCACAAAACCGACTCCGTTTATGACCGCAAAACCTCGTTTGAGCAATATTACAGGTTGTTGCGGATGTTTATCCATTCAAAAACCGATTAACCAAAAATTGATGATATGAAAAAAGTTTTACTATTTTGGATGGGAATCCTCCTTGTGGGTGGCTGTTCCAAAAACGAAGAGCCAGGAGGAGATTATCCATCGTTGACGCTCACTGCCACCATGGGGGCTTTTGCTTCTCTCGATCAAGGCTCGACACTACAGCTCAAATGGCCTGCGGATGTAGAGGTGGGGCTTTTTGAGTTTGACGTTCAGAGTCAACTCTTTTTGAACAGCAACCGCAAATTTTCGCTCTCTCAAGGCGCGGGGAGTGCAGAGGCCGTTTTCGATGGCGCGTCACAGAGCAGTGACGGGTGGTCGAATGGAGAGAAATTATTGTATGCCTACTATCCCTATAACCCCGCGCAGATGATGGCAAGCGCCGTCTCCTTTGCTATTCCGGCCGTTCAGACCCAATCGGTGGCCGATCCGCTGGCGCATATTGTTGGGAGTATCTTTATGACCACCACTCAGGCGCTCTCTTCGGGACACGCTTCGGCGGCGGCGCTGACGTTGCAGCAAGCGTTAACGATACTCAGGTTCAACATCACAAACCAAACAGATAATCCGTTGAGTATAGATAAATTAGTGTTGAGTGTCCGCAGTGCGTTGCTCCATAAATCGGGTGTATATAGTTTTCGCCACAATCAATACACCTTCTCTCCACAGGACAGGACGGCTGAAGTGTGCCTCTTTACCGATGAGCCTGTAACGCTTGCTGTTGGTGAGTCAATGCCGTTCTATGTGGCACTCCTTCCCTTAACCCTTCCACTCGGCGGTGAGTTGATTATGGAGGTGCATACCAACCGCGATGTGGCCACTGCGAAGATGATAGCCAACCCTGCCGAAATCGTATTCGGCGCCGGTAAAATCCTTACCAGCCCCATTGTGATTAATGAAATCACCTTTGCTACCCCTAAAACGATCGTCTTGCCGGAGGGGCAAAACTCCTTTATGGTTGCACCATCTGACAATGGATTAGATACCTACCTGTTGCTACCCGTCACGCGGGTTAATGACTTTTGGGCAAGCAACGGTTCCACGAATATGATTGGCGACGCCACTCCGTGGGTTGCAGAGATTATTTGGCAGGACTTCGATGTAACAGGGGCAGGCGAGGTGTTGACCATTACGCCTCTTCAGGGGCAGGGTATAGGGCCTAATACGCGCATCGGTTTGACGCTAAAGAATTATCCCCAAGATCAATGGGGCAACGCTGTTGTGGGCATCAAGAGGTCGGATGGAAACGGAAATCCGGTGAGCGACTGGCTCTGGAGTTGGCACATCTGGATCACTGACTTTGTACCCGAAAATGCCGTTACCTATTCCGGTTCCAATGCAGAGGCTATGGATCGCCACCTTGGCGCCAAAGACAAAACACCCGGAAGCGCAGGGGCATTGGGGCTGATGTATCAGTGGGGGCGTAAAGATCCCTTCCCCGGAGCAGTTTCGATTGCCGCCGGAACCACGGCACGCGCTGCCACCACTTTGGGTTCATGGCCTGTTGAGCCGCCTCAGGAGGGAGGCACCTATCCTTATGCCGCACAGCATCCCACCACTTTTATCACGGCGGTGCTGAATAACTCCGGAAACCCCAACATCGGGGATTGGCTGCTGGCGCCCAATCTTCCCTTTGCTTGGCAAAACACCACCAAACCGATTCAGGATCCATGCCCCAAAGGGTGGAAGGTGGCGAAGGTCGATGGGGTGATAACGTGGTCGGACTTTGTACAGGGTACAACGTTCATTTTTGACGCCGTCAATCTGGGTTATACCTACAGGTCAGTCGATTGGTATCCGCTGGCAGGGCGTCTGCATCCACTTGACGGTGGGTTGGAAGATGTGGGTTCGGTGATGTATGTGGCAACAGGAAACTCGGCCACCCGAACAATTCCGCAATCCCCCGGTTATTACCAACCTCCTCTTGCTTCCACATTGAACGGGTTGAACAATGTGTCTCGTTGTATCTTATTCTCCACGACCAACGGAACGAATAACGACAACAATGCCCTCCAGCGTGCGAGCGGGACGCCCATCAGGTGTATCCGCTATCCGGGGGATGATAATTAATAATTAACAATTAATAATTAATAGATGAATGGCTTATAGGTTCAGCACTTTCTGAATGTCGTCAACGGCGTCTAATTTTTCCCAGGTGAAGAAGGTGACCTCTTTGGACACAGGCTTCCCATCGACCATTACTTCAATCACTTGGGAATAGGGGTCGCGGCCAAAGTGGCCGTAGGAGGCGGTGGCTTCGTAGATGGGGTTCTTGAGTTGCAGCCGTTCGATGATTTTGGCGGGGCGCAGGTCGATGATTTTGGGGATGCGTGCGGCAATCTCAGCATCGGATAGCGCTATGCGGGAGGTGCCAAAGGTGTTTACAAAGATGCTGACCGGTTGGGCAACCCCAATGGCGTAGGCAAACTGCACCAGCACTTCGTCTGCAACACCGGCGGCCACGAGGTTCTTGGCAATGTAGCGGGCGGCGTAGGTGGCTGAGCGGTCAACCTTGCTGGGGTCTTTGCCCGAAAAGGCGCCTCCGCCGTGGGCGCCGCGCCCGCCGTAGGTATCGACAATGATTTTGCGTCCGGTGAGGCCCGTATCGCCATGCGGCCCGCCAATGACAAACTTTCCGGTGGGGTTGACATGGAGGATAAATGCCGTATCAAAGAGCCTTTGGGCGTCGGGATGGAGGTGGGCAACCACACGGGGCAACAGAATTTCGGCCACATCCTTTTTTATTTGGGCAGACATCGCTGAGTCGGAGTCAAATTCGTCGTGCTGGGTTGACAGCACAATGGTATGGATGCGTACGGGTTTGTTGTTGTCGTCGTACTGAACGGTGAATTGCGACTTGGCGTCGGGGCGGAGGTAGGTCATCTCGCTCCCTTCGCGGCGAATTTTGGCCAACTCAATCAGACAGATGTGCGCGAGGGCTAACGGCAACGGCATAAACTCTTTGGTTTCGTTGCAGGCGTAGCCGAACATCATCCCCTGATCGCCGGCGCCCTGTTCGTCGGGGTTGGGGGTGACCACGCCGCGGTTGATGTCTGGCGACTGTTCGTGAATGGCTGACAAAATCCCGCATGAGTTGCTATCGAACATATACTCGGTTTTGGTATAGCCAATTCGTTTGATTACTTGACGGATGTGCTTTTGAATATCGACCCACGCGGTAGAGCGGACTTCGCCGCCAACCACCACCTGACCGGTCGTTACAAAGGTTTCGCAGGCCACCTTGGATTCGGGGTCCTGACGTAAAAATTCATCTAAGAGGGCATCTGAGATTTGATCGGCCACTTTGTCGGGGTGGCCTTCTGAGACGGATTCGGAAGTAAATAAATACATAGTAGTTTAATAGTTTAATTGATAAACAAAGAGTTGCCTCTTTGGGAAAGAGGCAACTGCTAAGCATTAATTAACAAAAAGCGTCCCTCCCGGGCTCGTTTTAGCATTTTTTTTAGTGGTTGCAAGCAGTCAAATCTGTCCACAAAGAGGGCACAAAGGTAATGGAATTTTGGGAATATGCAAGAAAAAATTATCTGCTGTTCATAACTTTTGCGGGATTGTTAACAAAATAAACATGAAAGAATCAAACCGTTGCAAGAGATTTGGGAAATGTTACAAAATCTTAATAGATTCGTGTATTGGGAATCTGTTTTAATGGCGTACTTTTGGGGCAGAAAAATCTAATCCTAAAATATAATTTATTATGAAACAAACTTTTAGACGAACTTTTTTAACAGTAACATGTTTATTTCTTGCTTGTGCTGTTTTTGCGCAGGTGACCACATCGAGTATGAGTGGAAAAATCTCTGAAGCAGGTGGAGCGCCTGCTGTGGGTGCAACCGTTGTCGCCACCCACGCTCCAACAGGTACCAACTACTTTGCCGTTGTTGACAGAACGGGTAGTTACCGTATCGAAAATATGAGAGCTGGAGGCCCATACACGGTGACTATTAATTCTATTGGGTTTCGCAATGTGCAATTATCGGGTATAAATCTAAGACTTGCGGATAACCTGACATTAGATCAGGAGTTGCAAGAGGAAGCAGTTGTTTTGGGCGCTGCTGTGGTGACTGCCGAGTCCGCTGCTTCGAATATGAGGTCAGATCGCGCCGGAGCAATCACAAACGTTTCGCAGCGTGAAATTTCGCTTATGCCTACCGTTTCCCGTACCATTAACGACCTCATACGCCTTACGCCACAATCTCAATCGGGTTCAAATGGACCGGCTATTGGTGGCGGCCACTATCGGCAAAACTTTATCACTGTTGACGGCGCTGCCTTTAACAATGGTTTCGGGATCGGTGGTAACCTGCCCGGTGGAGGGTCTCCCATTTCGATAGATGCACTTGACCAGATTTCCGTAAGCCTTACTCCTTACGACGTGAGACAGAGCGGGTTTATTGGAGCTGCAATCAATGCCGTAACAAAATCGGGAACAAACACTTTTAAAGGTTCACTTTACACATATTTCACAGACGATCGTTTGCGTGGGAACAAAGTGGAAGATGAGTACTTTACAAACAGCCCGTCAGAAACCAAAATTTATGGGGTTACCCTCGGAGGCCCTGTTATTAAGGACAAACTGTTTTTCTTTGTAAACTACGAAGCTGAAAACAGCGCCGCTCCCGGACCTCTTCGGGTGGCGTCTGCCAATGGAGTTGCTTCCGGACAAACCGTAGCGCGGCCTACAGCAGTAGAAATGAATGAGATAAGCAAATATCTGCGAGATACATACGGCTATGAAACCGGCCCCTTTCAAGGCTACTCGTTCGATAGCCCCGGCAAGAAATTTATTGCACGTGTTGACTGGAATGTGAATAACAACCACCATTTCAATGTGCGCTACAGCTATATGGAAGGCAAAACACCTTTCAATCCCTCCACTTCTTCTTCATATACCCTTGGAGGGGGACGGCAGGGGATGAATGCCATGTGGTTCAAAAACAGCGGCTATTTTCAAGAGGCCAACTTCAGTTCTCTCTCAGGTGAATTGAACTCTCGCTTTTTGGACGGCAAACTGAACAATACCCTCCGTGTTACCTATTCATACCAAGATGAGCCAAGAAGCACCGGTGGAAATACTTTTCCGTTTGTGGATATCTTAAAAGATGGCCAAGCCTTCACCTCCTTTGGAACGGAACTCTTTTCATACGGCAATTTGCGTCAGGTGTCCACTTGGAACTTTACCGAAGAGTTGAAGTTTAAGCTTGGAATCAATAACATCACCTTTGGATTGAGCTTCGAAAAGAACCACACCAAGAATGGATTTCAACGCCAAGGTACAGGACATTATGTGTTTGAGTCGTGGGATGATTTTAAAAACGGCGTCAATCCGCTCTATTATACAATCACCTATTCCAATGCCCCGGGTTATGCTCAAGCCTTTCCAAGTTTCAAATTCAATCAATTCAGCTTGTATTTGCAAGACGAAGTGAAATTTGGCAATAACTTGACAATCACCGGCGGTATTCGTCTTGATTTACCAACCTATCCTGAGTATCCTGAGGCATTGCAGACCCATCCGATGATTTTAGCCCTTGACTTTAATGGAAGGAAATTTGATACGGCGAAACTTCCCGATGTACGCATCATGTTTTCACCGCGACTTGGATTCAACTATGACCTCTTAGGCGATCGCAGTGTGGTGGTTCGCGGTGGAACAGGTATATTTACAGGCCGCACTCCTTTCGTTTGGATTTGTTCACAATCGGGCGATGCAGGGATGCTTCAAGGCGCCCTTACATGGAGCGGCAAAAACAACACGCCGGGGCCGTTTAATCCCATTATTAATGCATATTTACCTACTCAACAAGCTCCTGCAGGAACTCAGATACCCACAGCCGGATTTACGGTAATGGATCCCGACTTTAGGTTCCCGCAAACGTGGAAATCGTCCCTCGCTATTGACTTCAAACTTCCTCATGGATTCAATGCAAGTATCGAAGGAGTATATAATAAGGACATCAATTCTGTAATGGCACGCAATGAAGGGCTTGTTGATCCGGTTGCCATGAATATCCCCGGCTATCCCGATCATCGTATGATATATCCTAACAACGCCTCCAAATATATTCATCGCCTCGATGGAACCGGGCAGATATCCGAGACCGGAAACAATGGGGCAATGCCTATTGTATTCTACAACGAAAAGGAGAATGGATATTACAGTTCGCTCACCTTTACGATTGAAAAACAACTGTGGGCCGGATTTTCAGGAATGGTAGCCTACACCCACTCTTGGGCTAAGAGTTTGCACGATGGTACCGGCGATCAGGCGTTGTCTCTGTGGCGCGGCTATGTTTCTGTAAACGGTTCCAACACACCCGAACTTGGATACTCAGGCTTTGTGATGCCCAATACTTTGATAAGCGCGCTTGCTTATCAATACAAAGGGTTCACCATATCTCTCTTCTACATTGGTGGAGAAGACGGTAGAGCATCCTATACCTATACCAATAACCTTGTACAGGACGGTAATACATTTAGTGGTATTCAACTCATATATGTGCCCAAAGATCCAAGCGAGATCACATTTGTAGAGAAAACGGTGAGTGGAGTAACGTATTCTCCACAAGAACAAAGCGATGCATTCTTTAAGTATATTGCTCAAGATCCTTATTTGAAATCACGTAAGGGTCAATATGCCGAGAAAAATGGGTTGATTTTCCCTTGGGCACACCGCTTTGACGTGAAATTTACGCAAGACTTTGATGTGCGCGTATGTAACTCAAACCATAGACTTCAGCTTGGGTTGGATATTACCAACGTTGGGAATATGCTTAACTCCAGTTGGGGAAATCGTTGGACCACGACCATACAGTACAACCAACTGTTAGAGGTAGCAAACAGCAGTGCTGTGACCCCAACAGGTGTGGCACCCACTTTCAGGCTGAATCACATCTCCGGAACATCCGACTTGCCTACTGAAACATTCCGCAAATCGGTTGGAACGGCTTCGACCTATCGTATGCAATTTAGTTTGCGTTATTTCTTCAATTAATTGGCCATCTTTGCACTACTCATGATGCTAAGAGTGGAGGAGGCCGCCCGAACGGGCGGCCTCCTCGCGTGTAGTACGTAAGGATCATTGTCCAATGTGATTGTCATCTAAAAATTTCATGTATATTTGCCGCAAAAAGGATAACGAACAAATGAGGAGGTAAGATGAACGAGCGATGGCTGAGGGGGAAAAAAGGGGAGGAATTGGCTCGCAACTATTTGGAGGCGCGGGGATTTGTTATTCTTCACGTTCATTGGCAACATGGGCATAAAGAGTTAGATATTGTGGCGGAACGGGGAGAGATGCTGCATATTGTTGAGGTGCGTTCGCGTACCGTACCGTATATGGTGGAACCATCCCAAACGGTTCAGTATCAAAAGCAACGGAATGTGATGGCGGCAGCGAGGGCATATCTGTATAAGTACAGGATTGTTAAGGAGGTTCAGTTTGATATTGTATCGGTGGTTTTTGATGCGGATGGTATTAGAATTGAATATATTCCAAGGGCATTTTATCCTCGCCTGCAAGTTGTCCGAAACCATTAGTTGAGTCCAAGTAAACACAAAATAGAGTACACATGAAAAATCACTACTGCATCATCATGGCCGGAGGAATCGGGAGCCGCTTTTGGCCTATGAGTCGCAATTCCAAGCCAAAACAATTCCTTGATATTATGGGAACAGGCAGATCGTTTTTGCAAATGACCTACGACCGGTTTGTTCGGCTGATACCTCCGCAAAACATTTTGGTTGTCACCTCCCAACAATACAAAACGCTGGTAAAGGAGCAATTGCCGCTCATTATCGACGACCATATTTTGCTTGAGCCTTTTCGCAAAAATACCGCCCCCTGCATTGCCTACGCCACCTACAAACTCATGGAGCGAGATCCGGAGGCGTCTGTTGTGGTGGCGCCATCCGATCATCTGATTCTGAACGATGCCGAATTTCTCCACACCATTGAGGCTGCCCTTGAGTTGGCCGATCGGGAGGATGAACTGATTACCCTTGGCATCAAACCCACTCGCCCCGAGACCAATTTTGGCTACATTCAGGCACACAGGGCGAAGTCGATTGAGGTGAAAGGGCACACGGTGTATGAGGTGAAAACATTTACAGAAAAACCCAACCTTGAGTTGGCCACCGTGTTTGTCAACAGCGGCGAATTTTATTGGAATTCAGGCATTTTTATTTGGAATCTCAAGGCGATTGATAAGGAGATGAGTCGTCAACTTCCCGATATCTGCACCCTCTTCAAGGGGGGTAAGGGAATCTATTACACGCCCGAAGAGGAGTCGTTCATCTATGGCGTTTACAGCGCTTTCAAGGCGATCTCTGTGGATTACGGTGTGTTGGAGAAGAGTAAACAGGTGCGTGTCTTTGCTGCCGAATTTGGATGGTCGGATTTGGGTACATGGGAGTCGTACTATTTGCAAAAAGAGATGAGTGATCAGGGAAATGTTGTGGATGCTCCCGTCAACTTTTTAGACGATGTGGAGAACAGCGTGGTGATTTCCGAAAATAAGAATAAACTGATTGCCATTCAGGGATTAAAAGAGTATTTGGTAATCAATACCCCCGATGTACTGATGATTTGTCCCCGGAACGAGAAGATTGTAAAACAATTAATAACCAACATATCACTCTCAAAGGAGGAGAAGTTTTTATGAACAGCAGCAAGTGGAACGTTCAAGTTCACTCCGAAATAGGTGAGTTAGAGGCGGTAATCCTCCACACGCCCGGTCCCGAAGTGGAAAATATGACCCCCGGAATGGCGCAACGCGCACTCTATAGCGACATCCTTAACCTCTCCATCGCACGTCAGGAGTATGAGCAACTGTCCGGCGTATTGGGGAAAGTCACACAGATATATCAGGTTAAAGATTTGCTGATAAATGTTTTAGACAATTATGTGGTGCGTGAAGCGTTGATTGGGAAGATTTGCATCACGGAGCGCGTGACCGACTATTTTGACTATTTGATGGCTCTATCTTCCAAAGAGTTAGCCACTCAGTTGATTGAGGGCGTACCGGCACGAATGGACACCTTAACGGCTTATTTGAATGATGATTATTATGCCCTGTTGCCGCTCTATAACTTCTACTTTACCCGCGATGCGTCTGTCTCAATTTGGGGTAATAGTCTGATTTCCAAAATGGCTGCTCAGGTTCGGATGCGCGAATCGCTCATTATGGACGCTGTGCTCAGGCACAACCCCTATTTTTCTTCAGAGGTGATTAATGCTTGCTACCTCGCCTCAAATGAGCCGGATGTGGTGATAGAGGGAGGCGACATTTTGGTTGCTCGGGAAGATTTGTTGATTGTGGGCAACGGAAAGCGCACCTCATCTCAGGGGATAGACTTGTTGATAAGACAGTTATGTAAAAAGATGGGGATGGCCGGAGGCGTCAGGGGAGGGAGGGCCTCCGGTAAACGCTATATGGTGGTGCAACAGTTGCCCGACTCCCCCGAATCGTTCATCCACCTTGACATGGTTTTTACCCTGCTCGATAGAGACAAGTGCATGATTTATAAACCGCTCATTCTTGAAGCCAACCGGTTTGAAACGGTACTCATCACCATAGAGGAGGGCAAAGTGAGCAAAATCAAGAGCGAAACGAACATATTGACCGCTTTGCGCCGCCTGAACCTCGATTTGGAACCGGTGGTGTGCGGAGGAGGCGCCGACCGCTGGGATCAGGAGCGGGAGCAGTGGCACAGCGGTGCCAACTTCTTTGCCTTTGCGCCCGGAAAAGTGATTGCGTATGCCCGTAATATTCAAACTCTTAACGAGATGAATAAGCATGGATTTGAAATCATCCCCGCTTGCAAGGTGCTTGAGGGCAAAGTTGATTTGGGGCAGACGGGAAAATGCGTGGTCACCCTCTCCGGCTCCGAATTGGCACGAGGCGGCGGGGGCGCCCGCTGCATGACCATGCCGCTACGTCGAAAGGCGTTAGGGTAAGAAAAATTTGGATTATAAAAAAGAACGCCTACCTTTGCGCCCGTAAATGATGATGAACGGAGCAATTTCATACGGATTGATGCGAATGTGTCGAATGTGCTTGATGCACTGTTAGGCCTGTTATCGACCCTCCTGTTCTTGTTCCCCCTTTCCCTTTTCGAGTAAAGTCAAACCCAAAATGATAACTGCGCCTTGCATGACAACATGTTGGGCATTTATTTTTTAAAACCATTAAACGATAACTTATATGAATTTCGAGACCCTACAACTCCACGCCGGTCAATCTCCCGACCCCCAAACAGGCTCTTTTGCGCCTACTATTCATGCTACCAGCGCGTACGCTTTTAAAGACGCTGCACATGGCGCTTCGCTCTTTAAGTTAGCGTGTCCGGGGCACATCTACTCCAGAATCTCTAATCCTACCACAGAACTCTTTGAAACGAGAATGGCTGCGCTTGAGGGGGGGAGTGGCGCTTTGGCTACCTCATCGGGTCATGCGGCACAATTCATTGCATTACAAAACATTTTGCAACAAGGTGACTCTTTTCTATCGAGCGCCCTGCTCTATGGGGGCACCTTTAATCAATTTAAGCACGCCCTCTCCCGCTTTGGGATTCATGCGTGTTTCACTTCCGACCTCTCTGTGGCAAACATCGAAAGGATGCTCCAACAAGGGCGACACAGAGCGATTTATGTAGAGAGCATCTCCAACGGCGAATTTATTGTGCCCGAATTTGAGGCGTTGGGCGAATTGGCACACAAATATCAGATTGTGCTCATGGTTGACAACACTTTCGGTGCGGGAGGTTACCTCTTTCGACCGGTGGAGTGGGGCGCCAATGTGGTGTGCCACTCTGCTACCAAATGGATTGGCGGGCATGGGAACGGCATTGGGGGGGTGTTGATTGATGGGGGCAACTATAACTGGGGCAACGGAAACTATCCCCTGATTTCAGATCCCTCGCCAAGCTATCATGGACTTAACTTCTGGGAGCAGTTCGGTGACAGTGGCGGAACGCAAAACTGTGCCTTTATTGTTCGCGCCCGTGCGGAGGGGTTGAGGGATTGGGGCGCCTGCCTCAGTCCTTTTCAAGCGTTTCTCTTTTTGCAGGGCGTGGAGACGCTCTCCCTCCGTATGGATCGGATTGTGCAAAACACCTTAGAGTTGGCTCAATGGTTGGAGAAGCATCCTAAAGTGTCTCAGGTTAACTATTTGGGTCTTCCCAATCATCCAAGTCACCAAGTTGCCAAAAAGTATTTCAAAAAGGGATTCGGGGGCGTGCTCTCCTTTAAGGTGAATGGAGGAGACGAAACCATCTCCATCTTTTTATCTCGTTTACAGATTATTAGCCATTTGGCAAATCTGGGAGATACCAAAACGTTGGTAGTTCATCCCGCTTCCACCACCCATTCCCAACTCTCGCCTGCGGAACAGGAAGCGTGCGGAATCGCCCCCAACTTGCTGCGGCTGTCGGTGGGCATTGAGCATATTGATGACCTCAAAGCAGACCTCACGCAAGCATTAAAATAGCAACTCATGTACCTGAACAGTTTTCATTCCAAAGAGCCTTTTACCCTCGAAAATGGGGAACAATTGCCCGATCTTACCATTGTCTATCACACCTCTGCTCCTGTTTATAACGGCAAGAAGGTGTTGTGGATTTGTCACGCCCTCACCGCCAACTCCAATCCCGTTGAGTGGTGGGAAGTGATGACAGGGCACGGAAAATGTTTTGATCCGGACGATTACTTTATTGTCTGTGCCAACATCTTAGGCTCCTGTTACGGTTCAACGGGGCCAATGAGCATCAATCCCGACACCGGAACACCCTACTACGACTCCTTTCCCCACATTTCGATTCGGGATATGGTTGCCGCACACTATTTATTGAGTAAGCATCTTGGGATAGCCGAAATCGATCTGGTGGTTGGCGCGTCCATTGGCGGATTTCAGTCATTAGAGTTTGCCCTGTGCTATCCGCAATTGTGTAAACAGTTGGTACTCATTGCTTGCAACGCCCGAATATCGCCATGGGGAACCGCCTTCAACGAGAGTCAGCGTATGGCCATATTGGCCGATTCTACCTACCACGAGCGCCGCATCGGAGGAGGAGAGAATGGTTTGGCTGTTGCCCGCTCCATTGGATTGTTGAGTTACCGCAGTTACGAGGGGTACGGGTTGAGCCAGAGTGAACCCAATCCCAACGCCTTTTTGGCTCAAAGAGCAGCCACCTACCAGCAGTATCAGGGTGAAAAATTGCGAAGACGTTTTGACGCCTATTCCTATATGGCGTTAACCAAAGCATTTGACACCCACAACGTGGGAAGGGGTAGGGGAGGTGTGGAGCAAGCGCTTCAAACCATCTGCGCCCGAACCCTCTGCATCGGCATCACCGGGGACCAACTCTTTCCCCACCACGAAGTGCGCTATATGTCCCAACACATCCCCAATGCCCGTTACGCCTCCTTAGGTTCCGATTTTGGCCACGACGGCTTCCTCCTCGAATGGAAAGCCCTTACAGCCATTATTTCACAATGGACAGGCAAAATTTAAATGTTTTATGCAAGTATTAAAATTTGGCGGCTCCTCTGTTGCTTCCGCCCCAAACATCAAACGAGTTTGCGCCATCATCGAAAAGGCGCTTCAAAGAGACAAAACCATTGTGGTCGCTTCCGCGTTAGGTGGTTGCACCAATAAACTGATTGAGATAGGCAATATGGCCGCCAATCGAGATACCGCCTACTCTTCACTATTAGATGACCTGATTCAACAACACGAAGATGTTGTAGAGGAGTTGGGTATTCCGGAACAGCCCGAACTGCACCTTCTCACTACGGAACTCCGCGAAGTGTGTCAGGGCGTTTTCCTGTTGCAGGAGTTGAGCCTTAGGACATTAGACCGCATTATGGGTTTTGGTGAACTCCTCTCCACCACCATTCTTACCCATTATCTCCACCACAAAGGCATCCCCAACTGCTGGATTGACGCACGCCGGATCATTCGCACCAACCATCAATACGGAAACGCTCAGGTTGATATGGAGGTGACGCAACAATTGGTTGAAAACGCGCTCATTGCCTCTCCTTCCCGCCTCTCGGTCGTCCCCGGCTTCATTGCCTCCAATGATGAGGGGATCACCACCACCCTTGGACGAGGTGGCTCAGACTATAGCGCTTCGCTTCTATCCGTTTGCGCCAAAGCCCGCATCCTCGAGATTTGGACAGACGTAAACGGAATGATGACCGCAGACCCCAGAGTGGTACCTCAAGCACGCCTCATTCCGCACATCTCCTACAAAGAGGCGCTCGAACTCTCCCATTTTGGCGCCAGAGTTGTCTATCCTCCCACCATCCAACCGGTTGTGAGTCATAATATTCCCATTATGATTAAAAACACCTTTGCTCCTGAGGCAGTTGGCACCCTGATTGAACGAAATCCCCCCGAAAGCAACAGCAGACTCAGGGGGTTGTCGTCGAGCAACGGCATTGCCCTGCTTTCGATGGAGGGGAGCGGCATGGTGGGGGTGCCCGGATACTCGGCACGCCTCTTTAGCGCTCTGGCTGCTGAAAAAATCAACATCATCTTAATCACCCAAGCCTCATCGGTGCACACCATGAGCGTGGCCATTGACGATAAGAGCGCAGAGGTGGCCAAGAAAGCGGTTGACGACACCTTCGCCTACGAAATATCGCTTCAAAAGGTGGAGCCGTTGCGCATCGAGAGCGGATTTTCGATTATCAGCCTTGTGGGGGATGACCTCCAGCAACAGTCGGGCACCGGAGGAAGAATGTTCGAAGCACTCGGCCGCCGCGGAATCAACATCAGAGCCATCGCTCAGGGATCGTCGGAAAAGAACATCTCCACCGTAATCCACTCCAAAGATGAAGCCGAAGCCCTCTGCGCCATCCACGAAGCCTTCTTCCTCACTACCGAATAAGCCCTTTCCTTTTTAAACGAGTAAAATTTTACCTCTCAAACCATTAAGCCTTTCTCCCCCATGAAACTCGCCGTAATAGGAGCCACCGGATTGGTCGGTTCCAAAATGATAGAAATCTTAGAAGAACAAAACATTCCCGTCACCGAATTGATTCCCGCCGCCTCTGCTAAATCGGTAGGCCGGCCGGACGGCAAGGAGGGGAAAAAGGTTTACTTCCAAAACCGAAAATGGCCTGTTGTCACCATCGAAGAGGCCTTATCGAAGAATCCCCACTACGCCCTCTTCTCAGCCGGCGCCTCCGTCTCCCTTGAATGGGCGCCCAAATTTGCCCAAGCAGGCTGCACTGTCATCGACAACTCCTCCGCCTGGAGAATGGACTCCCACGTCCCCTTAGTAGTTCCTGAAATCAACCTCCACGCCATAACCCCCACCCACCGCATCATCGCCAACCCCAACTGCTCTACCATTCAAATGGTCATGGCGCTCTGCCCCCTGCAACGCCGCTACGGCATCGAGCGAGTCGTTGTCTCCACCTATCAATCGGTGAGCGGCGCCGGCCAAAAAGGAGTTACACAACTCCTCACCGAGCGTTCCCAACTCCTCACCGAGCGCTTCCAACCCTTTGAAACGTCTTCCTCCCTCCCTCAGTCGTCTTCCAACCCATTTCAGTCGCCTATTGACCTGAACCTGATTCCCCAAATTGACCTATTCCTCGAAAACGGCTACACCAAAGAGGAGATGAAAATGGTGAACGAAACACGTAAAATATTAGAAGACGACACTATTGCAATCTCCCCCACCACTGTGCGCGTTCCCGTAACAGGCAGCCATTCGGAGAGTGTGAACGTCTCTTTTCGCCATCCCATCGATATGGAGGAGATTGACTCCTTGCTGCGAAGTTTCCCGGGCATTATAGTCGAAGCGCTTCCGCGTTATCCCATGCCCCTCTTCTGCACCGGAAAAGACGAGGTGTTTGTGGGCAGAATCCGCCGCGACCTCTCTCTACCCAACGCAATAAATATGTGGATTGTAGCCGATAATTTACGTAAAGGCGCAGCCACCAATGCCGTTCAAATATTGCGAGGAATCATGGCGTAGAAGCGCTTTTTTCTTCAGTCAGGCATCCGGTTCATGTACAATTCGTATATTTGTCGCTTTATTGATTATGCAAAGATGTTACGAGAGAAAATTGATTCGTTGTTAACTGAAATAGACGAGCTAAAAGCAAAGCACGCTTGTGATGTTGAAGAGCTTAGGATTCGCTTTTTGGGAAAGAAAGGCTCTGTTACACAGCTTTTTGAAGATTTTAAGACCGTTCTGCCCGAACAAAAACGGGAGTTGGGACAACTGTTGAACAACCTGAAGAATCGGGCAACGGAGAAAATCAACACACTAAAAGAGCAGATGGGAGATACTGAACGCCAACAACCAACCGAAGATATGACGATGCCCGGCGATGCCTTTGCCTTAGGCGCCCATCATCCCATCTCCATTACCCGCCGTGAAATCATCCACATTTTTTCGAGAATGGGCTACAGCGTTGAAGAGGGTCCCGAAGTGGAGGATGACTGGCATGTGTTTGGCGCACTAAACTTTCCGCCCGAGCACCCCGCCCGCGATATGCAGGACACCTTTTTTATCTCTTCAGGTGACAATCCCGTATTGCTGCGCACCCACACCAGTTCGGTACAGGTACGCGCTATGGAGCGTATGAAACCCCCCATCCGCATTGTTTGTCCGGGGCGCGTATTCCGCAACGAAGCCATATCGGCACGCGCACACTGTATTTTTCATCAGGTTGAGGGACTGTATATAGACGAAAATGTCTCTTTTGCCGACCTAAAGCAATCCATTCTCATCTTTGCACGGGATATGTTTGGCGATCAGGCGCAAATCCGTCTTCGTCCGTCCTACTTCCCCTTTACCGAACCCAGCGCCGAGGTGGATGTGAACTGCAACATATGCAAAGGAAAGGGATGCAACGTGTGCAAAGGCACCGGATGGCTTGAGATTATGGGCGCCGGAATGGTTGACCCCAATGTGCTGGAAGCAAGTGGTATCGACAGCAAAAAATACACCGGATTCGCCTTTGGCATGGGCATAGAGCGAATCGCCATGCTCAAGTGGCAGATCAAAGACCTGCGGCTCTACTTTGAAAACGATGTTCGATTTCTAAGGCAATTTGAAGCGGCGGTGTAG
>Ga0123353_10002347_pt1 | contig 23506 bp, 84 predicted proteins | sample TergutLab28metaG_3_FD_92763 | JGI IMG/M metagenome (GOLD analysis project Ga0123353, IMG submission 92763) | Labiotermes labralis P3 segment gut microbial communities from Petit-Saut dam, French Guiana - Lab288 P3 | ecosystem: Host-associated > Arthropoda: Insects > Digestive system > Gut ... | reverse complement strand
TGTGTTACAATTGCCTACAGTATTCAGTACAGTAACATGCTGTACAGGCTTGTAGCCTAGGAGCAATAAGCTATACCATATAGCCTGGGTGTGTAGTAGGCTACACTATATAGGTTAGTGTAAATACACGTTCGCACAACGACGAAATCGCCGAACGACGCATTTCTCAGAACGTACCCCCTTCGTTAAGCGAAGCATATCTATACTGGAGAAAGGAGATTACATAAATATACATAAGCATGACTGCAACAGATACGAGTAATATTAAGAACAGAAAGGGGCGACAAACACAAGCAGCTAAAGTAAGAATATATATTATTAAAGCATTATGTGTACAATACAACAAAATACAATGTTAAAAAGGAGATACAATGCAAAGAAAGAAGAAATTCAACAGTGTAATATAATACCTTGAAAGCCATTTGAAGAAAAGAAAAGAAATTAAACGATGTTTGTAAAACGAACTGGGAATCAAATAATTTTAGACTCAATAATGTGCTTCAGCGAAATAGCCTACCACGGTGATTGAAAATATCCATATTCCTACAGACAGCATCAGCCGCAGTTACACATCTGGCTGTAGGTCTGATCTGTACCGCCACAGCATCGCGATGAAGTCAGTTGTCTATATCGTTGCACCGTGCATTTCGTATAGTCATTTAATCAACACACCAACTAATGCACATACATAATTTTGTTTACATTAAAACATTTAAAATCGCTCCAACATGTTTCGATCCTAAGATCAACTTCAATGAGCTACACTGTTCCTTGCTAAAGTCACATTTTTAAAAACACTCACTTATTAATTTCATAATATTAACTGGGTGCTGTGGCAGCATGTCGTATTGTGTAAGCTGTACGCCGCTGAGAATGCGCCTTGCTATGTTTGTGCGACGCATTGGTATAATTGGTTTGTTGGTTATATCTGTTTTTGGTGGTGGTTCTCTTATATGGTTAATTTGTCCTAATCCTTCTATAATTTACCTTATTATTTAAAGTTTCGTACGTTGTTTGTGATGTTTATTGGTGGTTGACTTGGTTATGAGATTGCTGGATTTGTTTTGAGTGATAAATTGCTTTCTATATATTTTTATAGTGCCCCTTCATTTTCCCAGCACCGCACGACTTACACAATACGACATATTAGGAAATTAATCAGTGAGTGTTTTTAAAAATGTGAATTTAGCAAGGAACAGTGTAGCTCCCTGAAGATGATCTTAGGATCGAAATATGTTGGAGCGATTTTAAATGTTTTAATTGTAAAAAAAAAATTATGTGTGTGCATTAGTTGGTGTGCTAATTAAAAAAGTCAGTTGTGTTACTTACACACGAATAGAACATAACGAACAAACAAAAAGCTGGTACGGTACGTCCGGGTCCTGCCTGGTAAAGAGAGCTACAACCATACGCAAACGGCTCTCCAGACTGCAAGGAATCCACCCACACCGTCAGTCAGATAAATCCGCTTTAGTTTGTTTGTACCGATGCCGACTGGCCAACCTCAAGAGGCTTCGTACACAGCTGGTAGACCCATAATGACGCCACGTGATACATATGACATCATTAACCATTATTAATGCGGTTGTTAATGACGTCAAATCCACTACATGGACATGCCCGTACTGTGTACGTGTGTTGATGGTTAGCCTCGACATAAACCATAGCTTGTATCTCAGCCGAGCTTGGTCAGTCATGTTATGGCTTAACGTTCTCAGGACACGGAAAGTGTAATTTGTGTGGCTAGGGGCTTCTGGGTTATGTCAGAGGGTCATGACCTTGTTGAAACTGACGTGACATGTCTCCGAGACGAACTCTTAACGTTACTGACAGCAAACAGTCGTTTTTCTAACGTCATTACATTTGACAAGGCAAATGCGGCATTCAACAAGAAGAAGACTCTTTTCACCAGCAAATTGGACTTACATTTAAGGAACAAACCAGTAAACAGCTACATTTGGAGTATATTTTTGTATGGTGTTGACAATTGGACATTTTGGAAAGTAGATTAGAAATAGCTGGAAAGTTCTGAAATAAGGGCGCTGGAGAGGGAAGTAGAAGATCAGTTTGACCGATCATGTGAGAAGTAAAGTGTTACACGGAGTCAAGGACGATAGGCGTATCGCACAAACTGTACAAAGAATCTGATATTTATTGCACCTGTAGCTTTGTGATAGCTGATGAATAAAAAACCAATTAGATGTCACTACTCCAGCCTACCAGCACCTAACCTCCAACCTACAGCAAACCAAGAACGAAAAGACCAATGTGGTAATCAACATCACAGTCGCGAGCTCCTGATGATGGGCATAGTAGTGCCCGAAACATGTTGAGCCTATAAGAGGTACAATAAAATTATAAGTGACATCTAGTTGGCTTTTTATTCTTCAGATGCACAAAGAAGGTATGATAAATGGATTGGTAACATCTTCTCGTAAGAACTGCCTCATAAAACACGTTATTTAAAGAAAGAAAGAAAGAAAGAGGGAAAGATAATAGTGACGGGAATATGAGGAAGAAGACGTAAGCAGTTACTGGAAGACCTTAAGGGAAAAGGAATAGCGGAAAAAGAAAGAGGAAGCACTAGATTGGACGCTATGGAGAACTGGCTTTGGAAGAGGCTGAGCACCTGTCGAAAGACAGTCAAAAGAATGAATAAAATGACCGGATATAATTACTGGGGCATGAGGAATAATTTCCAGCTTCACAAATTTCCTGAAATATTGATTATGAAGATTCAGGCGGTGACCACCAATCGCCTAACTGAATCTATTGTATCTGCCGTATCTTATCATGTCCCGTAGCAAGAATACAGTATATTGATACCGACGAAGAAAACTGCCAGTATTTCTCTTTCTTGCTGTGTTGATTAATATAAGAATGAAGTACAGACTATCTCAGACCGACCGACAGACAGGCAAGCGAGCGACTTCATTTCCCTAAGAGATAAATCAGAAAACTCTTCCTTAATGGGTTTCCTTACACCACATTCGTGTTTTGAAGACTTCAGGCGGCATTTTGAAACACTGAAGGTCAGTTCCCCGCAGACTTCAGAAGTCGCAGGCAAATGACCGTAGTGCCCCTTCTCCGAGATTCAGAACACCCTAGTATTCAGGACAGAATTGTAAAGCAGGTACAGAGATTGGGTTTCGGACAGCATTCTCAGTACAGAAGCGAATGCATTGAGAGCTAACGTGGGGTGAGTCGCACGGAACGTAACGTGAATTTCAAGTGAGTGGGGATACAGAAATTGATGGCAGAATGGAACTGAACAGTTGCTGAACATTGTGAGAGGTGAGAAGGGCTGAGTGCATGGTCATAGCAAAAGTGAGATCAAACTCTCTGTCAAGGGGACAGCGTTGTTGAAAGGAAATGCAGAAATGTATTGTACGTATTTAAAGAATATCAAGGTCAAAAATGTAGGTAACATAACTGCGGTGAATTGTCGGGTAAGCTATTCAGAACACGTTAAAAAATATGTAAAATCGAATTTAAGAAATAATTAAAATGGCCAATTTAAAAGAATTTCCACTTGCTACTGGTCGAATGTTATTTGCAATATTATTCCATGAAGACCAGGAAGGGGATTACCGTAACAATTTACACACTGATAAAAACATACATACCTGCCAAACTACCGAAATATATTCCACCAGTATTCGTACATACATTAAGATACGTGCCTACATATATTCATACAAACACATACACAAACATACATACAAGTGGCGAATGCAATTAAATACCATCCATCCGTTCATCCACCCCTAAACGACACTGATCCATTCTTACATATATGCAGATACGTGACTACATATATTCATACAAACGTACATGGGCATACACTACACACATACATACATACATACTAGTGGCGGATGAACATACGTATCAAGAGTCCAAAAAAACTCAACCAACACTCATCCATTCTTCCATCCAACCAAACATTAATACATCCACCAACCCACCAAACAGTTACCGACACAACGATCCATATATCCACCCAAACACCACCAACCTACCGACAGAATCATCCATATATAAAACCAACCATCACATTCCTACCGAAACATCCATCCATACATCCACACAAGCAACACCCAGCTACCGAAACATCCGTCAATATATCCACCCAAAAACCACCACCTACAGACATATCCAATAATACATCCACCCAAGCACCACCCACCAACCGACACATCCAAACACACATCAAACTAACACCACCCACATAACGACACATCCATCCACCCATACACCCAACCACCACCCACCTACCGACACATACATCCATACATCCAACCAAACAACACCAACCTAACGACACATCCATCCATACATCAACCCAAACATCACCCACATACCGACACATCGATCCATACACCACACATCTACAGACACATCCATCCATACATAAACCCAAACACCACACACCTACCGACACATCTATTCATACATCAACCCAACCACCACACACCTACTGACACATCTTAACATATATCCACACAATCACCGCACACCTAACGACACATCTTTCCATACATCCACCCAACCACCACCCACCTAACGACACATCCACGCATACATCCAAACAACCACCACAAACATACAGAAACATCTATATATACATCCAACAAAACAACACCAAACTACCAACACAGCCATCCATACATTCACCCAAACGCCAACCACCTACCTACAAATCCTTACATACATTCACCAAATCATCACACACCTACAGACACATCCTTTCATAATTACAAACAAACACCACCCACCTAGCAACACATCCATCCATAGGTTCACCCAAACACCACTCAACTACGTACGAATCCATATATAGATCTAGCCTACAACCCACTTACCGACACATCCCTCCATACATCCACCCAACAACAAACCTATCGACATATCCATCCAAATATGCACCCAACCACCGCCCATTTACCGACACATCCGTCCATACATTCACCCTACAACAACCCACTTACCGACACATCAATCCATACATCCAACCACTCAGCACCAAATACCGACACAACCAACCATATATCTATCCACCCACCTACCGATATATCCATCCATACATCTACCCACCCACCACTCACCTATCGACACAACCATCCATACATCCACCCACCGTCCAAATACACATCCATCCACACTTTCAACTAACCATCACATAGCTACTGACACAACCATCCATACATCCACACAACCACCATCCACCTAGCGAAACATCCACCCATAAATCCTCCCATTCACGACACACTACCGACACATCCATTCATACATTAACCTAATTTCCCACAAAGCAACAACCGACACATTCATCCATACATCCAATCAAACACCACCAACATACCGACACATCGAAACAAATATCCACCCTACCACCATCCAACGACACATCCATCCATACATCCAACCAACCACCACCCAACTACAGACACATCCAATCGTATATACACCCTACCACCATCGACCGAACATTCCATCCATACACCCACCCAAACATCACTCACCTACCGACACATCCATCAATAAATCCACCCAACCACCAACTACCTACCGACACATACATCAGTACATCTACCCAAACACCACCCACACATCGACATATAAATCCATACATTCAACCAACCACTACCCACCTAACGACACATCCTTCCACACATCCAACCAAACACAACTCACCTACAGACACATCAATTCATTCATCCACCAAAACACCACCCACCTACAGACACAATCATTCATACATCCATCCAACAACCACCCACCTACCGACACACACATGCACACATCCACCAAATCAACACCCACCTACCGACACATCCATCCATACATAAACCTACCAACAGCTAATTACCGACACATCCAACCATACAACCACCGAACCACTCCCACCTACCGACACATCCATCAATACATTCACAAAAAACACACACCTACCGGCATATAATCCCTACGTCAACTCCAACACCACTCACCTACAGACACTTCCATCCATACACCCACCAAAATACCACCACCTACTCACATATCAATCAATACATCCACACTTTCCGACACATCCATCCATACATCCATCCGCGTACCATCTACCGACACATCCAATCACACATCCACCCAAAAACCACCCACCAATTGACACATCCATTCATAAGTTCACCAAAATATCACCCACCTACCGAAGAATCCATACATACATCCATCATACCACCACACACCTACCGACATATCCGTACATACATCCACACAACCACCAACCACCTTCCGACACATACATTCACCAACTCACCACCCAACTACCAACACATCCATCAGTACATCTACCTAAACACCACCCACCCACCGACACATCAAACCATATATTCACGCAACCATCACCCACCTACCGACACATTCATCCACACATCCACCGAAACACAACCGACCTACCGACACATCCATTCAAACATCTACCCAACCAACAACCACCTACCGACACATCCATCCATACATCTAACCAAACACCACCCACCTACCGACGCTTCCGTCCATACATCCACCTACTACCACCCACCTACCGGCACATCCATCCATCCAAAAACCACCTAAGTAACGACAAATCCATCCATACATCCAAACAACCACCATGCACCTACCGACACATCCATCCATACATCCACACAACCACCACGCACTTACCGACATATCCATCCATACGTCCACGCAATCACCACCACGCTTCCAACACTTCCATCCATATATCCTTTCAACCACCACCAATCTAGCGATACAACCAACCATACAACCACACAACAAGACATATCTATCCATACATCCACCGAAACACTACCAACCTATCGACACACCCACACCTACTTCAACCCAAACACCACACACCTATCGACATACCCATTCACAATCCGACCACCCAACACACACCCACCGACGCATCCATCCATACATCCACCAACCACCACCCACCCACAGACATCCATCCAAAAACCAACCACGTACCGTCAAACCCATCCACACATTAACCCAACCACCACCAACCTACCGACACATCCATCCATACAACCGCCACTCACTTACCGACACATTCATCCACACATCCCACCAACCACCACATACCTACCCACAAATTCATTTAAACATCCACCAATCACCGACCGAAACATTCATCCATACACCCACACAACTATCACCAACCTACAGACATCCATTCATACACCCATCAAACACCACCCACCTACGGACACATCCATCCATAAAATCACCAGCCACTTACCGACACATCCATCCATAAGACCACCGAACAACACACGTACCGACACATCCACCCAAACATCCACCAAACACCTACCGACAAATCCATCCATACATCCTACTAAAAAACCACCCACCTACCGACACATCCATCCATAAAGCCACCAACCACCTGCCGACATATCCATCCATACATCCAAACAACCACCACCCAACTACCGACCACCACACACCCACCGACACATCCATGCATACAACGACCCAACCACCACCCACTTACCGACACATTCAAACACCCTACCAACCACTACCCACCCACCGAAACAATCATCCACCAACTACAATCCACTTACGGGAACATACAGCCTCCCAGCCACCACCCACCTACCGTCAAATCCATTCACACAACCGCCCACCTACCGACACATACGTCCAACCAAACACCACCCACCTACCGACACATCCATCCATACATCCACCAACCACTACCAACCCACCGACACATCCATCCACACATCCAACGAACCACCAAACATCTACACACAGATCCAACCATGCATCCACCCAACCACCTCCAAATTACAAACACATCCATCCATACATCCACCCAAACCCCACCCACCTACCGAAACATCCATCCATACATCCACCCAACCAAACACCCACCTAAATACACACCCTTCAATACGTCCACCAAACCACCACCCACCTAACGACACATCCATCCATACATCCAACAACCACTACTCACCTACCTACACATCCATCCATACATTCACACAACCACCACCCACCTACCGACACATCAATCCACGCATCCACCGAACCAACAGACACTTACCGACACATCCATACATATATACACCCAACGAGCACACACCTCCCGACACATCCATCCATACGTTCCCTCAACCACAACTCACCCTCCGACACATCAATCCATTCTTCCACCAACCACTATCCACCTTCGGACACATCCATCCATACATCCACCCAACCAACATGCAGTTACCGACACATCCACCCAACCACCAAACCCCTATCGACATATCCATCCATACAACCTTCCAACCAACACCCATCTACCGACACAACCAACCATACAACCACACAAAAACATACATATCTATCTATACATACACCCAAACACCAGCAACCTATCGACACACCCACCCATACTTCAACCCAAATAGCAAACATCTATCGACATATCCATCCACAAATCCACCCAACCACCAAAAACTCACCGACACATCCATCCATATATCCACCCAACCACCTCACAATTACCGACACATCCATTCAAACATCCACCCAAACACCACCAAACTATCGACACATCCATACATAAATCAATCCAAAAAGCACCCACATACAGACACATCAATTCATAAATCCACCTAACCACCATAAACATACCGAAACATCCATCCATACAATCACACAACCAACACCCACTTACCGACACACCTATCGATATATCGACAAAACACATAAAGATATACCTTTTCATATATCCACCCAACCACCAACCACCTACCGAACAATCCATCCAAAAATTCAACCAACCACCACCCAAATATTAACACATCCATCCATACACCAACCATAAAACCACCCAAGTACCGACACATCCATCCATAAATCAAATCAACCACACACCTACCGAAATATCCATCCATATTTCAACCCAAAAACCACCCAATTACCGACACATTTATCCATACACCAACACACCAACACACATCCATTCATAAATCCATGCACCTACCGACATTCACAAAACCATCACCCACCTACGGGCACATACAATCAACCAACACCCATCTAAAAACAAATACATCCAACCAACAACCACGAACCTACCGACACATGCATCCATACATCCACCCAACAACCAACAACCTACTGACACATCCATTCAACATACACCCCAACACACCTACCGACACATCCATTCATACATCTATCCAAACACCACACACTTTCTGCCACATCCATCCATGCATCCAATAAACCATCTCCGACTTACCGACACATCCATTCATACATCCTCCCAACCCCAACCCACCTACCGACACATCCACCCAAACACCACCGACCTACAGACACATCAATCCGTACGTCCACCCAACCACCACCCACCTAAAGACACATCCATACATACATGCACCAACCACTAATCACCTACAGACACATCCATCCATATATCCACTTAAACACCACCAACCAACCGACATATCCATCCATATATCTACCCAACCACCCGCCACTTACCGACGCATCCATCCAACATCCACCCAACCAACACACACCTACCGACGCATCCAAACGTACAACCACCAATCAACTCCCACCTACCGACACATTCGTCCAAACACCACCCACGTACTGACAAATGCATCCACACATCCACCCAAACTCCATCTACCTACCGACATATCCATCCATTCCACCAACTACACACCTACAGATACATCCACCCATACAACCATTCAATCACCACCCACGTACCGACACATTCATATATCCACTCAACCACCACCCACCTACCCACAGACCCATTCATACATCCACCCAACCACCCTACTATTGACACATCATGCATACATCCAACAACGATCACCCAACTACCGACACTTGTATTCATACATCCAAACAACCACCACCCACCTACCAACACATACATCCATACATTAAAACAACCACCTCCCACCTACCGACACAACCATTCATACGTGCAGAGAACCACCGAGCACCTAACGACACATTCATCCATACATCTACCAACCACTACTCACCTACAGACACATCCATCTATACATCCATCCAACCACCACCCACCTACCGACATCTCCACCCATACATCTACCCAACCACCACGCACCTACCGACACATCCATCCATATATCGACCCAACCACAACCCGCCTACCGACTCATCCATCTCTACATCCACCCAAAAACCTACCACTTACCGACGTATCCATCCAATCACCCACCCAAATACCACCGACTTACGGACTTTTCCATTGATCCGCACAACCAACACCCACCTACCGACATTTCCATCCAACAACCACCACCCACACAACGACACATCCAATCACAAGTACACACATCCACAACCAAAGGAACGAAACCCATCCACACATCAACACACACACCACACACCCACCCTCACATCCATCCATACATCCACACAAAGAGACCCACCTACCTACGCATCCATCCGAACATCTACCAATCACCTCCCACCTACCGACACATCCATTCAACCACCACCCACGTACTGACAAATTCATCCATACATCCACCGAACCTACACCTACCTACCGACACACGCATCCATACACCCAACACACCACCACCCATCCATACAACCACCAACCACTTCACACCTACTGACACATACAACAATACATTGACCCAACCACCACTCACCTACCGACACATCCATCCAAAAAACCATTCAATCACCACCCACTTTCCGACACACCCATCCATACAACCACCCAACCAACACCCACGTACTGACAACCATCCATACATCCACCCAACCAGCAACCACCTACCCACACCTCCATCCATACATCTACCAAACCACCGCCCACCTACTGACACATCACGCATATGGCCACCAACCATCACCCAACTACCGACACTTGCATCCATACATCCACACAACCACCACCCAGCTACCGACACATCCATAACTACATCCCCCCAACCACCACCGTCCTAACGACACATCCATCCATATATCCACCCAACCACATCCCACTTACCGACACAACCAATCATATATCCTACCAACCACCAAATACCTATCGACACATCCGACCACACATCCACCCAAACACCTCCCATTTCCGACAGTTCCATACATACATCCACCCAACAACCACACATCTACCGAAACATCCACCCAAAAACCACCCACCTACCGACACATCCAACCATACATCCACCCAACCGCCACCCACCGACCGACACATCCATACATCCTCGCAACCACAACCCACCTACCGACATATCTAATCATACCTCCACGCAAAGACCACCCACGATCCGACACCCATCCATACATCCACCCAAACACCAACCACCTACCCCACATCCATCCATATATCCACCCAACCACAACCCAACCACCACACACCTACCGACACATCCATCCGTACATCCACCCAATCACCTCCCACTTACCGACACATCCATCCATATATCCAATCAATCACCATCCAACTACCGACGCATCCATCCATACATTCACCAACCAACACCCACCTAGACATATCCATCTAAACACCACCCACGTACAGTCAAATCCATCCATATAGCCACCCAACCACCACCCACCTACCGACAACATTCATCCATACATCCACAAACCACTACCCACCTAACGACACATCCATCCATACAACAACCACCCACTTACTGATACACCCATCCATACTTTCCACCAACCACCACACACGTACAGACACATCAAACCAAAAATCCACCAACCATCTACAACATATTCATCCAAACACCACCCACCTACCGAAACATCCATCCATAAATCCAACAACCACTTAAAAACACATCCATCCATACGACCATCCAACAACCACCTCGTACCGACACATCCATACATAAATCCACCAACCACATACCGAAACATCCATCCATACATTCCACCAACCACGACCCAACTACCGACACATCCATCCATACATTCACCAACCACCTAGACACATCCATCCAACCATCACCCACCTACCGACACGTCCATCCATACATCCACCGAACCATCACCCACCTACCAAAACATAAACCCATACATCGACCCAACCACCAGCCACTTACCGACACATCTAAACATCCTACCAACCACAACCCACCTACCGACACATCCATACAGCCTCCAAACCAACACTCACCTATCGACAAATCCAATCATATAACCACACACCTACCAACAAATCCGTCCATACTTCCACCCAAACACCACCCACCTACCGACACATTCATCCGTAAATCCAGCAAGCACTACTGACCTACCGACACATCCATCCACACATCCAACCAACCACCACAAACTTAAAAATACATCCATCCATATATCCACCCAACCACCTCCAAATTACAGACTTATCCATCATTACATCCACCCAACCACCACCCAAGTACCGACACATCAATAAATCCACACAACCACCACCCACCTAGCGACACATCCATCCACCAACCACCACCCAACTACCAACACAACCAATCATACCTCCAACCACCTACCGACACATCCATCTACCAACCACAAACCACCCACCGACACCAATCCATACATCCACCCAACCACCACCCACCTACTAAGACATCCATGCATCCACACAACCAACACACACCTACCGACACATCCAAACATACATCCACACAACTACCTCACACTTACCGACACAACCATCCATACATCCACAAAATCACCACCCACCTACCGACACATCCAACCATACATCCACACAACCACCTCACACTTACCGACACATCCATCCATACATCCACCAAATCACCACCCAACTACCGACATATCCAGCCATACATACACCAACCACCACCAACCTACAAACACATCCAACTAAACACCACCAAAGTACCGTCAAATCCTCCCATACATCCACCCAACCAACATCCACCTAACGACACATCCATAAACCACTACCCACCAAACGATACATCTATCCATACAACCACCACCCACTTACCGACACATCCATCCATACATATCAACAACCACGACACTACCGACACATCCATCAAAAAATCCACCAACGAACTACCGAAGCATTCACCCATACATCCACACAACCATCACCCACCTACACACACAACAATTCATACACCCAACAAACACCACCCACGTACCGAAACATCCATCCACAAATCCACCAAACACTTACCGACACATCCATCTATAGACCACACAACCACAACCCACTTACCCACATCCTTACATAAATCCACCAACCACCTACCGACACATCCACCCATACATCCAACCAACCACAACCCACCTACCGACATTTCCATCCATACATCCACCACACCACAACACACCTACCAACACATCCAACCATACATCGACACAACCACGACCCAATTAACGACACATCCTAAACTTCCTCCCAACCACCACCCACCTACCGACACATTCAAACACCAATAACCACCAACCTACAAAAACATTCATACAGATTCCCTACCACCACCCACATACCGAAAAATCCATTCATACAACCACTCACCTACCGACACATCCGTCCATAAGTCCAACCAACCACCACCCACCTACCGACACATCCATCCATAAATACAGCGACCACTACTCACCTATCGACAATCCATCCACATATCCAACCAACCACCACACATCTACCGACAAATCCATTCATGCATCCACCCAACCGCCTCTAACATATCGACACATCCATCCATTCATCCACCCAACCCCCACCAACCTACGGACACATCCATCAATACGTCCAACCAACCACATACCACCTAACGACACCTCCATCCATACATCCACCAAACACTACTCACCTACCGACACATCCATTCATACATCCACCCAACAACCACCCACCTACCGAAACATCCATCCATACATCCACCAAACCACCTGCTACTTACCGACACATCAGTCCATCCATACATCCACCCAACGACCACACAAATACCGACATATCCATCAATACGTTCACCCAACCACAGCCCACCCACAGACACAACCATCCATACATCCACCACCCACTTACCGACACATCCATTCAAATATCCACACAAACACCACCAAACAATCGATAAATCCATCTATACATCAACCCAAAAACCAACCACCTACCGACACATCGATTCATAAATCCACCCAACCACCAGGAAATACGGAATCATCCATCCAACCACCACCCACCTCCCGACACACATCGATATATCGCCAAAAACACCTAACCATATATCCATTCATACATCCAGTCAACCACCACTAACCTACGTACCAATTCATCTAAATATCCACCCAACCACCACACAACCATCGACACATCCATCCATACACCAACCGTAAAACCACACACCTACCGACATATCGATCCATAAATACACCCAAACACCACACACCTACCGAAACATCCATCCACACTTCAACCCAAAAACCACCCACTTATCGACACATTCATCCATACATCAACACACCTACAGACACATCCACTCATAAATCCACCCACCTACCGACACATCAATACTACCATCACCCGCCTACGGACACAATCAACCAACACCCACCTACCAACACATACATCCAACTAACCAACCACCTACGGACACATCCAACCATACATACATACACCAACAACCAACAACCTACCGACACATCCATTCACCATCCACCTCAACAGATCTAACGACACATCCATCCATACATCCATCCAACCACCACTCACCTACAGACATATCCATCCATGCATCCACCAAACCACCTCCCACTTACCGACACATCCCGCCATACATCCACCCAACCCCAACTCACCTACCGACATCCATTCATACACCCACCCACCCACCACCCTCCTACCGACACATCCATCCATACGTCCATCCAAGCACCACCCATCTAAGGACCCATCCATCCATACATCCACCATCCGCTACTCACCTAACGACACATCCATCCATACATCCACCCAACCACCACTCACCTAGACATATCCATCCATACAACTACCCAACCACCTGTCTCTTACCGACACATCCATACATCCACCCAACCACAACACACCTACCGACACATTCATCCATACGTTAACTCAACCACAAGTCACCCATTCACACATACATCCATACATCCACCAACCACTATCCACCTACCGACACATCCATCCATACATCCACCCACTTACGGACACATCCACCTATACGTCCACCCAACCACCACCCACCTACACACATCCATCCATACGACCACCCAACCACCACCCACGTAGCGACACCCATCCATACATCAACCCAAACCCCACCCACCTACTGACACACCCATCCATACATCCACCATCACACAGCTACCGACACTTCCATCCATACATTCACCCAACCACCACCCATCTACCGATACATCCACACATACATCCACCCAACCACCACCCCCTACCGACACATCCATCCATACAACTACCCGACCACGACCCACTTACCGACACATCCATCCATACATCCATCCAACCACCACCCACCTAGCGACACATCCATCCATACATCCACCAACCATCACTCACCTACCGACACATCTAAACATCCACCCACCCACCACCCAGGTACCGACACACCCATTCATACATCCACCGAACCACCACCAACCTACCGACACATCCATCCATACATCCACCCACTCACCTCCCACTTACCGACACATCCATCAAAACATCCACCCAACCACCACCCACCTACCGACACATCCATCCATACATCCACCCAACCAGCACCTACCTACCGACACATCCATCCGTACATCGACCCAACCACCACACACATACCGACTCATCCATCCCTACATCCACCCAACCACCTCCCACTTACCGACACATCCATACATCCACCCAACCACCACCCACTTACGGACACATCCATTCATCCTCCCAACTAGCACCCACCTACCGACACATCCATCCACCAACCACCTACCTAGGGACACATCCAATCATACATACACCCAACCACCACCCATGTACCGACACCCATCCACACATCCACTGAACCACCATCCACCTACCCACACATCCATCCATACATCCACCCAACCACCACCAACCTACAGATGCATCCATCCATACATCCACCAATCACCTCCCACCTACCGACACATCCGTCCAACCATCATTCACGTACCGACAAATCCATCCATTCATCCACCTAACAACCACCTGCCTACCGATACACGCATCCATACCTCCAACCCACCACCACCAACCTACAGACACATCCATCCATACATCCACCAACCACTACCCACCTACTGAGATACAACCATACATCGACCCAACCACCACCCACCTACCGACACATCCATCCATACATCCACCCAACCACCACCCACCTACCGACAAATCCATCCATACAACCACCCAACGACCACCCACGTACCGACACCCAACCACCACCCACCTACCCACAAATCCATCCATCCATACATCCACCCAACCACCACCCACACATCCATCCATACATCCACACAATCACCACTCAACTACCGACATTTGCATCAATACATCCATCCAACCACCACCCACCTACCGACACATCCATACATACATCCACCCAAACACCACCGACCTACCTACACATCCATCCATAAATCCACCAACCACCACCCACGTACCGACACATCCAATCATACATCCACCATCTACCTACCGACACATCGATCCATACATCACCCAACCACCTTCCACTTACCGACACATCCATCCATACATCCACCCAACCACCATCCACCTACCGACACATCCATCCACACATCCACCCAACCACCACCCATCTACCAACACATCCATTCATACATCCACTCAACCACCTCCCACTTACCGACACATCTACCCCACCATCACCCACCTACCGACACATCCATACATCCACCCAAACACCAACCACCTACCGACACATCCATCCCCTAACCACCACCTACCGATACATCCAATCATACCTCCACCCAACTACAACCCACGTTCCGACACCCATCCTTACATCCACCCAACCACACCCCACCTACCCCCACATCCATCTATACATCCACCCAACCACCACCCACCTACTGACACATCCATGCATTCACCCAACCACCATCCACCTACCGACACATCCATCCATACATCCACACAACCACCTCCCACTTACCGACACATCCATCCATACATCCACCCAACCACCACCCACCTACCGACACCCGTCCATACATCCACCCAATCACCACCCACCTACCCACACATCCATCCATACAACTACCACCCACGTACCGACATCCATACATCCACACTACAACCCACGTATCGACATCCATACATCCACCCAACCACCACCCACCTACCGACACATCCATCCACCAACCACCACCCACCTACCGACACATCCACCCAACCACCACCCACGTACCGACACCCATCCATACATCCACCCAACCACCACCCTCCTACCCACACATCGATACATAATCCAACAACCATCACCCACCTACCGACACTTCCATCCATACATCCACACAACCACCACCCACCTACCGACATATCCATACATACATCCACCCAACCACCACCCACCTACCGACACATACATCCACCAACCACCACCCATCTACCGGCACATCCAATCATACATCCACCCTACCACAACTCACCTACCGGCACATCCAATCATACATCCACGCAACCACAACCCAGCTACCGGTGCGTCCATCCATACAACTACCCAACCACCACCCACTTACCGACATCCATCCACACATACACCCAAACACCACCCACCTACTGACACGTCCATCCATACATCCGCCCAACTACCGACACATCCATCCATACATCCACCCAAACACCACCCACCTACTGACACGTCCATCCATACATCCGCCCGACCACCACCCACCTACCGACACATCCATCCATACATCCACCCAACCACCACCCACCTAACGACACATCCATCCATACATCCACACTTCGCATTGTTGACATGTGGCACTACAAATGTTGCAGTGTTTCAAGTTGGACAGCAGATGGAATATCGTTTGTAAGCTGCCGTCAAAGACATACAGTTCTAACTCCAACAGCTGCAGCATTTAAATGAATTTGGACAGAGAATTATTCAAGCTCTTTGGAAGCGCTCAGCAGAATTTGTTGATGTGTTCTCAACCGAAACACTCCGCAGTGTTGACTTATGTCCTTTCGAATTCCCGTGGCAACACTAGAACATGCAAAGTACTCACAATCTCTACAACGATCCTTCGTTGCAGAAATCTCCTCTTCCCTCATCTGCAAACTGTTTCTAAATTCCGAATGTAACTGATGCCAAAACTAACACATCTTATGGACGCGCCTTCCGTACATGCATTTGTAATCAAATTGATCTAAAACCTGCATTTGGTAAGTTCCTACATTCGCACCCCTTGATATGTTTCGTTCCGGCCGTCTATCCAGGTGAATTAAATGACATCACTTCAAACTACTATCGACATATACTTTCTTTCCGTTCCAAGCTAAATAGCAGCTGCAGTTATACTGGCGTTGTAAAAGAAAAAAGTGATTCAACAACCAATGTACTGAAGCTGAGTTAAGGTTGTTATGACGTAAATTTGTGGCTGCCATTCGTGATTGCATGTAAAGAGATAGACTTTTTTAATCAAAACAGTCGTACACAACATGCCAAGTTGTATAAAAGGGGCTACATGTTTCGGCTTATTAAGCTATCATCAGGACAGTAGTAAGAACATAAAAAATAGCAACAGGTGAGAGATCTTCACCTTCACGTGTACATAATACATCATAAATGTATATATAAATTAAAATAAAGGCCTTTAACATAAAATGCACACATATAGATGGACGGACGGAAGGATAGATAGATAGATAGACATATAGATGGATATATATATATATATAGAGAGAGAGAGAGATGGATGGATAGATAGATAGACAGACATAGATAGATAGATAGGCAGCTTGAAAATATAGAAAATAAAGGTAAACTTTCTTTTTCAAATGTTTGTAGGCAGGTTAGCCTGTTACCAGATCGTAATGCAGTACGTGGGAACGAATGTAAAACAGTGGAACATGATTCGTTTACTGTCAATGTAAAGAAACGTGCCTTCAAATCTTGTATTCCAGTTGGCAGTAGATTTTGTGAAGCTTTCCTCTTACTTTTTTTTTTTAATTACTGTTCTGATTATTTGGGGTATTTGGAAGGTTGAAATATGCCACTTGGTACGAGGGCATTCCATGAATTTGTTTGGGTATCGTGATGTTACGTCAGGTCCGGTGTGTGTACCTGCCTACTGACACATGGCAGTCCAGAGACCAGATTTGATAGCCCGACTAACCGGACGACATGCAAAAAAATGACAAGATATGCGGGTTCAAAACGGCTGCACCGTTGTCTGAAGAGGGACTACAAAAACTAGTGTCACGGTACGACAAGTGCCTAAATGTGGATGGCAACTATGTGGAGAAGTAGTGCAGTTACTTATGTAACTGTTCCATATAACAAAGTTTTGTTCTCTGTTTTGTATTTTTTTAACCAAGCCAATCGGATGTTTATTTTGGAATTGCCCTCGTAACTTGGTTTTTACGAACCTATTATCCGCACCTGAAAACAACAAAACACGGAATGTCGCAACAGAAAGGAGTTGTCGTTGCCAGTTGTAGTCTTTCCTTTCCTCGGACAGTAATTATTAAACAAATAAAAAACACTTGTGTTTTACTGCAAATCATCATCGTCACAATGATGATCATATTTATTCATTACTCTTATTGTACTAACATATAAAAAGCCATCAAAAGCTCATATTTTCTTTCTTGTTTGAGAAATGATCAATATCTTGATGTATAGTAACAATATGTGCTGTGAAGCTCCTTCAATACACAGAAAGTATACAAAATACACACGCAAGCAGGCACACAAGCAAGTATTGGCTGTTTATTTCCATCACACGTACAAAAACACGCAGAAAAGAACTTTTTATTACTAGTTCCAAAATCCTCACAATTAACCATATCACTTGTCTCCTTAAGACTCAAAACTGTAGACGCACAAAACACGTTTCACAATAGTTATATAAAAATCACCACCATTAATCCAATCATGAAGTCAAACACACGTACCCCTTCAAAAGCTTGCCACAAATTCACTTCCCTCGCAAAGGAACACAGTCCAATTTAACTTTACGAACCCACAACCAAACCACTGTAACGTGAAACCCTTTTTCTATAGCATGCAAGTGTATAGATTTACCATTTCTTATACGGTATTAAGAAAATTATGGATCTGTTTAACCGAAGAATGTGTGTGTGTGTGTGTGTGTGTGGGACACTTCGCCGGGTTAGGAACACGTACAGGTGCTGGTGTTTCTCCATTGCAAAGAAACCATCACGTAAAACAAGAAGCAGGTCGAGATACGGGACAATTACCATGGTCATAATGGTAATCTAGTGCAAACCTGTCAACGTTTCGAAGTAACGTACTGCCTCCATCTTCACGGCAAAGAAAGAATCTATGTGAAGATGGAGGCGGTATGATTTCTCTGAAACGTTGACCATTTCTACCAAATAACATGGCGTCTAGTTCCGCAAGGCGGCGGTGTTTCCCTGTACTAAACCAGCGCACCGTTGAATCTACGGGTGGACAAGCGAAAATATGCAAGCACACGTGCATGGTCAGATTCACGTTCCGACCATGTGACCAGCAATGGACTGAACCTAAGACTGGGTAGGAGGAAATTTTGGAAAACGCTGTGTAAATATGTCTTACCATCGAACACAATTTAGGAATCATTTCCAACTTAATCACAATTAATAAATCCATAGATTATGTTCAGTCAGTGGGAATAACTGACTGTTGTTTAAATTTTAACTATAAAATTCCAACCAGATTCGTCCGGCAAGCACAAATAAAAACCAATTACGTAATAAAATTTTCGGAGATCTTTCTTTTTAATAATATTAAAGTAGTCCGATCTGTGCTGCCCGGAAACCGAACGCGTTCACAAAGTAAGTCTCTATGGCTTTACTCTGTTTCTTTGTTTTATTGTCATCACCTACACAGAATATCTATTTACTTCCTTAGTTAGACGCGTATGAACTGGTATAACCATTACACCTGCTGATATGTTTGTTAATGGAATTACAAGTATGCTCCAATTGGCTGTTCCCAAAACAATTACTGTAACACAAAACGACAGCCTGTTTCTTTTATCTTTCCACCGAGTACTGCATCTGTCACGGTATATACCGGACAGGTGCCGCGTTCGGTGCAACGATAAAAGGATGATCCTGTACATAACACACCAAATTACTTTTATGATAGTGATTTTATGACAAGCTTTTTTTTATTTGGGTCTCCACAATTTCATTTTTATAAACAAAACGGAAAGAAAATGACAATGTCAGACCTGTGACTACTAGGCAACCTTTTCCCACATGTTATACTTACAAACTCGAATTATATTTATATATGTATATTATATATAAGGGCCTAAGTATTCACAAAAATACCCTTTTTGTTAATAATTAACGTTATGGTCTTGCAGGGACAGTAATGTAGCACAGCCACCTGGACATGACTGATGTTACAGAACCGAAATATATCGTTCGTATTGAAGAATACGTATGGTATTTATAATGCATCACACTTTACATCAAGAAATCATATTCACCATACAGACTATTACATAATTGGCAATTATTGTTATTTTTGTCAATGATAAAAAATGCTAAGTATCTACCAACTCTATACATATGTTTGCTTCTCCCAACAACAACAGTTTCCTGTATATGACTTATAACTGAAATAACCAAGGTACGTCACTACTTAGAAATCTGTCTATTTTCTCGTGAATTTCAATGCATCAGTTTCAATTTCTACTCCAAATTGTACTTTTCACGTTACGTTCAGAAGGAGCCCTGAGGGCAGTTCGGCCAAAGGGGACGCATGTACGTGATCCAAATGATCCAGTTCCCATTTCTTTCCTACCTCAATTCCGTTTTCTTCTCCCAGACACGGTTATAATTCAGTGTTCCACTCACTCGGCACGGCCATTATCGGTGAACCTCTAAGGACTGGGAAGGAAGCGGTAGTGGCATATTCCTTCCGCTCCTCTAGAAAGGAAGGCGAAATATCAGAACAGTCGGTGTTTCGGCCCCAGAGTGTTCAAATCGCGCACATCCCCAGCAAAAGCCAGCTTCCTACCGCTTCAGCCAACTTGCTCAGTAATGCATTTTCAAAACGTCTTTATAATAATGCAAAGGATTTCTGAAAATAATCAGATCCCTGCTCGCTATATACACGTGGCCAATGCAGCATATTCTAAAGGTCTGCTACATGCCAGTTTTTCAGTGTTACCGCAGTGACACAAGAAGTGTGAACAGAAGCTGGCTAACGACTCTTAACAAAGTGCAATGCACCTTAGGCTGACAAGAGCAGACAAAGCGCACTTGCGCACCGTAGCGCATAATTAACTCATAATACTGTACAGTGGACTCAGGTCAAAGTGCTTGTATTATTGCACTAAAGTTGATATGCTGCTGTATCAAGCACTAGACACACTGTTGACATGTTTAGATTTCTGTGTGGTAACCAGAGGCCAGACAGTAGTATTGGCGTTCTTACAGGTCCTCCAGAATGGTCGTAAGAAGAATGCTTTTCCTAGGATACTGGTAATTATCCGCATTACTTCCCTCTTATTAAACCACAATTATGGCGATAAGGAAGTAATTTTTATATATGGTAACTACAGTGTGTTACAGAAAGAACCATGCGTCACCTTGGAGGAAGAACTACCTCCAATAACCATGAAAATTCTACAATAAATAGTGAAAACGTGGCCTCTTACACGCGGACTGTGTTAGAAGATGACAATGATACGCTGAAAGCAGATGGACTTACATCCACCGACAAAGAATACTGCAGTAATGCTTTGCTTTCTTACGCAGGATGTGAATCCTACTGAATCCAGTACATGGCCAAATTCAAAGAGTAAATATGTGACACTTGTTTTCAAATTAATCCTTATTTTTAAACAAACTCACAGAAATAGACACTTCTAAGAGTTAACATGAAGTACATGACAGAGAAAATTACATCTCAAAATGGTAAGGTGGAATCTTCCTCTTACAGGGCAAAGAGCTGTACACTTCTGACAATACATCCAGCCTCCTCGGCATAGCCTCTGCTCAGACATGCCTTCCACACAACTGAAAGACTTGGATGCAACTCACTGTAAGTTCACAGACCGCTCCCGTTCTGAGCTGAAGCTATCCCGTTACATCATTCCATAACCCACACGGGCTATGCCCTGAGCAATGTACATCAAAACTTCGGTAAAGACACGTCATAGACGTTCAATTTTTTGTTCTCTTTGACAATTTGGTAGACAAGATCAGCCGAAAATAACAACACTGCATCAGATATACCACAAATGGCAACTTGTATGAGCCTGTGTGTGTGTG
>Ga0123353_10002346_pt1 | contig 23515 bp, 19 predicted proteins | sample TergutLab28metaG_3_FD_92763 | JGI IMG/M metagenome (GOLD analysis project Ga0123353, IMG submission 92763) | Labiotermes labralis P3 segment gut microbial communities from Petit-Saut dam, French Guiana - Lab288 P3 | ecosystem: Host-associated > Arthropoda: Insects > Digestive system > Gut ... | reverse complement strand
TTTGTACCAAAAGAGAAAAATTCAGCATATTGGGCAATTTCCCCAGCGCCTAATGCAGCTGCTGGAAGTTCTATCATTGTTCCTATCTTATATGGAACAGGTTTTGCTTTAAGAGAAGCTCTAACTTGTTCTTCAATTTCAATAAGTCCTTTAATAGACATACCTTCTATTTTTTTGCCATAAATAATTGTTTTAAGTTCTTCGGAATTCATTATTATAGGAATCATAATCTCAACATTGGCTTTTTTACCTTTCTTTTGAAGAGCATATATTGATTCAAAAATAGCAGTAACCTGCATCTCGTATATTTCAGGATATGAAATAGCGATTCTGCAGCCTCTATGCCCAAGCATAGGATTGAATTCACTTAATGAATCACAAAGTAGCATAACATCTTTTGCTGTTATTTTTGCATTACCTTTTTGTGATTTCATATGCTTAATGAAACCATTCATTTCTTCACTATTGTGAGGAAGGAATTCATGTAGAGGAGCATCAAGGAGTCTTATTGTAACTTCTTTTCCATCCATAACTTCAAATATTTTATAGAAGTCTTCTTTCTGCATACTTTTAAGACGAGCAAGAGCTTTTATCCTTTTTTCTTTACTATCAGAAAGAACCATTTCTCTAAAAACATTTATCCGTTTTTCATTAAAAAACATATGTTCTGTTCTGCAAAGCCCAACACCATCAGCGCCAAATTTCTTTGCAAGTAAACAATCTCTTGGATTATCTGCATTTACTCTAACGTGAAAATTTTTAGTATTTTTTTTAGCAAGCTGGACAAGTTTTTCTATACCAGATGAAGAATAATCTGGCTCAATCAATGAAGCTTTTCCAATATATACTTCAGGTTCACCATAATTAGGTACATTAAGGGTAATATAATCTCCCTCTGTAATGATAACTCCATCGATAGTAACTTTATTACCTTTAAAAATCATCCCTTGCTTAACAAGTGAAACTTTTCCATATTGTCTTGCTACAACAGAAGCATGAGCAGCATAACCACCTTCAGAAGAAAGAACTCCTGTTCCAACTTCTATAGCTTTAACATCTTCTGCGAAAGTTGAAGACATACACAAAATGAACTTTGTATCAAAACCTTGTTGCATTGCTATTTTATTAGCTTCAAGAAGAGCTGATGTGGTAAAGAAAACCCTGCCTATAGCAGCACCTGGAGCTCCTGCAATTCCACCTAAGAGTTTTTTGAAACTTTTTACAGATGAGACATCAATAATAGGATGCAATATTTCATTTAACTGACCAGGTTTTATTGCATTTAACATATAATTATCATCTATGATTTTTCTTTCATGAAGATCAAGAAGAGTGATAATTTCTGCCATTACTGACTTGTCAACAGCATCACGCTGATCAATAAGCCAAAGTACATTATTTTCTACAGTAAATCTTATGTATCTAATATTTTTAAAATGGTCTTCTATAGTTCGTGCAATTTTTTCGAGTTTTGATAAATTAGTTTTATCAATCTTGTTTATATCTTTGCCTTTTGCACCTTTAAAATCAAATGTATTTTGATAATATTCTCCAAATAAAACTTTATTGCCATTTATTATATTTCTGGTATAAAAAGCACCGCTGGATGAATCATTCCCTGTATTTCCATAAACCATTGCAGAAACACCAATAGCAGTATCATTATCATTCATTTCATCAATACTAAGCAAATGGCTTATTCTTGATAAAGCATAAGCAAGTTGTTCATATGCATCATCAAAGAAATCATTTGGAAAAATTCCTTTTGTAATTTCAATAAGTTTATCAAGATCTTTTTCTGAAATGTTTTTATCTATTTTTGTTTTTAAGAATTCAAGAATATTATTTACTTTTTTGAGCTCTTTTTCTTTATTTTCAATTTTAAAGATTCTTTCTTCAATAATTGCAAGACCTTTGACCATGAAGAAAAGTTCATTTAGTACAAAATTGATGCCTGCGAGCTTACTTAGTCCATGCATTGTGTTTCTGGTAAGACCAAAATTATGCAATGCCGGATAACTGGTAGTAATAATAAGATTAGGGCTAATTATAATTTTTAATGTTAATGGTTTAACATCTGAATCAAAATTTTTGCCTATTTCCTTTTCAATTTTTTCTATATAAGGTTTAATGACGCTAATAGATCCTCTTTCAATTGAAGAGGCAACTTCACAATCAATAACAAATCCAGGAACAACCGGAAGATTTAATTCAGCAAAATTATTTGCTTCTCTTATCCTTAATCCAATTTTTTCCAATATTGATGAATCTTTTATAAACTTTTCTTTACAATAAAAATGAATATTATTTTTCATTTGATACAGCCTCTTTCACTTTAAAATAGTTTAGGAATTACATTTACAGGGAACTTTAAGAAATCTTCAAATCTATGGCTTGCACCCTGTTTTAGATATCTTTGAAGTTTAGCTACATCCTTTATATCTTTTCCGGAAACAGCGAACATGATCGCAGAACCATGTTTTACTTTTCCCCATTTAAAAAGAGTATTTATATCGAGTATCCTTTCCCCTTCATAAAATATAATAACATCGCATCCAGCATAAGATGTCTTATAGCTGGTTATGATTTTTTTCCATGCTTCAACATTTCCGTTGTGGAAAAGTTCATTTGTTACCTCAACAGAATAGAGCGGAGTCATTCTTACAGCGCCGCCAGATGCCTGTACATCAGCGATTGGTGCAGGTGCCTGAACAGGTTCTGCCTGTTTTGCCGCTACTGTACTAGTAGAAGATGCTGCTGCTTTTACATTCTTAGCAGCTTTTTTTACTTGAGGTTGAGCTTTTTTTGTTTTCACAACATTGCTTTCACTCTTAACTACTGTAGCTTTTACTTTAAATTTACCATTTAATACCTGTGATGGTACTTTTGGTTTTTTATCTTCAAGAAGCTTTATAAATTCTTCTATTACATTCTGGGCATATTTATTATTTGCACCTGAAAAATCGCCTGCATAAATGGTTAATAGCTCATTCTTTTTTAACTCTACGCTTATAGCAAGGCTATCTTTCTTTTTAGTATTTATAACTAAAAATCCAATGTTTGGATTATGGTATCCTAGAACTATATCAATTCCTGACCATTTTGAAACTTCTGAAGCAATTTTATCAAAATTTGTTACAGTATTTTTGATATTTATTGCTTTATGTGAATAAGAGTATTTATCTACTAAAAGAGAATTGATAATTGGAAGAAGCTGATGTTGTGCTATTTTGTCTTCCTCCAAATAACTATTGAGAATATCTGCAAGATTATTATAATCCTGGAGTTCACTAATTGCATCCAATACAGCATTAAAATGATTTAATGATTTATTGAACCCATCACGCGTATAAAAGCGTTCAAATTCCTTTACATCAGCCATGGAAATTTCTACCTGCCTTATAAAATATCCCCGTAACATTTGTTACGGGGAGTTTTTAATTATTTAAAATATTAAATAGTTGTGAGTTTACTACCAGACGATTTTTTCTGTTGCGCCTTTTGCTGATTTCCTTTTTTCTTGTTATCAACAATACCGGTAGATTTTTTCTGAGCCGGTTTTGGAGCAGCAAGAGCAGGTGCAGGAGCTGCATCTGTCATTGAACTGTTAAGAAGATCAAGGTAATTCTGTCCCTTATTTGTTTCAGGTACTTCATCTGGATTAGCTGCAAATGACTGGTTTAGATCTTTTCTAACTGTAGATCTTCTTCTTGAGAAAGAAGCAAATGCTGCATCCTGGAATCCTTTGGATACGCCATAGAGGAATTCATTAAGCACATTTGCCATACTGTCGAGAGTTGCTTTCTTTCTTTTTATTGAAGTTATATCAAGATCAAGAAGGAGTCCAGGCTGGATATGATAAGGATTTATCATATAGTCAAATTCGTTAAACTGAGCTTCGAGATTTCCGAGTCTTTCTTCCATTACTCTTCTCTGAATAGGATATTTATAACTATATCTTTCCTGAAGTCTCTTTTTCATTATAACAAATCTTCTTTTTATTTTATCCTTTTCAAAAACATATGTCCTGTTCATTTCTTCAAGGCTTGTTTCTGCAGCTCTTACAAAAGAAATTTCGTCCCAAGCTTTTTCAATATTTTCATATATTGGCTCGCCGCTCTTTTCTTTTGATTTAGCTAATTTATTTTTATAAGATTTAGCAAGATCATCATAGTCTGTCATGCCTTTGAATCTCTTTCCATCCTTGTATACTTCTTCGAGAATATCCCAAAGATGTGCTACTTCAACTTCAAAAGATTTAACCTGAACATCGTATGCTTTTTGTTCTTCGATCAACTTGGCATTGTCATAATATTTGAGTTTTACCTGATATCTTTCATCAGGAAGAACAGCTTGATTTGTATCTTCGTATTCTCTGATTATAAGTTCTCTACCATTTTTAAGGTTTTCAATATATTGATAACCCATTTTTGAAGTATCAAGAATTGAAGTAATAGAGTTAATAGCAGTGTTATAACCTCTGTTTCTAATATTTTCTATATCAACTATCTTTTTGATATTTTCTCTGACATTAAGCTGGTCATAACTTGCTGGATCTATTTCTGCTCTAAGCCCTTCAATAGCATCCATGATTTTTTTAGCAACAAGAGAATAGCGTTTTGATTTTACATTTTCTTTATCATCATCTGTAAAATTGTCAACTCTTTTCATTTTTTCAAAGACAATTTCGCTGTCAGAAAGTTCTTCTCTTCCTTCATCGATAATTACATCTTTGAGTTTTTCAATTTCTTTTTCCAAAGTATCAGTTAGATTCTTTGCAATTAATTCTTTGATAAGATATTCCACTGTTGCCTGATAGTGGAAAATTGGGCTTATAAGTTCTGAATCAAGGATATTTACAGACATTTTAACATTTGAAACTGTCTTTGGTTTGTTGATGTTATCCTTAAAAGAACATTTTACAACAGAATAAGCATTTTCACCTCTAATAAAAGCACCTACATCGGTTTTTTGTCTTAAAAGTGAGTTGGTGAGGTTTTCAAGATCATTAACACCTCTCTGAATATGACCCTGGAGGTGTCCATACATGTTAACGATGGATTTTTCAATTTCACCAGTATTGAATTTATCCATTCCACCAACTTCATCAAGAAGAATTGCAATCTCTTTTGGAGTATAGCGGTTAAGAATCTTCATTTCTTCTTTGTCTATGAAGTTTCTTACTTTTTTAACCATTTCATCTTCAGTTGTTACAATATACCTATTGAACATATTCTGATAGTTCTGGTTAAAATAATTATAAACTTTCTCTTTTAATCCACCCATCACATCGATTTTTTCAACAACTTCCAGAGGGAGTTTTGATGTAATGTGATTAATTACTTTATCAACTTCTTCTGCAAGAAGACGGTCAACTTCTGCCTGTTGATCCCTGCTTTCTTGAGCAAGAGAGTTTCTCGATCCAACAGCACTTGGCTTTTCCGGATGGAATACCATAGGGCTTTTCGGTAGATCAACACTTCCCATATATTACTCTCCTTTTACTATTTATTTCTCTACTAAATTCAAGAATAACAATAACTTTACTATAATGTAAAGCATATTTTTCTTTTTTTCACTAAACATTATATATATAATAGTGATATAATGTAAACAAGTTTTTATAAAACTATTAAAATATTATGTGTTTTAAGGAAAAAAAATGAAAACCAAGGCTTTTTTTATCTGTTTTATTGTGTTTATTGCTCAACTAAACCTCTTTTCTGACACAAGAGAAGAAAATATAGATTTATTTATTCTTCTCGATAAATCTCTATCAATGGAAGAAGAGAATAAAATCAAATCTGTAAATGAATATGTATGCCAATTTATAATCGATGAAATAATCATCCCGGGAGATATGCTTTATATTATAAATTTTTATGGCAAGACAGATGTGTTTATCAATTCAGCAGTTAAAGATGAAAATCATAAAGAAGAGATTAAAAGAAATGTCATGAAAATAAAAGCTGATGGCAAATTTACTGATATTGGTAATGCTCTGGATAATTTAGCCTCAACAACAGCTGGTTATGAAGATAATGGCAGGTTAAAATATATGCTTCTCATAACTGACGGCAGACAGGAAGCTCCTCCGGGAAGCGTTTATCAATGGCCGCTTGGAAAACCTTTTAACCATAAATTTCTTGAACATACAAGAACAATAGAGAAAAAAGGATGGAAAATTCATATATTGGGAATTGGTAAACATACTGATGCAAAAGTGCTTGCTGAAAAGCTCTCTGCAACTTATTCAGTAGTTGAGACTCAACAGGAGAGCAGAGGAACACTAGCAACTCCTCCAGGAGAAGCATCTTCAGCTTCAGCTAACACTTCACTGGTAGATAACCTAATATCTCAGACACCAGATTTCCTTTCTGTTGTAAAAGTTGTATCTGGACCTAATATTTCTTACAAAGGATTTTTGCAAAAACCTTATATTGAATTTGAAACAGAAGCTTCTTATCTAAATTCTGTAAAAGAAATAGGTCTTTCATCCATAATATTTACAGATAAGCATAACCAGAAAGCTGGAGATATTATTGAAAATGTAGTTGATATCTCTTTTATTGAAAATGGAGTCAAAAAAATTAGAATACCTGCTATTCTTCCTGATGATTTACCTTCAGGCAAAGTAGATGGTGAAATAAGATTTATCTATGGAAACCAAAATGTACTTACCCCCTCTTTGTTTGATATAAGTTTTACTAATAAAAATATATTTAGCAGATTTATGGTTCATTTTATTATTTTAGCAATATTACTTTTGGCTTTATTACTGTTAGTAGCTAACTCTATGATTCCTGGTTCCAAAACATCGGGTGTTCCTTCTGCAGCAAAAAGCGCTGCTCCTGTTAAAAATGCAATAAGCGAAGGGCTTTCCTTCTTCTTTTATCTTAATGGGAGGAAATTACAGGAGTTACCTTTGATATTAAAAAATAAAGAACATTTTTTCCTTAATTTATCTCCTGCCGGGCTTGTAGATATTACAGAAACAAAGAATGAATTTACAAAAGCAATGCTTACTGCAAAAGGAAAAATATTGTCTATGGAAGTTTTTGATAAATCATTATTAGCAGATAAAAAACAGAAGTTCGATAATATTCTTGAAAGAAGCTTTAATTTCCTAAAGCAAAATGGAAAAGATTTGATTATAAGTTTTAGGAAAAAATAAGTGAATTATTTAATAAAATTATCTGTCTCTTTATTTTTGTGCATATTTATATTTTTAGCTATCTCGTGCAGTAAAAAAACAGAAAATACCAGAAATGAATATCCAAAAGTCATTTCAAAGATAGTTTCAACTAGCAGTGAAACCTCACAACAAAATACCAGAAACCCAGATTCAGGAATAAAACCACATATCAATATAGGGAATAATTATTCAATAATTTATATTAAAAATATTAATCTGGATTTTGATGTAGAAGAAGAACAGGTAATTGTAGGGATTGATAAGGAGAATAAACAAAATCTCAAAATATTTGTTCTTGATTTTGATTCTGTAAGAAATAAATATATATTAACATGGGAAGCTGAAAAAACAAACATAAACTACCGCACTGTATCAATTTCGTATATGGATGTTGTTGGCGACCATGGGCTTGAAATTATTTTTACTGCAACAACTTTGGATAATAAACATGTGCTGGATATTTTCAGAAAAACACACTCCCCTTCTGGTATAAGCCTATATTATGAGTCTATATGCAATCTTGAAGTTAATGGAGAAATTGAAATACAGGAAAAAGAAAGAAGCCATGCATATATTCTTGGTCAAAAGAATGGGGTAAGTTTCCCTGTTATAACTTATGAAGATGTCAGCGAACCTCAATCCGGTGTGATTAAAACTTCATATATGTGGAATTATCAGGCAAATAAATATGTAAATGTTTTTAAAGAAACTGTCCCTGCAAAAATTATTGAAGAACAGAAAATAAATAAGATATTTTTTGATGACATTGAATCTTATAAAACTTTTTTGGAGGGACAATGGTATAATGTAGAATCTGATAATTTTATAATTCGCTTTAATGGCAAAGCTAATGAAATAGTATTTTTTACATCAGATCTTATGGAAGTTTTTAAGTGGTCTAATGCAACATATTCAAAGCTATACAGAACTATAGATATCAATGCCAGAAATGATCAGATCCATTTTATAACAAAGAGAATAATAATAAAAATTGAAAATATGAACCGTATCAAGGTTGATATAAAAGACAGGGAAAACCCTAAAGATATAGATCATCTTATGGATGGTTACTATACAAGAATATCGGATAATATGTTGCCATCAGTTTATTCTAAAAAACTGACTAATGTTTCAAATACTGTTCTTAATGGGGAATTCCTTGGTGCAAATGATATAATAATATTTGAAAATTATAATTTTATTCTTAAATCAGGGAATAACACTAAAAAAGGGATTTTTTCAATATATAATTATAATAATGATGAAATACTTGAGCTCAGGTTTATTGATGAAAACCATATAGTTAAAGAAATTAAGCTATATAAAATAAATATGGAGCGCCAGGTAGTAGATAATTCAATAATTAATAGAATTGCTTTAATAAAAGGGACAATAACAATAAATTCTTTTTCCCCATCAGGTGAGGATGCTCTTTTTTATATGCAGACTATAGAGAAAAAAGAAAGCTTTAATTAACGCTAATTACAATTTTTTGTGGTTGGATATATTTTTCCTGGCTATGTAAATAGTTTAATTAAAAATTAGAAAACTTTCGATGTTGCTATCTTTAAGTATAAGATTATAATTCTCGATCTGTTTTTCGTTTTTGACAGGAACAACTACTCTATAATATTTTTCTCCATTTCTTATGCTTTCCATGATTTCACATGGAAGACCGATTTTCGTTATTCTTTCCATCATGGTTTCAGCATTTTTTAGAGAAGTATATATTCCTGCCTGTATATATGCATATATAGTATTTTGATTATTATCTGTTATAACAATTTTTTCTGCTTCTGTTGTGCTAAAAAGAAATGAAGGTGAAAATGGTTTTTGGTAAATATCAAGTTCATCCAGTAATTTTTGACTATGGGTATTCTTTATTATATTTTTTGCTTTTTCTTTAGTATCGATGATATCATACCAATTGGATATTTTATAAATAATAAAAAGGGTTTCTTCTGTATATTTATCGTCAAGGATCTGCGTCATTTTTTTTAAGGCTTTATCTTTATTGCCTTCAAGGATATCTATATAAATTGTTAATAATATTGCTTTCTGCAAATCAATAAGTTTTTTTGCTTTATTTTCTACAAATTTAGAAAGCGAAAGCGCTTTTTCTATATCACCTGTTTCAAGATTAATAATTGCAGTATTTATCAAATATGTAAGATTTTCATCGATGTTATTTGATTTATATATCATCTCATAATACTCACCGGCTTTTTCTATATTTCCAGAAAGTTCCATTATAACAGCCATTTTCTTTAATACCTGGATTTTTTGATTTATATTTTCAATTTTTAGTATTTTATTTTCAACACTTATTATTTTTGAGATATCTGTTTCAAGTGAAATGATTTTATCAATGATTAAAAAATATTGATCATTTTCAGGTTTTGTTGTTTCTATAAGCTTATATAATATTTCAAGCGCTTTTTTAGTTTCTCCATTTTTTTCAAATACAAGGAATTCGGAATATGTTTGAGCATTGATTGTGGATGGTAATAAAATAAATAAAATTAATATGAAAAACATATGAATTTTGGCTGAATGCCTAAATGTTATTCTACGATGCCCCATTACAATCTTGTGTTTACTCAAGTATTACTCTCGCTTGTTGTAAATAATAAATAATCAAAGTTATTCTACTGGCTTAATTTCATTTGATTTTTTTTCTTTTAACATTTTTTTCTGAATTTTAATTGCTTCTTTTTCTTCAGATGATTTTGAATATTTTTTTCCAGCGAAAAAAGCTATTGGAAAAAATATTAAAGCTCCTGTAAGAAAAGATATTGTAATTGTAATAAAAACAGGAATATCAGTAAAAACTTTAAATCCAATTGAAATATCAGAAACATTTTTTATGTTAAGAGTTGCAAAAACAGCTTCCAGAACAATTATTAGAATAATAATAATTATATTTTTAGTCATGATACTATTTCTCCTATAAATGTATTACCTTTCAAAGAAAGAATCTTTACCATATTGTATAAACCAATAATATCATGTTTACCATAAAAAACAATCATTTCATTTGATTCTGTTCTTCCTATTAACTCACTAGAGTTATTTTTTGAAAATCCTTCTACAAGAACTTTTATTGTATTTCCTATTTTTTCCTTTTTTTTCGAAACTGTTATCTTTTTTTGAAGTTGTATAATTTCCGAAAGCCTTTTTACTTTTTCTTCTTTTGGTATATTATCGTCAAAATTAAACGCTTCTGTCCCTTCCCTGGGATTATAATAATATGTGAATGCTTCGTTGAATTTAATGTTATTCATTATGTTATATGTCATATTATATTCTTCCTTGCTCTCTCCAGGAAACCCCACTATTATATCAGTAGTAATAGATATATCAGGTATATTATCTTTAATTTTTTGTACAAGATTATTATAAAAATCTGAATTATATTTACGATTCATTTTTATTAATATTGCATCAGAGCCGCTCTGAAGCGGAAGATGGATATGCCGGCAAATATTATTTGATTTTGCCATTACATCAATAAGTTTATCGCTTAAATCTTTTGGATGAGATGTTAAGAATCTTATCCACTCTATATTCTTTACTTTTTCCGATATTCTCTTTAACAGATCTGGAAAATCCAAACTCTCACCTGTTTCGCTATTCTTATAATAATATGAATTAACATTTTGTCCCAAAAGTGTTATTTCTTTTATTCCCATATTTTCAAGTTTTTCTATTTCAGTAAAAATCTCATCAGGATTTCTTGATATTTCCCTGCCTCGTACATATGGGACTATACAATAGCTGCAAAAATTATTACAGCCATTCATTATAGGGATAAATGATTTAAATTTCCCTTCTGTTGTATGTACTTTATTAAACTCATATAGATGTTTGTTTGTATTAAAATCTGATTTTTCCAGGAGAAAATCAATAATATTATTTTTTGTAAATGTACCAAAAACTTTATCAACAGGAGAACTCTCGTTCAATAGCTTGCTTCCAAGCCTTTCAGCCATACACCCTGTTATTATAAGAGTTATTGAAGGATTATTTTTTTTTACTCTTTTATAAAAACCTAATCTTCCCCATATCCTCTCTTCTGCTGTTTCTCGTACAGAACAGGTATTTATAATTGCAAGATCAGCTGCATCAGGATTTTCTGCTTTTTCCCAGCTATTATGATTTAGTTCAAGTTCAAGAGCTTCAGATTCTGCTTTATTCATCTGACAGCCATATGTTTCAATCCAATATTTCATTTTTACTACTATTGACCTGCATTGCTTTTTGAAGAAAATAATTAATTGAATTCCAGTTATTATTTACAGGCACTAATATCCATGCCCCTTTATCAAAATCATCATCAACATCATCTTCTTTCAGACCAAGATACATGAGGTTTGTATATGTCTGAGTGAGAATATTTTCTGTTGATAATATTATTTTATTAAATTTATTTATATTTTTAACATCATTTAAAAGTCCTAATGATTCAGTAATTGATATGTCGGTATCAAGATATGTTATCAGAGTTTTTATAATATTATAAATTATGTCAAAATCTGTAATTGAAAGTTCAGATATCTTATTATGTAAAGAAATAATTATTTTTTGTTGCCTGTCATCACGGGAAAATACAGGGGTAAAATGCCTTGCTCGTGCAATCCTTAATGTTTCAATGCCATCCAGATGGTATGTCCCTTTTTTATAATATAGTGTAGACCATACACCATTATTTCTTACTTTATATGTAGGATCAATAAGATCCTGATCAAGAGTTATATCTATCCCTCCAAGAATATTTATAACATCAATAAATGCAAACATATCTATAAAAAAATAACGAGATATTTTAAAACCAGTTATTATTTCTATTATTTCTTTAAATCTTTCAGGCCCATAAAGTCTGTAATAAGCATTTAATTTTCTCCCTTTATAATATATATCTCTTGGTACACTTATAAGGTTTAATATTTGATTGGTAAGATCAAGACTTGCAACAATAATAGTATCTGAATTTTTTTCATGATTACCGCAAATAAGAAAATTAAGATATTTATTTTTATCTTTTGCTATAAGTGCAGGATTATCTATTTTTTTTTTTTGCTCCTGATTATCGGAGCTGAATATTTTTAAAGTTTTGATAGAAGATATTTGTATTTCTTCAAAATCTGTAAGATAGATTTCTCCTGTATATAAATTTATTGCAAAAGAACCAATATGTTTGCCATTTCCTTTAGGAATAAAATCAAAATAAATATTTTCAGTATCTTCTCTGGGCTCCAATGAAAGATAATACCCTCTGTTTTCAAGGAACATTTTAAAAGATGGATCTTCTGCAATCTTTTTAATATCCTTAATAGATTGTTCTATTATTTTTTCCTCATTTGTTCTTATATCAATATGAAGATCAATATTTAAAATTATATCTTTGATTTTATCATAGTCACCAAAGAATTTATCATTTAATAAAAAACCTTCTTTTTTGTATGAATAGGCAACAGTTCCAATAAACTGATTATTTATTCTGTTTATGGAAAATAGTTTTATATTATAGAGATCTTTATTTTCTGTTATTGGAATAGTCTTTATTCTTTTTTCCAAAAAAGATTTTTTTATATTTTCACTGTTAATATAATTTTTTAATTTTTGTATATCTGATGTTGATTTTTCATATAATGATTTTACTTTTAAATATGTGTCATCAATAAATATTTGAAAATCTGTTACAGATACTATATCTGATTTATTTTCAAAAGGGAAATAGTTTGCAATAATATTGTCTTTTTCTGCGTTATATTCAAAAGAAAAATATATATTATTTTCTGATAATAAATACAAAACAGAATCTTTTTGTTCTTTTTGGAATTTATATTTTGTCAATAAAGGATTTATTTCTACAGAAAACTTATTTAATTTTTCCATTTCTGCATTTTTTTTATGTTGTGAATAAAGCTTTTCAAAAGCAATGTAATATATTTCATATCCACGTATACTATCTGAATTTGCATCACGGTTTTCTTCTTTTTCTTCAAAAGAAGGAAAGGATGTTGAAGGAAGATTTACCATATCACGCAATATATTTATTTCATCTTTAGTTTTTACAAGAGTGGCTTTTACAGTTTCATTAAATGAAGATTCAACATTTGAACTCTTTGTCATACGATTTTCAAGTCTGCCTGTTCTTGATAATAAAATAAAAAGCAGAGAAAAATTGAGTAAAACCGCAATAGTAATAATGAATACAATAAAATATTTTCTGAGAAAAATCATTTAATGTTTAAAGCTCCTTTGCCCTGTATAAACCATTGTTGCCCCTTTTTCGTTGCAGGCTTCAATAACTTCAAAGTCACGGAGCGAACCTCCGGGTTGTACAACAGCAGTAACTCCTTCATTGAGACCTATATCAATGCCATCGCGGAAAGGAAAAAATGCATCTGATACCATAACACTTCCTTTGAGGCCGCCATTTTCTATTTTAACAATAGATATAATCTCTTCTTTTTTATTATTATCATCAAGAAGATGCCATGGGGTTTTATATTTTTCCCAGGATATCCTGTCCCATGATTTTCTGTATGCTTTATCTCTTGCAATTTCAGCAACCCCTACCCGATCTTGCTCTCCTGTACCAATCCCTACTGTAATTCCATTTTTAACATATATAACAGAATTACTTGTTACCCCGCTTTCAACAAGCCAACCAAAAATAATATCTTCATATTCTTTTTCAGTTGGCATTCGTTCAATTTTATATTTTTTATCTTTATAGATTGTTTCAGCAGGAATCAAATCTTCTTTATTTAGTGTTTTTGGAGAATATGACAATTGTGCAATTATTCCGCCGTCAATCAAGGATTTAAAATCAACTACCCTTTCTCCAATATATGTATTAATTTTTTCTATATTTTTTATAGCCATTACCCGTATATTTTTTTTCTTTTCGAGTATTTCCATAACTCCTTCTTCATATTCAGGAGCAGCTATTACCTCAACATAATTATCAGAAAGAAAAGAAGCACACGCCATATCCATAGGCCTGTTAAAAACCACAGCTCCTCCAAAAGCTGCGATCCTGTCTGCCATAAATGCTTTTTCAAAAGCTTCTGAGATTGTATTTCCCTTTGCAACACCTGATGGATTGTTATGTTTTATGATTGCACAACATGGAGTATCATGAAAATAACGTAAAATATTTAATCCATTATCTACATCTGTTATATTTATTTTTCCTGGATGTTTGCCTGATTGCAGAAGCTCAATATCTGAGGCAATATATTTTCCGGGCATTATTGTTTTTACATCACCTATTGTAAGATTACCATTTATTAATTTATAGAAGGATGCTTCCTGGCATGGGTTTTCTCCATAGCGTAACCCTTTTTTTTCATTATCTATAACCCATTCTACTTTTTCATAGATTAAAGTCTGTCTATCGCTATTATCATCATTATAAAATGATATATCCATTTTTTGAGGAAATTGGTCTTTTAGAATATTATGATATATTTTTTTTATATCATTGCTGCTCATTTATAATGTCCCTGCCTTAATAAAAACTTAATTGATATTATAGTATTTTTTAAAATTAGCTGCATTTATAGAAGCCAGATATTTTGCAATCGTAGTATCATAAGAAGCTGTATGATCAAAAGCAGAGCACGAAAGTTTAAAACGGGTTTCAAGCGATAATTGGCCGCTATTTTCTTCCATTTCTTTTATTATAGCTTCATATTCTGATGGATCGCATACAGAAGCAACTCTATGGAAATTTTTTGCAGAAGCCCTTAACATACATGGTCCACCAATATCTATATTTGATCTCGCTTCTTCAGGTGTTACCTCATCTTTTTTGATTACATTGTCAAAAGGATAAAGGTTTACTACTACCATGTCAAATTCAACACTAGAAGTTCTTTCAATATCTTTTTTATGCTCTATATTGTATTTTTCACTTAAAATCCCTATATAAATACGAAAATCAAGGGTTTTAACGAGTCCACCTTGCATTTCAGGTTGTCTGGTATAATTTGATATAGAAATAAGATTTTCTCCTTCTTTTATACCTCCTATGTCAGTTAAATATTTATATGTACCGCCTGTGGAATAGATTTTGATATCCGGATTGTTTTTAATGAGTTTTTGAGCAAAATAATCAAGATTTCTTTTATCAGAAACACTTATTATGACATTCTTTATTTTGATATTATTATCAATTTCAGATACTATATTTAGAGACATATTATTCCTTTTTTAAGATTACAATATATTAAAAGTGAAATCAAGTTTTTATGAGATTATTATGTTTTGCTTATGTAACCTTCAAATATATTTTTTGTTTCTATTATTATAAATTATATAAATATTATATATTGTATGATTGATAAATAATATTCCAGATGATATTCTGAATAAAAAAATAAGGACATTTAATTGAATCTTAAAAAGTTTGCTTTTTTTTGCTTATTAATTTGTATTTTAACTATTAATATTTATGCTCAAGATGAAGATTACGAAGTTTATGATTACATGTATGATCTTGGAGACCAGATCTTTATAATAAGAGCAGGCCTTTTTATCCCTCTTTTTTATTTATCTTCTGATTTTGATTCTTACTCTACAAATCTTTCCATAGGCGGAGTCGGATCTCTGGAATGGAGTGCTTTTATAAATAACAGAATAACCCTTGGTGGTGAACTGAGTGGTATGTTTGCATTTAGCCCTAATGACAGAGTATTATATATGATACCAATTACATTTAAAGCAGCTTATTACTTTAGAAAATATCCTTTTGAATTTCCTATTTTTTGTGGAGCAGGTATAAGTCTTAACACTATAGGAGATTCATTTCATGCTGATTTTATTTTAAAACCTGGAGCATCTGCTATATGGAATTTTAATCATGAATGGGCTTTTGGGTTTAATGCTGTATATTGGTGGATACCTCAAGTATATTCTGGTAATGGTAAGGTGCCTTCAAGCCATACAATGTTTGGGAACTTTCTTGAAACAACGCTTTCAGCAATGTTCAGATTTTAAAGGTTTATTATTTTAGAGGACATTATGAAATTAAGATCTATAATTATTTTACTGTTTTTTCTATTTATCTTCTCATGTAATGATAGTGATATAGGTATTTTTTATGGTCTTAAAAATGAAGAAAAAATAAGAGATAGATCTTTGCCCAATGAGGTAACTGTTGGCAGTATGACAAGACTTGGAATGAATCTTTATATTGGGGCAGGTAATATATATACAAAAACATCACAGACAGAGGAAGAGTGGAGAGTTGTTAATCCGCCTTCAGGTTTTGATCTTTCAGTAGAAGTAGTCTCTAATGGAACAAATCTATATGCAATATATTACACCAAAAATAGTGCAAAAAAAGGGTTTTTTAAACTTGATGGAAATGTATGGGAACAAATTACATTGGGTATTCCTGGTACTATAGAGAGTGTTAAAGGTGCAAACAACCAAATATTTATTTCAACAAGAATTAATTCTAATACTGCTTATTTATATCATTTTGATGGAACAAACAATTTTCCTACGCAAATTATTAACAACATGACAGGCTCGTTATTTAATGTTATTTTTGATGGAACATTTTACTGGATATATAATTATAACAAGATTTTTAGTGGAAATAGTCCTATCAATCCATTTACCAATATTTTTTCAATTGAAGACCATTATGAGATTAAAGGAATCATGGAACTAAATAACAATATATTTTTTACTTATTCCAGTAAAAGAAACTTAAGAGGATATATTGGAGTTATTAATAGTGCTGGTATTAAAATTAATGAACACAATATAGGCAGTTTTATGTTAAATGGTCTAAAAACTTTTACTGTAACAGGAATTGAAGAAGGCGTTAATAAGGAGTATAAATTTCTTCTTTGTGGCACAGCGGGCAGAGGATACTATCAACTGCTAAATCCATCAGAAAATAATATTGAATTACAAAGACCCAGAAATAATATATTGAGTGAAAATTATAATTCTGCAATTGATTTACAGAATGCAGTAGTTCTCGATTTTTTTATTGATCCACCTGATGCTCCTGATGGTGCTTTATACGCACTTACTGCTACAAAAGGATTATGGAAAAATACTGTTGATGGTGGCTATAGAACATGGTCTATAGAGTAGCTTGATAAAATATATTTTACTCAATTTTGCACTTGGATAATGTAATAAATATATCTTTTAATTCTTTATCTTCTTGATAGTAATGTTGTTCCAGTTCTTCGGGTGTAAGTCCCTGTAATTCATGACTTAAGTAATGGATCCATATATCATCTTCTTTTTTATCAATTATATGTTTTACAGAGTAATAATCAGGAAATATTGATAAATTATTTGGATTATCTGGAAAATGTTTATAATCATGAACCACTATTTTTAAATCTTTACGATTTATACCTGTTGCCAATATTATATTGCAAAGACTATTAATACTTTTTCCAGAATCAAATATTTCATCAACAAAAAGAATTTTATCCCCGCTTTTAAGATTTTCAGGTGGATGTGTCCATCCATCTATTTTTATACTATTTGATTTAGTCATTATATCTTTATAGGAATGAGAGCATACAGCAGCATATAAAACAGGTTTTTTATTTTTAAGAACTATTTTAAAATACTCACTAATAATATTTCCAACATATGCACCGCCACGCAATGATACATAAATTATATCAGGTATAAATCTATCTTTATATATTTTATGTGCCAGTTTTATAGAGTTATTTCTTACTGCTGAATATGGCAAAAATAGTTTTCTCATTTTTTACCTATTTATAAGCATGTCAATATTTCAGTTTTATCTTCAAGCACAGCAACTGTATGTTCAAAATGGGCAGAATTTGAATGATCTGCTGTTTTTACAGTCCATTTGTCATTAAGAATAATTATTTTATCTCCACCAATATTGATCATAGGTTCAATTGCAAAAACCATTCCAGCCTTTAATCTTGGGCTTGAGCCATTTGCAATATAGTTGGGTATTGATGGTTGTTCATGAAGATCAAAACCAACTCCATGCCCGCAGTAATCTCTTACAACTCCAAAATTATAATTATTAGCATGAGTAAATATTGCTTTAGAAATATCTGATACCCTGTTACCTATAACAGACATTTCAATACCTTTATAAAGACACTCTTCTGTTACTTTTATAAGAAGAATATTTTTTTCAGATATTTTTCCAACAGGGAGTGTTATTGCTGCATCGCTTATATATCCATCAAGATTAACTCCAAGATCAAGACTTACAATATCACCTTCTTTGAGTATACGTGTAGAAGGTATGCCATGTATTACTTCATCATTTACTGAAATACAAATACTGGCAGGAAATGCCGGTATTTGCGGGTATGGTCTATATCCTTTAAAAGCAGATTTAGCTTTGCATTTATTTATATAATTTTCTGAAATATTATCAATATCTTTGGTGGTTATTCCTGGTTTTAGCTGTTCTTTTATTATTTCAAATGTTTCAGCAAGTATTTTTCCTGAAGAGCGGATCTTATCAATATCTTTTTTATTCTTAAGTCTTAGCATTATTTTTTCTTTTTGGTTATAAAATAAAATCTTAACTAACCAAATTCAATATAACACTAATAAAGATGCAATACAAGTTATTTTGATTTGTAATAATTTTGAAGATATGAAGATATTATAGAACTGCTTCCTGTTTCCAAAGTTTTATTAAGGTAAAATTCCCCTTTTTTATACTCTCCATCCATAGTCAGCGATAGAGAAAGCATTAAATAAATATCAGTTAGATCATAATTATTTATATTTAAATCATTTTTTAGAATTAATTCAAAATAATTTGAAGCATATTCATAATTTAGATTTAATAAATGTATAATCCCTATATTGTATAACCCTTGCCAACTATTGGTAAGGTCATAATATTGTTGAAAAAATACTAAAGCATTTGTATATTCTTTTTTTGAAAATAATGCAATAGCATTAAAGAATAATGACCATTCTTTATCTACGTTATCTCTTTTTTCTGTAAATAAAAATATTTCATCTAGTCTGCCCATTCTATAAAGCTCTTTTAGAAAAAATATTTTAAATTCATCTGTCATTGAGTTTTCTATATAATAATCCCAGAATTCTGCAATATATTTGTCCTGGTTTCTTCTGGCTTCTTTGATATCATAATGTTGATTTTTTAATATAAATAAGAATGTAAGTTCTTTTTCATTTTTAAAAAGATCAATAGCCTCTTCTGTATAAAAAGATTTTTCACCAGAAACCATATTAATCCAATCTTTATTCACATAAGGTATCCATGAGCACTTACTATCATTTAGGATTATAATGTCATAAAGATCATAAGCTTCTTTATAACTGCCTGTATGAATAAGAGTATCTGCTAAAAGCATTATTATTCCAGCATCAACTATTTCTTTTTCCATTCTTTGATATAATTTATAAAATATATCTCTGGCTATTTGATAATCTTTATTATCATAAAAGACCAATCCAGATAGTTCATTATCTATTTGATTCTTATAAATATTTTTATCTAAAACAGCTGCTGCTTTTTTATAATCACCAGTTAGTAAAATTGATAAAAGATAGTTATTAAGTACTACAGGCTTTTGTGATTTATTATACATTTGTTCATATAGTGCCAACTCTGTATTACCTTCAATAATATTTTTTATATCTTTATTTTTAATTAAAAGGAGAATATCTTGGTTTTTATCTTGTTTGTATTTGATTGCATATATAACATTAGAAAGACTTTCAGGTATTCTTAATTTATTATTATCAATTAAACTTATCGCTTTGGTAAAATTCCTGTTTTTGATTAAAAAATAAATATGTATGCTGAATAATTCTTCGTCTTTATTAAACTTATTAAATGCTTTTTCTGAAAATAAAATAATTTTTTGATAGTTATCTGTTTTATCTGCTATTATATCTGATCTTTTAAGTATTTTTATATGGTCTGATTTAGATACTGCGAAAGGCAATAAATTTTGCAATATAGTTTCTGCAGTTTCATAAGCTCCTCGTGAGATATTAAGGTCACACATACTTAATGAATAGTTGAATTGTTTTTTTTGAACAGTATTCTGATAAATAAGTACAGCAATTGCTGATAAAACTATTATATTAAGTATTATCAACAATATAATGGTATTTCTGGACCAGAAATTGTACTTTCGTAGAAATATACCACACTTTTTTTGCAGTAAAACCCATTTGTGCTTGAGAATATACCACTTTCCTCGAGGTTGGAAGAATTCATCTTCTTCATCAATAGGTATATCTGTTGTAATTTCAATTTTTTTATTTTTCATTGATTTTTTTATGAATGCTGTCAAGAACTCCATTGATAAAACGGTATGATTCTTCAGAGCTATATTCTTTTGAAATATCTATTGCCTCATCAATTACTATATTCGCAGCAATATCTTTTTGGAATATTAAAGAATAGGTACTTAATCTTAAAATAGCAAGATCAACTTTTGCTATCCTTTTGAAATCCCAATTAGATATATGTTGTTTAATTTTTTTATCGATTTCATTAATATTATCGATAGTACCTTTACTAATAAGTCTTGCAAAAAGTATTGAATCTTCTTTTATTTTTTTATTTGATTCATTAGCCAGGCAAAAATTTACAAGCTCATCTATATTATTGTTATTGAAATCCCAACTAAATATTGCTTGAAAAGCAATTATTCGTCCTTTGCGACGCGATCCCATAAATTCCTGTATAGAATTAAAATCTATTTTTTATTTTCAGCTATAAACTCAATTTATATAAAATATTTTATATCAGCTTCTTTTTTTAAATCATCTACAAGTTCTTCAACAGATTGTCTGAATAGGTCTTCCTGTTTTCTCAATAACAAAAATTCTTCGATTCTATCTTTTACAGTTAAATTAATATCAGGATTAATTTTATCATTAAGTTCAAGAATTCTTGGTTCTATTATCTCATTCATTCTTACAATATGAAAACCCATATTTGATTTTATAACACCACTTATCTGATCTTTTTTCAGATCAAAGACAGCATCAAAAAACTCATCACCGAGAAGTCTTTTTCGTTGCAAATCATCTATCCTCATATACCCAAAACTGCCTTTGTTATATTTTGAACTGGTATCATCTGAGCTCTCTACAAGCTGGTCAAAAGTTTTAGCACCGCTTTTAAGTTCTCTTTCATATGAAAGTGCTCTATCTCTTGCTTTATCATTATCTTCTTTTGATGAAAGCATTCTAATATCAATAAAAATATGATCAATTCTAACAGTTCTCGCAACAAAAAATTGTCTTGAATTTTCATCATAAAATCTTTTTATTTCATTATTTGTAGGATTTGACATGCTTGAAAGTTTTGCGCTTTTAACTTTTTGAACATATTTTTGAAGTTGTATTGTTTCCTTGATTTTTTCATTGTATTTTTCCCATGGGACACCTGTCTCACGGCTTACAAGCTCTTTGACCTGCTGGTCTGTCATACGGTTTCCTGATTCCCCAAGCTGTTTTCTTGCTGAATTTATAACCTCTGCATCAGTGACTCTTATTTTTTCTCTTTCTGCACCTTGTTTAAGAAGTACATCGCCAACCATAGTTTCAAGTACTTCGATATTTGTTTTATTAATGCCATTTTGCCTAAGCACTTCTACAGTTTGATCAAGCTGTTTTTTTGATATAATTTCAGGTTTTATTAAATTTACTGTAGCTGCACGCTGATCAATAATTTCCTGGGAAAATATAATCCCAGGAAAAATTATCATAAAAATTAAGATTAGGTATGCCTTCATATTTTATTCTTTAACACTATCCTTTGAGTCTATTTCAATGTTTGATGTGGTTGTGTTAGTTGAATTCCACCACTCAATAAGTTCAGTTTTTTCGGAATTTTGTTGTTTATATGCTGCTCCCAAAATATCGCTCTTGTCGGATGTTTTATTTACCCATGCAAGTCCAAAAGAAGTAAGAAGAAAAACAGCTGCAAGAATTGATGTAAATTTGGTAAGAACATTACCTGATCTTGACCCAAAAGGAGTGGAACTTCCACCACCAAAAATGCCACCTATTCCTTCTCCTTGCTCATTCTGCACAAGTACCATTAAAACCAATAAAAGACATGCAATTACAAAAATTACGAGAAGCAAGATAGAAAGTATTGCCATTAAATCCACCTCAAAATTTATTTTATACTATTTATAATACCTAAGAATTGTTCAGCTTTCAAAGAAGCTCCACCTACAAGAGCTCCATCAATGTTTTCCATTGACAGGAGTGCACCTGCATTTTCAGGTTTTACAGAACCGCCATATTGAATAATCATTTTCTGAGCAAGTTCTTTTGAATAAAGTTTTTCAAGAGTTTCCCTGATAACTTTATGTACATCATCAGCATCCTTATCTGTAGCTGTTTTTCCTGTACCTATTGCCCATACTGGTTCATAAGCAATAGTAATAAATGAAAGATCTTTTTCTGTAACACCTTTTAAACCATTTATAACCTGATTTGTTACAACTTCAAATGCTTTTCCTGATTCCCTTTCATTAAGAGTTTCACCAACACAGAAAATTACATCCATTTTTTCTTTTATAGCGAGAAGAATTTTGGAATTAATATAATTATCTTTTTCTCCATATATTATTCTTCTCTCAGAATGACCAATTATTACTACACTTACTCCTACATCCTTAAGCATATCTACAGATACTTCTCCGGTATGCGCACCAGATTTCTCATTAGACATATTTTGTGCACCAAGTAGTACATTGGTCCCTTTAACAATTTTTTTAACTTCTGAAAGTGCTGTAAATGGAGGAGCTATCATAATTTTGCAATTAACAACTTTTTGTGCACCTTCTACAATTTCTTTTGCAAGGGATACTGCCTCGTCTGTTAATTTATTCATTTTCCAGTTACCGGCAACATATTTTTTTCTGACTGTCATTGTTTTCTCCAAATTATTTTTCCAAAGCCACAATACCTGGCAATGGTTTTCCTTCTAGATATTCAAGAGAAGCTCCGCCGCCTGTAGATACATGACTTACTTTATCTGCATATCCAAATTCATTTATAGCAGAAACAGAGTCGCCTCCTCCAATAACTGTAATAGCTTTTGAATTTGCAACCATTTCTGCAACAGCAAGAGTTCCTTTTTGAAAATTCTTAAATTCAAAAACACCCATTGGCCCATTCCATACAATTGTCTGTGCAATTGAAAGACATTTTTTTATAGCTTCTATTGATTTAGGACCAATATCCATTCCCATTAAATCATCAGGAATTTCATTGTTTTCGATATATATTGGTTCAGAATTTTCTGAAAATTCTTTT